>Ga0315545_1001438_pt1 | contig 23140 bp, 21 predicted proteins | sample SalMarSW160210MG_FD_203096 | JGI IMG/M metagenome (GOLD analysis project Ga0315545, IMG submission 203096) | Salt marsh sediment microbial communities from the Plum Island Ecosystem LTER, Massachusetts, United States - Salt Marsh Sediment SW1602-10 ...
CCATGCCGAGCAAGACCACGCTGGCAGCATCCCCCAGGTTCTGGCGAAGTATCTCGATGCCAAAGTGGTCACCACGCCCAAAGGCCAGGATATGCTAGTGGCTCTCTTGCTTATCCCGGAGGGCAGATTTATCACTGTAAGCGATGGTGAAACTTTATCCCTGGGGGATAAAACACTGGAGTTTATCCACGCCCCCTGGGTACACTGGCCTGAGACCATGCTTACATATTTACGGGAAGACAAGATACTCTTCCCTTGCGACCTTTTTGGTTCCCATCTGGCTACCACAGACTTGTATGTAGCCGATGAAGGGCAAGTCTACGAAGCGGCCAAAAGGTACTTTGCCGAAATCATGATGCCTTTCCGCACCAGTATTGAGAAACATTTGGAGAAGCTAAACAGTTATAAGATTGACGTCATCGCCCCCAGCCATGGCCCCCTCCATGACAAAGCATCGTTCATCATGGAAGCATATCGAAGCTGGGTATTCGACCCACCAAAAAACATAGTGGTCTTGCCTTATATCTCCATGCATGGCAGCACCCAAAAAATGGTGGAATATTTTGTTGGAGCCTTGGCTGACAGAGATGTCACGGTTAAGCAGTTCAATTTGGCGGCAACCGATATTGGGAAACTAGCCATGGCATTGGTGGACGCTGCCACTATGGTCATCGGCACGCCTACAGTTCTGGTTGGTCCACATCCCAACATCGCCTATGCGGCATTTCTAGCCAATGCTTTAAGACCCAGGCTCCAGTTCATCTCCATTATTGGCTCCTATGGCTGGGGCAGCAAGGCTGTGGAACAGCTCACGGGAATGATTCCCAACCTTAAGGCGGAGGTGCTGGCTCCCGTGCTCAGCAAGGGATTTCCCAGACAAGAGGACTTCAAAGCCCTGGACAACTTGGCCAGCACCATCGCAGAAAAGCATAAAGAGCATGGCTTTGCCTGACGACGTCTTGCTCAAAGAGGGTGGAGACATGGATAAGACAATAACAATTCCATGGTACTTTCGCCATCACTAAAATGTCATAAATTTGTAATTTTTTTGACTCCCGTTTTATGACTTCTTCATTAGTTCTAGGCTAAGATTTCAGCATGAAAGTATCCTTAGATTGCGCTAATAATGCCATCACCAGCTATCCTTTGGATGGAGTGGGAAGTTTGTTCTTATGATGACTGATACAATGAAGAGCATATTCATAATGAATGTGAAGATATTCTAAGAACCGAGGGTTTCGGAGAGAGAATTCTTAAGTAAAGGAGGAAAAAGACTTATGGAAAAAGCAAAGTTTTATAGCCTGCCGCAATTGCCCTACCGATATGATGAGTTACAGCCCTATGTATCCCAGGAACAGTTAACTCTACACCATCAAAAGCATCATCAGGCGTATGTCAATAGTGCTAATGCCATACTCGAGAGGCTGGACAAGGCTCGCAAAGAAGGTGCTGACTTTGATGTTAAAGCTACCTTGAAAGAGCTTTCGTTTCACATCGGAGGGCACTTGCTACATTCATTGTTCTGGACTAACATAGCGCCATCGGGCAGAGGCGGGGGAAAGCCAACCGGAACTTTGGGCACAGCCATAGAAAAGGAGTTCGGGAGTTTCGACAGATTCAAAAGGGAATTCAGTATGGCTGCTACCAGCGTGGAAGGCTCGGGATGGGCAGCACTCACTTTCTGTAGGCAAACTAACAGATCAATAATAATGCAGATAGAAAAACATAACACAAATGTTTATCCCATGTTTACCATCCTAATGGTTATTGATGTCTGGGAGCATGCTTATTATCTGGATTATAAAAATGAAAGAGCCAAATTCGTTGATGCCTTCTGGAACATCGTCAACTGGGATGAGGTGAATAAGAGGCTGGAAAGAATATTCAAGTAGTTTCAGGACAAAGGATAGACGGATAAGTCAGAGGTGCAGGAAAGGAGGTTGCTGGAAAAACCGGAGGTTCAAAGAGGGTTCTTAGAACTTTTGTAATAATGCGAACTGAGTAAATGCTTTCAGAATTAAGAAAGGACAAGTACGGAGGTGTCAAACATGGAAGAAATAAAGGAACAAACAGGTCACATGCCCCGGATAGGCGAGCCGGCGCCAGTTTTTGATGCGGTAACTACTCACGGGAAGCTCAAGCTGGAAGATTTTAAAGGGAGCTGGTTGATTCTCTTTTCCCACCCGGCGGATTTCACCCCGGTGTGCACTACCGAGTTCATCGCTTTTTCCGAGATTCATCCCGAACTACAAAAGCGGGGGGTAGAGCTTCTGGGCCTTAGTGTAGATAGTGTCTCATCGCATATCGCCTGGGCGCGCAATGTGGAGGAGAAAACAAGGGTAAAGATACCATTCCCCATTATCGCTGACCTCAACAAGGAAGTTTCTCTGGCCTATGGCATGATTCACCCCGGTCAGAGCAAGACCGAGACTGTCCGATGTGTGTTCATAATCGACCCGAACCAGATTATCAGGACAATACTGTACTACCCGTTGACCACCGGCAGGAACATGGATGAGATACTGAGGATAATAGATGCACTACAAACGACGGACAAGAATGGTGTAGCTACTCCAGCTAACTGGCGGCCGGGCGATATGGTAGTGGTACCGCCACCGAACACGCAGGAGATGGCTGAAGAAAGACTCAAGCAAGGATATGAGTGTACAGACTGGTATCTGTGCAAGAAGAAGCTGTAAACAAAATTAGGAGGAGAATATGGCATGTATTAGCCCTGATGGTAAACCTACTGAGTCAGGTTCCAAGATGCTCCGTGCCTTACAGGCAGGATCGGGGTCTCCCGAGGAAATTGCTAATAAGGCAGGCCTCCCCTTGTTTAGGGTGAGAAGCGGGCTGCGCGAACTGACTGAGGCTGGGCTAGCTAAGCAAAAAGATGACAGGTATGAGCTTAGTGAAGATGGCGCCAAGTTGATAAAATAGCATTCCAGACTAAATTTCATGTATATAGGGGGTGTTATATCCTTATAAGACCGACAATTTGTTGGTAAGGACAATTGCATTTCACGGCAAGATGGGTAAGAAAACGAGTAAGATAGGAGGAACGAATGGAAAAGGACAAAATTATTGCTTTACTAAATCAGGACCTTGAGGGCGAACACGCAGCCGTCATTCAATATCTGGTCCACGCCTACGCTATGGGTGAGGGCGAGATGGCCTGTGAAATCGAAGCTATCGCCCGAGAGGAAATGCGCCATTTTGATTGGCTGGCTGAGACCATAGTCAGCCTGGGCGGCACTCCCAGCCTTGAGAGGGGAACCATGCGCACAGGAGGCGAGTCGGTCCCCGATTGGATGAAAAACGATGTGCTGCTAGAGAAAGATGCCATCACCTTATATGAGGAACACATCAAGGCCATTGGTGACCCTAAGATAAAGCGGCTGTTGCAGCGAATTCTCTCCGATGAAAAGTCACACCAGGGCGACTTCGAACACTTTGTGAATAAGGCTCAAAAGGAAGGTGCCCGGGATTTAAGAGGCTCCCGGCAAGACAATGTTACCCAGGTTCTCAACTGGGGTATCGAGCATGAATATACCGTTATCCTTCAATACCTTCTCCATTCCTATATGACGCCCAACGAGGATGTTAAGGAAGAAATGGAGGACCAGGCCATAAACGAGATGCAGCATCTGGGATGGCTTGCTGAGGAGATGGTTGACCAAAAAAGCAGTCCCAGGATTGAGCACACCAAGGTGGATAAATCCACCAAGACCGCCGATATGCTTCGGGCAGATATCAAGATCGAAAAAAAGGTGGCTGCTGAATATGACCGCGCTGCCAAAGAAATTGAAGAGCCTGACCTGAAAAAGCTTCTCGTCCGGATAAGGGACCACGAAATATACCATGCCGATTTATTCGAAGACCTGCTGAAGGGAGAAGAAAAACGAGGCTAATTGCTATGTCAAACTGGCAGCTTAATGCCAGCTCAAGCCTCGTCAACAGGTAAGGATAGCGATCCAGTAATTGACTAATGTGTTGTGAAGCTGGAAGGAGCGGCATCTTAGTGGAAATTTAGTTCTCTTCACTCTAAACTGCAAATCCTGAAATTATAAATGACTAAGACATGGGTGGGAAAATATAATGGCTGGTAAGACTAATTCCAAGAAGGCTGACAAGGCTTCAATCCATATAACTGGGATGACCTGTGCTACCTGTGCACGCACTATCAAAAAGGGTCTTTCTAAGACTCCTGGTGTGGAACAAGCTGATGTTAACTTCGCTTCGGAGAAGGCTTCGATAGAATACGATCCCAAGAAGGTAGACCTTGCCAAAATTAAGGATACCGTCTCGCAATTGGGGTATAGGGTCGCCACCAGGAAGTCCATATTTCCAGTGGGCGGAATGACTTGCGCTTCCTGTGTTGCCCGGGTAGAAGAGGCTCTCTCCAGCGTGCCAGGTGTGATTTCAGCCAGCGTGAATCTGGCTTCGGAGAAGGCCACCGTCGAGTACTTGGAAGGAACGACGGTGGCTGACATGAGACGAGCGGTAAAAGACGCCGGCTATGAACTTGGCCCCGAGGCGCAGGCTCTGGAAGGTGTGACCACTGCTGCTCAGCGGGAGGTTCGGGCTCTAAGGAATAGGTTTATCGTTGCTGCTATCCTGGCCGCAGCAATCATGGCCCTGGGCTGGGGGCCTTCCTTTGTTGGCAAATCCTATCTATTGTGGGCTCTGGCTACTCCAGTGCAGTTCTGGGCGGGTCTGCGGTTCTACCGGGGGGCATGGGGCGCGCTGAAACACAAGACCTCCGATATGAATACCCTGATTGCGGTAGGTACCTCGGTAGCTTACTTCTACAGCATGATAGCCGTTATTTTCCCCAGTCTTTTTGCCACTGGCGTACTGGAACTCCACTTATACTTCGATACCTCGGCGGCGATAATAGCCTTGATTCTCCTTGGCCGTTTTCTGGAAGCCAGAGCCAGAGGACAGACCTCAGAGGCGATAAAGAAGCTTATCGGTATGCAACCGAAGATCGCTCTAGTTATCCGTGAGGGCGAACAGAGGAAGATTCCAGTTGAAGAGGTTCAGGTCGGTGACCTTATCCTGGTACGTCCTGGCGAGAGGGTGCCCGTTGATGGCATAGTGAGTCAGGGCTACTCCAGCATTGATGAGTCCATGATTACCGGTGAGAGTATCCCTGTAGAGAAAAAGGTGGGTGACGAGGTTATCGGTGCCACTATTAACAAGACCGGCAGCCTTGAAATCGAAGCAAGCAAGGTAGGTAAGGATACAACGCTGGCTCATATCGTCAGAATGGTGGAGGAAGCACAGGGAAGCAAAGCTCCTATTCAGCGTCTTGCTGACGTTATCGCCAGCTACTTTGTGCCGGCGGTGATTGGCATTGCCATCGTGACCTTCGTAGTCTGGTATTTTGTGGGACCAGCTCCAGCCCTCACTTTCGCCTTCCTCAACTTTGTCGCCGTGCTCGTTATCGCCTGTCCCTGCGCCTTGGGTCTAGCCACTCCCACCGCGATTATGGTCGGCACGGGCAAGGGAGCCGAGCATGGGATTCTCATCAGGAATGGCGAGGCTCTGGAGAGGGCTCACCAGATAAACACTGTTCTCCTGGATAAGACAGGCACTCTGACCCATGGCGAGCCTATGGTGGCTGACGTAGTCGCTGCACATTTTTCTTCCACAGAGGAAGTCCTCCGACTAGCTGCCTCCGCCGAACACAGCTCAGAGCACCCACTGGGCGAAGCTGTGGTCAAGGCTGCTCTGGAGAAAAAGCTGGAATTATCTCCGTCATCAGATTTTAATGCCCTCCCGGGACAGGGTGTCGAGGCTTTGGTAGAGGGCAAGAAGCTTTTTCTGGGCAACCTTAAATTAATGGAAGAGCGAGGCCTTTCCCTAAATGGGCTGGAGAAGAAGGCCGCTGAACTCCTTGAAGGAGGTAAGACAGTAATGTTCTTGGGGAAGGATAGCCAGGTAGCAGGAATTATTGCCTTGGCTGATACCCTAAAGCCAGGCGCCAAACAAGCGCTCCAGGCGCTGCGCAAGATGGGTATCGAAACAGCTATGCTCACCGGGGATAACCGACGCACGGCAGAAGCTATTGCCCGAGAGGCAGGCATTGACCGTGTCCTGGCTGAGGTGCTCCCTGAGCATAAGGCCGGAGAGGTCAAGAAGTTGCAGGAAGAGGGAAAGGTGGTGGCAATGGTAGGCGATGGCATTAACGATGCTCCGGCACTGGCCCAGGCAGATATCGGCATCGCTATTGGTACAGGTACCGATGTTGCCATGGAGACTGGCGACATTACCCTGATTAGCGGTGACCTGATGGGAGTAGTAACCGCTATATCGCTGAGTAAGCGGACCATGAGGACTATCAGGCAGAACCTTTTTTGGGCCTTTGCTTACAATACCGCCCTCATTCCGATAGCAGCCGGGGTATTGTATCTTGCCTTCGGGAAGACCGGTGTGCCCTCCGGGCTTCATTTCATTCTAGGTGACTACGGTTTCTTGAATCCTATCCTAGCCGCAGCAGCCATGGCGGCCAGTTCCATCACAGTCGTATCCAATTCACTGCGTCTAAGAAGGTTCAAACCAGCTAGGCTCGGTAATTAAAGAAGGGAGGTGCGCAATGGCCATAGACCCAGTTTGCAAAATGGAGGTACAGGAAGCTAAGGCAGCAGCTACTTCCGAGTACAAGGGAAAGAAATACTACTTCTGTGCTGTTGGATGTAAGAAAGCTTTCGACCAGAACCCCGAGAAGTACCTCGCTAAAGGGAAAAACTAAATTTACAAGGGGTAAATAATATGTGGAAGTGCACCAATTGCCATCACGTGGAACTTAGCGCCGACAAACCTCGGCAGTGCCCGGTCTGCGGTGCTGAGGCAGAGAAGCTCGTCCCTCATGAGGTGGCGGGGATAAAAGGAACTAAGACCTTGAGGAATCTTAAAACTGGTTTCGTGGCCGAATCCCAGGCACACCTGAGAAACCTCGCTTTTGCTATGAAGGCTGAGCAAGAGGGCTATTCTCAGGTGGCGAGGTTGTTCCGTGCTATCGCTGAAGCTGAGGCAGTCCATGCCTTCAACCACTTCCGCCTTTTGGGCGCTGTGTCTGGCACACAGGATAACCTCGAAAGCGCCTTTGAGAGGGAGAATCTAGCTAGTAACACCTATCCTCAATTCGTCAGAGAGGCAAACGAGGAGGGTAATACGAGTGTGGCAACGGTCTTGAGTTATTCTCGCGATGTGGAAAAGGGGCATGCCAAGCTTTACAAGAAGGCACAGGCGCATATGATGGCTGAAGAGGGGACTGAGTACTACGTTTGCCAAGTCTGTGGCCATGTCTCCGACGGCGTCCTACCTGATGAGTGCCCTATTTGTGGCGCTCCCAAAGAGAAATTTCGAAAGGTAGTCTAGCCGAGTAGGCAATAATTCTCCTAATAGCTAGGATTTATGAAAGGGGGTGTTCTATGAGCAAGTTTACAGAGGTAGCTAAAATAGAAGAACTGACAAGCGGAACGATGAAGAAGGTAATTGCAGAGGGGCGCGAAATCCTTTTAGCCAAGGTCGGAGATAAGTATTATGCCACTGATAATCGCTGTCCCCACATGAAGGGCGATTTATCACAGGGTAAACTGGAGGGAACTGTGGTCACTTGTCCCCTGCATGGCTCTCAATTTGATATCAGTAATGGTCAGGTGGTGCGTTGGTTAAAGGGAGGGCTGATGTCTAAGCTCGGCGGTGCATCCAAGTCGTCCAGGACCCTTACGGCGTACAATGTGAAGGTTGAAGACGGCAGAGTCTTGGTAGAGGTCTAGCCCTGTCTTGGCAAGGAAGACCTGCGGAAGGACAGTATGTGATGAAGTTAGCTTGTGCGGCAGATGAAATAAAAACGCTAGCACCTGGTGAGGTCAGGGCACTATTAGACAAGGACAAGAAAGGTGAGTTTCTCCTTCTAGATGTCAGACAACCTGAAGAGTATAAAGATGGGCATATCCCCGGGGCTATATTTATTCCGCTGGGTGAACTGGAAGCCAGGCAGGAAGAGCTGGAGCGAGGTAAGAAAATCATCACCTATTGCCGTTCGGGGCGCAGGAGCATGGCAGCAGCCATAGCGCTCTGTGGACTGGGATTTAAAGATGTTCACCACCTGGAAGGTGGTATCCTCAACTGGCATTATGAGGCTATAGGGGGAATGCCTGAAGCGAGGCCTGAGTTGGTAACTGAAACGGCTGATGTTAAAGACATATTAATGCTGGCTATCAAACTGGAGAAGGGCTCCTGGGATTTTTATTTAGCGGCTAAGGAAAAGGCTGCATCGCCTCAAGCGAAGGAACAATTCCAGATGCTAGCCAATGCCGAAAATGGACATATGCAGAGGCTGTGGGAGCGAGCTATTACCATGCTTGGGGAAGGAGCGCTTCCGCCTTTGGAGAAGCTCAAGCAAGAACTTAAGGTGGAACACATGGAAGGTGGTATTGAGATCAGTCCTGCTCTAGCCAAAGTAGATGAGAAATTCTCTGACGAGATGGAGGCATTGGAAATAGCGTTGGAGAAGGAGTATATGTCCTACGACTTCTATAAGCGGGCTTCGGCATTGGTGGGGGACTCAGATGCCAAGACACTCCTTCATGAATTAGCCTTGGAAGAACGGAATCATGCCGACATTTTACTCAAGCGGGTATCGGAAATAGTTCGTCAACAATGATTGAGGGGAGATAACGCACATGATTTTTGAGCGCGTAAAATCAGAAGGGATAGCCCACAATTCTTACTTGATTGGCTCGGAAAACGATGCTGCTGTAATCGACCCTCGACGTGACTGCCAGGTTTATATTGACCTGGCTCAGCAGAAGGGCCTAAGGATTAAATACATTTTTGAGACTCATCGTAATGAAGATTATGTCGTTGGCTCTGTGGAACTGAACCATTTCACCGGGGCTGAGATTTATCATGGTCCTGGGCTAGACTGGAAATATGGTAATACCTTAAGAGAGGGGCAGGGATTTCAAATTGGCAAGCTTAAGGTGACCGCTATACACACTCCTGGGCACACTGACGAGAGCATATCCTATGCCATGACTGACCTTTCCGCTGGCGAAGCCATGGTAATGGTATTTACGGGAGATGCACTATTTGTGGGCGATGTCGGCCGGACTGACCTATATGGTCCTGAAGAGACTCCAAGGCTGGCCTCAAATCTCTATAACAGCATCTTCAATAAGCTCCTTCCCTTAGGGGATGGGGTCATTCTGTGTCCAGCTCATGGGGCAGGGTCGGTCTGTGGCGCGAATATTGCCGACAGGGACGAGAGTACCCTCGGTATAGAAAGAGCCCAAAACCCTCTACTTCAGATGAGCAAGGACAAATTCATAAAATACAAAGTAGCTGAGAAGCCAGAGAGGCCTCACTACTTCAGACAGATGGAAAAGTATAATTTAGAAGGGCCTCCCCTATTGGGATGTCTGCCCTTGCCGGCTCCGCTCACCCCAGCCGAGTTTAAGGAAGAGATAGAGCGAGGAGCGGTGGTTGTTGACACGAGTTATCCCGCTGCCTTTGGCGGTGCCCATGTCAAGGGGTCCTACAGCATCTGGCTTGAGGGACTGCCTGTTTTCGCTGGTTGGGTATTATCTTATGACAAGCCTATCTTATTGGTATTGGACGACCAGCATCATCTGGAGAAGGCAGTTCGCTATTTGATACGCGCCGGCTATGACCGGATTGTCGGCTATCTCAAGGGTGGTGTAGAAGGCTGGTACAACGCAGGGTTTCCTGTGGAACATCTGCAAGTCTTAACGGTGCACGAACTTAAAGCCAAGATAGACCGCGGGGAAGAATTGACCATATTAGATGATAGGGGAGAGAATGAATGGAATGCGGGCCACATAAAGGGTGCCCAGCATATATATGTAGGGCATATCCAAGAGGTTATGGCGGATATTCCCAAGGATAAACCGGTGGCCATGTTCTGTAATGTCGGGCATCGCGCCGGGCTCGGCGCTAGTATCTTGCTACGGGAAGGCTGCCGGGAAGTGTACAACGTCCTGGGCAGCATGACCGCCTGGAAGGCTGCTGGCTATCCTATATCCGCCGAATAGCTGCTCATAAGGGAGGAAAGCTTTGGATAGTGTGATAAGAAGCTTCAGGATGTACGTAGAGATGCCCGACAAGAATAATTGGAGGAGGTCAAGCTATGGCTGAATTACCTTTACCATTTGAGTCCAGATATTTCCCTGTGAAGAAGTTTCTCGATATGTACCAGAAGTCCCTGGATGAACCAGAGGAGTTCTGGGCGGAACAGGCACATCAGCTGGATTGGTTTAAGACCTGGGACAAGGTGCTGGAATGGGAGCCACCCTTTGCAAGATGGTTTGTAGGAGGGAGATTGAATGCATCGCATATATGTGTTGACCGCCATGCTAAGACATGGCGCAGGAGTAAAGTGGCTATATACTGGGAAAGTGAGGCTGGAGATAGTAGAGCCTATAGCTATTCTACATTATATCATGAAGTCAACAGATACGCCTCAGTCTTAAAAAGCTGTGGCATAGTTGATGGGGACAAGGTCGTCTTATATCTGCCGATGATTCCCGAGCTGCCTATTTTCATGCTGGCCTGTGCCAGGATTGGTGCCGTTCACACAGTGATTTTTTCCGGTTTCAGTGCTCAAGCACTGGCTGACAGGGTCAATGATATACAAGCCAAATTACTAGTAACTGCTGACGGAGGATTCCGGAGGGGGAAGGTAATCCCGCTGAAGAATATAGCCGATGAGGCCTTAACAAAGTGCCCCTCGGTGGAGAAGGTTATTGTAGTTAAAAGAACTGGTTCTCCAGTCACCGTAAAGTCACCAAAGGAATCGTGGCTGGATGACCTGCTTGAAAAGGCGGCACTCTTCGTGGAGCCAGAGCCGGTAGAATCGAATCACCCTCTTTATATACTGTACACTTCGGGGACTACAGGAAAGCCTAAAGGAATTGTCCACAGTACTGGTGGCTATCTGGTACATAATTGTTCTGCTTATAAATGGGTGTTTGACATTCGAGAAGAGTCTATTTACTGGTGCACTGCTGATATTGGCTGGGTTACAGGGCATAGCCAGATAGTGTATGCCCCATTAGCACACGGGGCGGCAATGGTACTCTATGAAGGAGCTCCGGACTATCCTACGATTGAAAGATGGTGGGATATTATCGAGAAATACGGAGTCACCATATTTTACACCTCGCCGACAGCCATCAGGATGTTCAAGGGATATGAAGAGGAGATACTAAGCAATCACGATCTCAGCAGCCTCGAACTCCTGGGGAGCGTGGGAGAGCCCATTAATCCCGAGGCCTGGCTCTGGTTTTACCGCCATGTAGGTGATGAGAGATGCCCCGTCGTTGATACTTGGTGGCAGACTGAAACCGGTGGCATCATGATTTCACCTTGCCCTGGCATAGAGTGTGTGCCTCTGAAGCCTGGCTCAGCAACTTTACCACTGCCGGGGGTAGAGGCTGATGTAGTTGGTGAGGATGGCAAACCAGTGCCGCCGGGGCAGAGGGGTTTCTTGATAATAAAGAAGCCATGGCCCGGGATGCTCCTTGGCATACATGGGGCCCCGGAACGTTATAAGAAAGCCTATTGGTCACGATTCCCTGGCGTTTACTATACCGGCGACTACGCCGTAAAGGACAAAGATGGGTACTTTTGGGTCCTGGGAAGAGCCGATGAGGTACTTAAAGTCGCCGGGCATAGAATAGGTACTGCTGAACTAGAGGACGCCGCTGCCTCACATCCTCAAGTAGCTGAAGCAGCGGTTGTGGGCAAAGACGACCCGGTAAAAGGCGAAAGCATCGTCATCTTTGCCAGGCTCAAAGAAGGTGTTGCCCCTTCTCCGGACCTGAAAAAGGACTTGGCTGCTCACATGCGAAGAGTGGTAGGTCCTATAGCAGTCCCCGACGAAATTTATTTTGCCACTAGATTATGCAAGACGAGGAGCGGCAAAGTTATGCGGCGGGTTTTGAAAGCCGTGGCCAATAATACCAGCATAGGGGACCTGACAACTCTGGAAGACGAAAGCTGCGTGGAGGAAATAATCAAGACCTATCAAGAGCTCAAAGAAGAGAAGGCAAAGAAGAAGTAAGATGCCGCCAAATATTGATTTACCGTTGAACAGAAAAACAAAATTAAACATCGTAGTTATAGGCCAGGAGGTTTAAAATGGAGAAGAACCTTAAGGCAGAGCTTGAAATCAACAATGTATCTGTAGAACTCAATCCTTTCGTCGAGGAATTCTTAACTCGAACTGTAGTGGGTGCAGTCTCTTCCTTGAAAGGGGCTGAAAACATACAGGATCTGGACCTTTATCTGGAGCGGGGCGAGGTCAAGCTCGTCGTCAATGGGAATGAACCTCCCCTTACCCCTTTCCCTAAGGAAATTATCACCGGCACAATAACCGGTTTGGTCTCTTCATTAAAGGGGGTGGACAAGATAGACAACTTGAGGGTCAAGGTTAAGGCAGTATAGTCAATTATTGATACAAAAGTCACATACAACGACGGTGGCGATTTTTAGAATTGAATAATATATAAGGTAATTCCCGGCGACGATAAACAAAAAGAGTTGAGAAAGGAGGGCAAAGATGACAGAGCAACTATGTCCGGTTTGTGGTTGCACCATTATAGGGAAAGGCTATGAGAAAGAGGGCGTTAAATACTGTTGTGAGCCCTGCGCTACTGGTAGTGGGCCTTGCCAGTGTGGATGCTGCCACCCTGTTGAAGAAGAAAAAGAAGAACATTAAATCAAGAGTATAGAATATAGGTTCGTTGCGGAGGAGTAGCGGGGTCTATGCCTAACCGTCTGATAAACGAGACGTCTCCTTATTTGCGTCAGCATGCCCATAACCCGGTGGACTGGTACCCGTGGGGTCTAGAAGCATTCGAGAAAGCCCAAAGGGAAGATAAACCCATATTTTTGTCTATAGGGTATTCAACATGCCATTGGTGCCACGTGATGGCACATGAGTCTTTTGAGCATCCTGAAGTAGCCAGGCTTATGAACGAGACTTTCGTTTCCATAAAGGTAGATCGAGAGGAACGTCCTGATATAGACAATGTTTACATGAGCGCCTGTCAGGTGATGACAGGCAGCGGGGGTTGGCCTCTTACTATCATCATGACGCCGGATAAGAAACCTTTCTTCGCCGCAACTTATATTCCTAGGGAAGGTCGATTTGGGCTGATTGGAATGATGGAGCTAATCCCACACATTAGAGAGATTTGGGCAACGCGGCGCAGCGAAGCATTGAATCTATCCGATAAAATCGCTGCTGAACTTCAACGGACTTCGCAGGACACACCCGGTGAAGAACTAGATGAAGCGACACTGGAGCTCACATATGAGCAACTGGCCGAACGCTTTGATGGACAGCATGGCGGTTTCAGCGGCGCACCGAAGTTTCCCACCCCACACAATCTCCTCTTCCTGCTCCGCTACTGGAAACGTAGCGGCAACAAGGCAGCGTTGGATATGGTGGAGAAAACTCTTCAGGCAATGCGGAGTGGCGGCATCTATGACCACGTTGGATTTGGTTTTCATCGCTATTCCACAGATTCTCAATGGCTTGTGCCGCACTTTGAAAAGATGCTCTACGATCAAGCTATGTTAGCCATGGCCTACACCGAGGCTTACCAGGCAACGGGAAAGGAAGATTATCAAAAGACAGCACGGGAGATTTTTACCTATGTTTTGCGGGATATGACGGCGCCAGAAGGTGGGTTTTACTCCGCTGAGGACGCTGATAGCGAGGGAAAGGAAGGGAAGTTTTACCTTTGGACGCAGGAGGAAGCTCGACAGGCGCTTGGCAATGAGGAAGCAGATTTCGTCGCCCAAGTATTCAACATTGAAAAAGACGGCAATTTCACAGAGGGAGCCTCCGGAAAGAAGAGCGGCGCCAATATTTTGCATTTAAGAAAATCACTTGGAGAGCTTGCCTCTGATTTGAATCTGTCCCAACACGCCCTTCAGAAGCATCTGGAAGTGATACGTCAAAAACTATTTGCTTACCGCGAGAAACGCATTCATCCCATGAAAGACGACAAGATTTTGACTGATTGGAACGGTCTCATGATTGCTGCGCTGGCGAAAGGTGCTCAAGCCTTTGATGAGCCTCAGTATGCCGAAGTGGCCTGCCGTACCGCAGATTTCATACTTGGGAATATGCGCAAGGCAAATGGCCGGCTTTGGCACCGCCATCGAGGCGAGTGGACCGGCGTAGACGCAAATCTGGATGACTATGCTTTTCTGGTTTGGGGGCTAATAGAACTGTATGAGACCGTTTTCAACACAGAATATCTCAAAATTGCTCTCGAGTTGACCAGTGATATGGTAAAGCATTTCTGGGACAAAGATGGCGGTGGACTTTATCTCACGCCTGACGATGGCGAAAACTTACTTGTCAGAAAGAAGGAGATTTACGATGGTGCTATCCCATCGGGAAATTCTGTGGCAATGCTGAACTTGCTTCGTCTGGGGCATATGACTGCGACTCCCGATTTGGAAGAGAAAGCAGCGAGAATCGGCGATGCTTTTTCCGGAAGCGTCAAACAATCACCATCGGCGCATACTCAACTCATGGTTGCCCTGGACTTCGGAATTGGGCCTTGTTATGAAGTGGTTATAGCCGGCAAGAAGCAGGCAGAGGATACCAGAGCTATGATAAAAGCGTTAAGAACACGTTTCTTGCCGAATAAGGTGATGCTTCTCAATCCTGATGGGCGAGAATCGCCTGAGATAGCTAAAATTGCCGAATTTACCAAAAATCAATCGAGCATTGAGGGCAAGGCCACGGCTTACGTCTGCCTGAATTATAGCTGCAAGTCGCCAACCACGGATATAAACAAAATGCTGGAATTGCTCAATGCTAGATAGCCATTTTAGAAATGAAGTAACCCGGGTGGGTATGGTCGAACAGAAATGGACAAAACATAAGGCAACAATGGTTTAGGGGGTGATTTATATGTAAGGATTTGACTGTGATGTGAGGGTCGAAAGATTAAAAAGGAGGATAAAATTGGAAACATTTCGTGGTAGTGGTCATCTGCCAGGAGCTCCGAAAGTATGGGATATAGAATTGGATGCAGACTGGGAGAAGAAGGAATTTACAGTACGCATACCGGCAGCTAGAGCACAATTGACCGAATGGCCGGGGCTAATGGTGCAAACTATCGGCGGCGAAGAGGCGGTATTCAGGACGCACGGCATACCACCCCTACAAATTCATTGGTGGCATGTGGTTAAGAATTCCACCGGCGGTCTTTGGGCAATGGTCCTTGTACCACCTAATGAAGAGGGAATATGGCTCAACTGTGGCCTCCGCCTGGAGAAGAAGGGGGGATGATCATCTATAACTACCTAGTTGATTGTTTAGTCCAGCTATGAAAAAATGGGATGACCATGTGAGACACACAATATATGGAAGCTGTGTTATTTAAAAGTAGAAAAACATCCAGAAAAGGAGGGTGAAAGATGCCAGAAAAAGGTGATACAGAAAAGAAACTAACTACTGTTGCCGGCAGGGGCACGACGAATGTGGACTGGTGGCCGAACCGGTTGAACCTCGATATCCTGCATCAGCATTCCTCCAAGTCCAATCCGATGGGCGAAGGTTTCAACTACGCTAAAGAGTTCAAGAGTTTGGACCTGAAGGCCGTGAAGAAGGACCTCCGTGAACTGATGACTAAGTCGCAGGACTGGTGGCCGGCGGACTTTGGCCACTACGGACCTTTTTTCATCCGTATGGCGTGGCACAGCGCCGGCACTTACCGCATGGGCGACGGCCGCGGCGGCGCAGGCAGAGGCAACCAGCGGTTTGCTCCCCTTAATAGCTGGCCGGACAATGTCAACCTCGACAAGGCGCGCCGACTGCTCTGGCCGATCAAGAAGAAATACGGCCGAAAGATTTCCTGGGCCGACCTGATGATACTCACCGGTAACGTCGCCCTGGAATCAATGGGTTTCAAGACCTTTGGTTTCGCCGGAGGGCGTGAGGACATTTGGGAACCCGAAAAGGACATCTACTGGGGCTCCGAGAGCGAGTGGCTTGGCGACAAGCGCTACTCTGGCGACCGGGAACTCGAAAATCCCCTCGCTGCCGTGCAGATGGGTCTTATTTACGTAAATCCGGAAGGCCCGAATAGCAACCCTGATCCTATCGCCGCAGCAAAGGATATCCGCGAGGTTTTCGGGCGCATGGCGATGAACGACGAAGAGACGGTTGCCCTCATTGCAGGTGGCCACGCTTTCGGCAAGACTCACGGTGCCGGTGATGCGAAACATGTTGGGCCCGAGCCCGAAGCGGCCCCTATCGAGGAGCAGGGCCTGGGCTGGAAGAGTAGCTTTGGCACGGGCAAAGGCGGTGACACGATCACCAGCGGTCTGGAAGTCACCTGGACCAACACACCAACTAAGTGGAGTAACAACTTTTTCAGGATCCTGTTCGGCTATGAGTGGGAACTGACCAAGAGTCCGGCCGGTGCACACCAGTGGAAGCCGAAGGGCGACGCTGGCGCCGGTACGATTCCGGATGCCCACGACCCGTCCAAGCGTCACGCACCATCCATGCTGACTACGGACCTTGCCCTGCGGTTCGACCCAGTTTACGAAAAAATATCAAGGCGCTTATATGAGAATCCGGACCAGTTAGCAGATGCCTTCGCCCGGGCGTGGTTCAAGCTGACGCACCGCGATATGGGCCCCCGCTCGCGCTATCTCGGTCCAGAAGTCCCGGAAGAGGAACTGGTCTGGCAAGACCCCATCCCTGCGGTCAATCACAAACTGATTGATGCACAGGACATTGCCTCTCTCAAGGGCAAGATCCTGGCTTCTGGCCTGTCCGTCTCGGAGCTGGTTTCGACCGCCTGGGCGTCGGCGTCCACCTTCCGTGGCTCCGACAAGCGCGGTGGTGCCAACGGTGCACGCATTCGTCTGGCACCGCAGAAAGATTGGGAAGTCAACCAGCCTGCCTTGCTTGCTAAGGTACTTAAGACCCTTGAGGGTATCCAAAGCGAGTTCAATAGAGCCCAGTCAAGTGGCAAGAAGGTATCGCTCGCCGACCTGATCATTCTGGCCGGTTGCGCAGGCGTCGAGCAGGCTGCGAAGAATGCGGGTCACGAGGTGACGGTTCCCTTCACACCGGGACGCATGGACGCATCGCAGGAGCAAACCGATGTGGCCTCCTTCGCTGTGCTTGAGCCGATCGCGGATGGGTTCCGCAACTACCTCAAGACCAAGTTCTCTGTATCTGCCGAGGAACTCCTGGTCGACCGGGCACAATTACTAACGCTGACGGCACCTGAGATGACGGTTCTCATTGGCGGTCTACGAGTCCTGAATACAAATTTCGGCCAGACCCAACACGGCGTCTTCACCAAGCGCCCCGGGACGCTGACGAACGACTTCCTCGTGAATCTGCTCGACATGAGCACGACCTGGACTGTAACTTCGGAAGACAAGGACGTGTTCGAAGGTCGTGATCGCACAACGGGCGAACTCAAGTGGACCGGTACACGTGTCGACCTCATTTTCGGTTCAAACTCCCAACTGCGGGCCTTGGTGGAAGTCTACGCATGTGAGGACTCCCGGGAGAAGTTCGTGCACGACTTTGTAGCGGCGTGGAATAAGGTAATGAACCTTGACCGATTCGACCTCGCCTGAGCGAAGGGTGCAATGAGTATCGTAGATTCTTCGCTTACGGCCTGGGGCGGTGGTAGTAACCAGTTACCATTATGGATGTTTTGACAGGTTTGCCGGCTAATGCTATCATAACTTATATAAAGTATAAATTGCAGCTAAAGTTAATGGTAACAAGATGGTCAATTCGGTTGGGGAGGGGACTTAGGGGGTGGTAATAGGTGGATGCCACCGATAGTTGGCTTTTATTAGCCTTCCTAGTTTGCGTAGCCCTTTCAGCTTTCTTTTCCAGTGCTGAGTCGGCTTTTATCTCGCTGCCCAAACTTCGCATAAGATATCTGGTGGAAAGCGGCGTTAAGGGAGCGGAAAAGCTGGCCAAACTTGCCGAAAAGCCTGAGAGGTTTCTGGCTACCGTCCTTTTAGGTAATAATCTGGTAAATATCGCTGCCGCTACACTGGGTACCATCATAGCAGTAACAATTTTTGACTTACCCTGGGGACCAATCATAGCCGCCGTGGGGGTGACAGCGATAGTTTTGGTCTTCGGAGAAGTCATCCCCAAGACTTTTGCCGTGCATCATGCCCAGCGGCTATCCTTAATATACGTTAATCCCCTGAGAATAATAGAATTGTGTTTTTATCCTTTTATCCTGGCCCTGGAGCGAATCGGGTTAAGTCTTACCAGGATAGTAGCTGTATCCGAGGAGGATAAAAAATTGATCAGCGAGGGCGAGATACGTTCGGCTATAAATGCCGGGGAAAGCGAAGGGGTGGTGGAGCAGGATGAGGCAAAAATATTGCAAAAGGTGTTTGAATTTACCGACCGCCCCGTGAGTAAGATAATGGTCCCCAGAACAGAAATCACCTGGGTGGAGCAGGGGACGAAGCTAAGTGATTTCCTGAATCTCTATACCCAGGGACGATATAGCCGTTTCCCCGTATATAAGGAAAATACCGATAACGTGGTGGGTATGTTGCATGCCAAGGATGTGCTGATGAAGTTAACCGATGAATCTGACAACAAAGACAGCGTAATCGACGATTTAGTTCGCCCTGCCTATTTTGTGCCTGAAAGTAAACGTTTAGGGGAGCTCCTAGCTGAGATGCGCGATGGCGGGCACCATGCGGCAGTCGTTGTCGACGAGTTCGGAGGAATAGCGGGCATGGTTACCCTAGGACAGTTGACCGAGGAGATTGTCGGCGATATTCAGGATGATTTAACGGATGATGAGAAGGATTTCATTGTAACGGGCGACAGCACCTTTCAACTGGATGGAGGGTTCAGAATTGAGGAGGCTAACGAGGAATTGGAGCTTAATTTACCCAGCGGTGATTATGAGACTGTGGCCGGCTTTATTCTCAGCCATCTTGGTCGGATACCAAAGCAAGGAGAGCACTTTAAGTACCAGGATCTGAAGTTTGTTATCACTGAAATACGTGGAATGAAGATAGCGAAGGTCATAGTAACCAAGGAAAAGGGCATTGCTGCATCGTAGGTCAGCGGGGAACTTAAGTTTATTCTATTTCAGCATGGTGCGATTGTGGGGGAAGACCTCGAGAAGTTAAGAGAATTTGCCCCCGACCCGGCACGCCAGCAGAAAGCACAAGAATACCATAGATTACTGCGGCGCGGCTCATTGCTTGAGCTCGGGATAGGGTTCATCCTGTTACTGGTCCTTCTTTTCACCCCTGCCTCAGCTACACTGGCGAGCCTTTTAGCTTTTCCTTCTCCTTGGTCAGCAGCCCTGTATCTATTGATCCTGGCAGCAGGCTATGGAGTTATAGTGGCACCGTTAGGTTACTACTACGGTTTTATCCTGCCTCACCGTTATGGCTTATCAAAGCAAGCCCTAATAAGCTGGCTAAAGGACAAGGTTAAAGCTTCGGGGCTGGAATTATTGCTAGGCTTATGCTTGGTTATAATCGTTTACTGGCTTATAGGGAATCTGCCGGCGCTGTGGTGGCTGGCAGCTGCCTCGATTATGCTTTTAGTCAGTTTCATTCTCACCTGGCTAACGCCCACCTTTCTTATACCCTTATTCTTTAAATTAAAGCCCTTAGAAGAAGGAGGGCTCAAAGAAAAATTGGTAAATCTAGCCAGGAGGGCTGGAGTTGATATTGAAGAGTGCCTTACCATGGATTTAAGCAGCAAAGCCACTACAGCCAACGCTATGCTAAGCGGCTGGGGCAAATCTAGACGTATTATCTTCAGCGATACTTTACTCCAGGGATATTCATGGGATGAAATAGAGGTAACTTTGGCGCATGAGCTAGGACATCGTCTCCATCATGATATTCCCAAGCTCATAGGAATCCAGGCAGCCACCTTTTTTCTGGCATTTTATCTGGCCAATCTAGCCTTGAGAGCTGGAGTGGTATTATTTTCCCTCCAGGGAGTAAGTGATATCGCTGGCCTTCCCTGGCTAATCCTCGTTCTAGCCATGCTCATCTTAGTGTTACAACCAGCGCTTAATTGGTATAATCGTCGCATAGAAATAGCGGCAGACAAGACTGCATTGGCGCTGAGCAATAACCCCCAAGCCTTTATTGCTTTGATGACTAAACTGACCGACCAGAATCTAACCGAGGCTGAACCTGGCCAGTGGGCAAAACTTCTATTTTATGACCATCCCACTTATAATGAGAGGGTAAAACTAGCCCGTAATTATATTTCTCGCTGTCAGTGACGCGAAGCAATCTGAGGAGGCCTTTTGAAGCTTATTTTAGTTAGACACGGCGAAACTTATTGGAATAAGGAGCGGCTTATCCAGGGAGGCGATAGCGATATCGAACTGAATGATACCGGATTGGAGCAAGCCAGGAAGCTAGCGACTTTCCTCGAGACTGAATCCATTACTGCTATACTCTCCAGTCCTTTGCAGCGAGCTATAGCGACAGCCAAAGTCATAGCTAGCCATCACCAGTTGCCAGTAGAGATTGAGCAAGGGCTTAGAGAACTCAAAGTTGGTGAATTGGAAGGCATGTCTGTTTCAAATTTAAGCACCACGTTCAGCCAGTTTTTACTAAAATGGTGGCAAGACAAGGGGGCAACGAAATTGCCCGATGGAGAAAATCTTATTGAATTGCAACAGAGAGCATGGAAGGTTATTGAAAGTCTGCTAGAAAGACATAAAACTAACCCTGAGCACAATGCAGAAACTACGGTGGTAGTAGTCAGCCATTACTTCGTTACCTTAGTCATCATCCTCAAAGCTCTCAATTTGCCTCTGGACTGCTTTACCAAATTCAAATTAGACCTTGCCGGGGTAAGCGTTCTTGAGTTCCAGGATTACGGAGCCCGCTTGCTGGTATTTAACGATACTTCTTATTAGTGTCAGCTGCGAGGGCAAAGCAAGGAAGCAATCCTTATGAACAAGACTAAGCTAGAGTCAAAAGTTATAGATTTTATCCGGCGGCATAGCTGGATTTCACGTAAGGAAATAGTGGTTGTCGGGGTCTCAGGTGGTGCTGACTCCGTATGTTTACTCCACATCCTGTCAAAATGGCGGAAAAGACTGGGGATAAAACTTCACATAGCTCATCTCAACCATCAACTTCGGGAACTTGAATCCGAAGCTGATGCTGAATACGTGTCCAATCTGGCTGGCTCGCTGGGCATTCCCATCACTATTGATAGGCAGGACGTGGCTGCCTACAGGACTGAAAGAAATTGCTCCATTGAGGAAGCTGCCCGGGAACTACGCTATGCTTTTCTTGCCAAGGTAGCTAGAGAGGTCGGAGCCAATCGAATAGCCATAGGTCATACCAGGGATGACCAGGTAGAGACCATTTTGATGCATATATTACGGGGAACAGGAATCACCGGATTGTGCGGTTTAGCCCCTTGCTCCCCTATTCCCTATGACAGCCAGGGAATGTCATTGCGAGCCGAAGCCCTGAGCGTAGCGGAGGGGCAGCGAAGCAATCTCCTGGTAATAAGACCGCTTCTAGATATTACCAGGGGGGAAACAGCGAGCTATTGCCAGGAACACCAGCTCGCCCCGCGTATTGATTCCTCTAACCTTTCCCTCTCATTCTTCAGAAATCGCCTTCGCCTCCAGTTGTTGCCTCTGCTCAGACAATATAATCCGAGCATTGACCAGGCCCTGCTTCGTTTGGCTGATATCGCCAAAGAGGATAGCGCTTTAATTGAGCAGCAAGCTTCCGGGTTGTGGGAGGAAGTAGCCAGGCAGGAAAATAACACTATTTACCTGGATAAAAAACAGATTGCTGGCTTACCGCTAGCCTTGCAGAGGCACTTATTGAGAGCAGCTATGACCAGGCTGGCCGGGGATGCTCGAGACATCGAAGCCAGTCATATTGAAGCGGCAAGGAGCCTGCTGAATAAACCTGCTAGCAAAAGAATCTCTCTGCCCCGTGGACTTATCTGTCACGGAGGATATAATGAGATTATAATTGCGAGTCCCCCTTCTGTCATTGCGAGCGAAGCGTGGCAATCCCAGCTTCCGCCATGTCCTTTCCCTCCGCTGCCAGGCGAATTTTTTCTTAGAGTGCCCGGTAAGACAGTTTTTCCCGGATGGAAAGTTATAGCCAGCATAGTTCGAAAGCGAGTGGATTCTCCGTCATCGCGGGACGCCCTGGGCACAAGCGAGGGGACTCGCCAAAGCAACCTCGTCGCCGATTTCGATTTACACAAAACAGGAACCGAGCTCTTTGTCCGTCAGCGTCGGCCCGGAGACAGATTTCAGCCCCTGGGCATGAACATGCCTAAGAAACTCTATGAGTTTATGGTTGACGCCAAGATACCTCGTTCCTGGCGAGGCCGCATCCCAATCGTCTGTTCCCCACAGCAAATCATCTGGGTAGCAGGCTGGCGCACTGATGATAGAGTCAAGGCCACTGAAGCTAGCGAAAAAATCCTTCGCCTGGAGTTTATCAGGTCAGAATGAAAGCAGTAGACAGGGAATTACGTTTACGTCGTCTTACCGTCGACGAAGCCCTATGGCGGCTTGACCGATATCTCAACGATGCCTTTATGGATGGTTTGCCTTCTGTGCGCATTGTGCATGGCAAGGGGACAGGAAAATTACGTCGTGCCGTACATGAGTCACTAGCCGGGCATCCTCTGGTTAAATCCTATCGCCTTGGTGATTATGGCGAAGGAGACTATGGCGTCACCATTGTGGAACTGACAAATCATTAGAGCTTATCTCTAGAATCAGAAATATAATATAGCCTAGGCTTTGCCACCTTGCCAGCTTTCGCCATCATCCTCATCCTCTTGCGCTGCCTCGCTCTTATCCAACAAGGTACCTAAAGAACGCTGGAACGCTTGGAAAACAATCTGCTTCGCGGTTTGCTTGGCAGCAGCAATGATTTCTTCGGCTTCCTGTTCTGCTTTACTCCTTGCCTCGGCTATGACCCCAGCCGATTCCTTTTCCCACTTCCTACTCCCCCTCTCTACGGCTTCGCCAATGATACTTTGCGATTTTTGAATGGCGGCACTGATGACTGCTTGTGCCTTTTCTTCACCCTC
>Ga0315545_1001440_pt1 | contig 23107 bp, 14 predicted proteins | sample SalMarSW160210MG_FD_203096 | JGI IMG/M metagenome (GOLD analysis project Ga0315545, IMG submission 203096) | Salt marsh sediment microbial communities from the Plum Island Ecosystem LTER, Massachusetts, United States - Salt Marsh Sediment SW1602-10 ...
GTTCAGGCCTAATGTTGTACATGTCCATAATCTCTTTCCTCTTATTTCACCGTCAGTGCTAAAAGTATGCAGCCAGGCTGGCATTGCAGTAGTAATGACAGTCCATAACCACCGATTGATATGTCCAAATGGCTTGTTTATGAAAGATGGGCAGATGTGCCAGAAATGCGCGGGTGGCAGAGAATACTGGTGTATCTTTCGTAACTGTCAGAGTGACATATTTAGGAGTTTCGGGTATGCGGTTCGCAACTATATTGCTCGAAAAGGAAAATTCTTTCTGGAGAATGTGACGATGTATGCTGTAGTTGCTCAGTTCCAACGTTTATTGCTCATCCGTGAGGGTTTTCCAGCAGATAGAATTGTGGTGATACCGAATGCAGTTGTCTTCAATGGTGAGCGAGCAGAGTCGGACTTAGGTGATTACGTAGGCTATATTGGGAGAATTAGTGCCGAGAAGGGGATCATTAATTTGTTTAAGACTGCCAGCAGAAATCCTGATATACCATTTAAGCTTGCAGGGGCAGTTGCAGAGAGATTTCGTCTGCCAGTTGAAAGACCCGAAAACATAGAGTTGGTTGGGTATTTATACGGCGCTAAAAAATACGAATTTTACAAGAATGCTCGCATTATAGTCCTACCGAGTATTTGTCTCGAAACGTTCGGCAACACTATTGTCGAGGCGATGCTGCACGGCAAAGCTATTGTTTGCTCTCGCATAGGAGGACTACAGGAGATCGTTGAGGATGGAGTGACCGGCTTGCTTTTCGAGCCGGGAAATGCCGATGAACTGGGGGAGAAAATCAGGTACCTCTGGAGTAGACCTGACCTATGCAGCAGTATGGGCCAAGCAGGTCGGTATAAGGCTCAACACGAGTACTCTACCGATAATTACTACGATCGATTGATGGGGATTTATAGTAAGGCTATGAGTTTGATTCAAGTTAGATGATTTGCGGCTTAGGGCTTTACCGAAGTTTTTCACCTTATTTCCAGGATTACTTGCTTTTATTGAGAGGTCAAATTATGAGGTTGCTAAGAGTACACACAGAGAAGCAACTATTAAGGGTGGCGATTGTATTGGTACTTTTGGGCTGTGTGTTATACGGAGGTGCTTTTGCTGATACTAATGGAACAACTCGCATTGCCAGATGGAAGCGTGGGGCGCAAGGAGCTTTGTCAATTACATTTGATGACAATGGTATAACGCGCGATAAGCAGGCGGCTATACTGGAAGAGTATGGCCTGCGAGGTACTTTCAATATTATCACAAGCTATGCGGACAAGACAGTGTTTCTTGACATATTCAGGCGGGGACATGAACTCGGTAGTCACACCGTGAACCATCCGCCTTTGAATGGGGAAGATGCGGATGTAATATGGACGGAACTAAGTGAATCCAAACAGTTCATCGAAGAGCTTACGGGTCAACCGTGTGTTACATACGTAGCGCCATACGGAGAGTTGGGTGATGACGTCGTAGCGGTTGCTAAGCAGCTCTATATTTCTGCAAGGGGCGTCTATTGGGGAGTTAACAGTGGTGTCGGTGCAGATTTGTTCAGACTATTTGTTGCGCCTTATCCATCGCCTTGGGGTACAACGTTAGCGGATAATGTGTATTTAAGCGAGTTGCGGACTTATATTGAGGATGTCCTCGCGGTCGGAGGGTGGGGTGTGGAGATGTGGCATAATCTAACTGAGGACCCTAATCGACCAAGTAGCGGTCAGGCGGTTAATGAGAGGGTATACCGGGCGCATCTGGAGCAACTGGTGGAAGATTTTTCGCAGAAGCTCTGGATAGCTCCACAAGGTCGGGTTGCCAGATACTATTTGGAACGAGACGGCACGGCTGTAAAAACACACAGGGTATCTGATAATGTTATCATAGTCGACCTGCAGTTCGAGGCAGATGCGGGCATATTTAATGAGCCACTTACTCTGACAACTGAAGTGCCCGATAGTTGGTTAGCGGGCACTATTATAGTTGCTCAGGACGGAGTACAGCTCGATTACGAAATTAGTCTGTGTGCAGAGGCTGTCAATGCAGAGACATGTTTGATGTACGATGCGCTTCCAGCGGGAGGTGGTGTGACTATTATATTTGAGCCTATATTAGGTGACTTGGACGGGGATGGTGACGTTGATGCAAATGACTTGGCAATTCTATCTTCGAATTGGCTTGAGAATGGAAAGCAATAGTTGTCGCGACAGGAGTTTGTCACGCAGGGATTGCTTATTGTGGGCTCGAAGTCAAAAATACTAAATATAGAATTTGATTTGGTTAACTACAGTACCGTGCTGGATACGGTTGAAAGGTGGAGGCGTGATAGACAGAGACATTATGTTGTTCTGACGAATCCCCACAGCGTCATGATGTGCCTGAGAGATGCGGCAATGCGTGATGCAACCAGGGCCGCGAGCCTGATATTGCCGGATGGCGTTGGCGTAGTAATAGCGGCGCGAATTCTGGGCTATCCGCATAACGGTCGAGTTGCTGGCCCCAACTTGATGCTAAAACTCTGTGACTGGAATAGAAAAGACGATTGTCGACACTTTTTTTATGGTGGGGCGGAAGGGGTCGCTGATAGGCTTGCTGAGAAATTGTCATCATTGTACCCGGGCTTGAAGGTAGTGGGGACATATTCTCCGCCGTTTGGGCTTCTTAGTGTTGAAGAAGATAATGCGGTGGTGGAACGCATCAACGCAGCAGATCCGGATATTGTTTGGGTGGGTCTGGGTGCGCCAAAACAAGAGAAGTGGATGGCTGCTCATATTGACAGGATCGACGCGTGCACAATGATAGGTGTTGGGGCAGCTTTTGATTTTCATTCAGGCAACGCTAAGTGGGCCCCCGCATGGGTACGGCGAATGGGCTTTGAGTGGGTGTATCGATTTGTACTGGAACCTCACAGAATGTGGCGGCGCGATATCGATGGTTTTATTTTCTTGGCTAAAGTATTTTCACAGGTTATTCAAACAGCGCAAATCAGGCTAACAGGAGGATAAGGATGGTTAATGGTCAGAAGGTAATGATACTGAACCTTCCAAGCCCTGCGGGCATGGATGTGAATAGGGACTACTCGGGAGGTTTCGGCAATGCACGCCGAGTGCGCAGAAAGGACTACGGTCACTCCGGCGATGTTCTTTTTGCAGTGTTCATGCCTTATCTTGCCACTGGCTTAACTAAAGCAGGTCACGATCTGGAAGTTCTGGATGGACAGGTAGAACGTCTGAATTTAGATGGCATAATAGCTGCAATAGGCAATTCCAAGCCTGACATTGTTGTTTCGATGTTGTCTTTGCCTTCGCTTTATGGTGATATTCAGCTTCTGAACAGAATAAAGGAGCAATTTCCTGAAACGGTTGTAGTAGTTCTGGGTGTTACTGCGAGGGTTCTTGCAGATGAAGTTCTGGGCCAGAGCAAAATAGATTATATAGTGGATGGAGAATACCCCTTCTATTCGTATGGCGTCGCGAGTCTTATCCGTGCATTGCAGGATGGGGCTAAGAATTCTCTACGCGAAGTGCCGGGGCTTATCTTCAAAGATAATCGCGACGCTCAAAATGTTATCAGCGTTAATCAACTTGACTCTTCACGAACCGAGCAGAGTTTGGATAATCTTGACCTGCAAAGCTATCGTAAATTGCCTGTAAGCGGATATCGGCTTTGCTTTTTTAGTCCGGAGGGCAGGCCTGTTAATTACTTTCCCATTCTTTCCGCAAAAGGTTGTCCATTTCCCTGCATTTATTGTCCTTATCCAGTTGGTTTTGGAAAAAAGATTTCGTTTAAGTCGCCTGTTAAAATCATCGACGAGATGGAGTACCTGTCAGAGAATTTTGCTGTGCGTGCTTTTCTTTTCAGGGACCAGGTGTTTACTGCAAGCCAGCAGCGGATCGAAGAGATTTGCGACCTTTTGCTGGAGAGGAAGCTGCGGGTAAACTGGTTATTTGAAACCAGAGTTGATAGGATTTCCAAAAAACTTCTTGAGAAAATGACACGGGCAGGGTGCAACAGAATTCATTATGGCATCGAAACCGGAGACGACGAGCTATTGGACAAGATTGGAAAGCCGGGTGTAAATAGGCAGATGATAAAAGAGGTCTTTAGAATTACAAAAGAGCAGGGGATCTATACCATGGCTCATGTCATTCTCGGATTGCCGGGAGAGAACTTCAAGACCGCAAAGCATACTTTTGAGCTTTTGTCGGAGATACGTCCGGATGGGGTGAACTGGAGTCTTATTACGCCTTATCCGGGAACAAAGCTGTTTGAGATGGCGAAAGAAAAGGGCTTAATTCTTACCTATGATTGGCAAAAGTACAACACGGAGGATGTTGTAATGAGAACTGAAGCTCTCTCCGGCGAGCAGCTCCGGAGGTTGAGTACGAAGTTCTCACGAGCTTTCAGGACCAGGCAGGTTCTAACACGGCTGCGTAGGGCGGTATATGATAAAAGGGATATGAACTTCCTTGTTAGAAGGGCTTTATACGAGTTTCGTACAAAGGCGAGGTCGAAACTGGCTCCAGGCACATAAAAGAGCCATCTGAAATGGAGGCTTTTCTGAATCAATTAAGGGTTAATTAATTTACTCAAACTGACCTATTTACTAACGTTGTTATTGATAAGTCTTTTATACGCCTCAGGCGTATTAATTTGCAAAGACATATATCGCCTTATCATTCTGAGCCCTTCGCTGGGCTCAAGGGTAAACTCCACGAAGTTAAGCGAAGAATCTGGCCAGAGAAAATATGGTTTTTCTTTTGCTAAAGCCGGATGCTTCGCCTTTCGGCTCAGCATGACAATAAAATCGGTCAGTTTGAGTAATTTACTGTCATACAACTAAGCCGGATAAGTTCTTTCCAGTTATTTAATCGGATAGATTTTTCTAATTTTCTTTATCCAGTATTTCTACTTTCGACGAGGTTTATGTAGTTATTCCTCGTTTTAACGAGGACAAGCTTGCCCCCGCCGAGGCGGGGGCAATTGCTTTTTGGCTCGTGGTTATCGAGAGTAGACGGCTCAGTCCCACCGTATTGATTCCAGCCAGCCTTTGTCTCGAATAAAATCACTGTGTCAGGCGGTGAATTTGGTTTGCAATTAGGATTCATTGAATAGTGGCATAGGTTGACTCAATAAAACCATCCCCATAAGGGCTAGGGATCATATGCGTAGTTTGTTGAGTAATTCAGATCAGATTTGAGCATCTGCTACAGATATATTGGAACCTTCAAGTTCATTGTTCAGCACTTCTAAGAGGCAAAGAATTTTGCTCGCGCCGCTTCTAATAGGCTTTCCCTCAGAATCGGCTATGACTACGACATTCTTGGTGTCCGACAAGAGTCAAAGTCGCGTCGTAGGTCGCGTTGCTCTTTATAAGCCACCGCCTGTTGTTTATTAGAGGCTATAACGCTTGTTGAAAAAGGAATTCGGAATGTCATCTCGAGCGCACCGTAAGGCGTCCCTTAGGGAAGCCGAAGGCGAGTCGAGAGATCCCTCGACCTTGCTCGGGACAGGTCTGTTTTTGAATGACTATGCCATAAATAGATTTCTCCACTTCGCCCCTTAGGGGCTACTGTCGAAATGACAGTGAGGCTTTTCGACAGAGCAGGGCTGCGACTATAAGGTAGTCACGTTTTCCATTTGTTGGGGGTGTTGAAGACTCCTCCGAGACGATGGCAAGTTTAGCGTTCTGAAGAAGGAAGCCAAGTATTGGTTTGGCTAAACTACCTCAATTTCTGGAGTGGTTCTATGAGAGATTTCTCTTGAATTCAGGGTGGTTTATATGGTATAAATAGTATGGCAAATAACATCTGTAAGCCTTAGTCTCAACACGCAGTAATCCATATATACATTCGGGCTCCAGCAGCAGCGACAAGGTCTGTTGCGAAGGCTTCTTTAAGCCCCGTAGTAAGAGCCGAATTTTTGGCTGATCCGTGTTTGGATCTTGGAGGAAGGATGCACTGGCCGATCAAAGAGGTTGTGCTATGTGGGCACAGATTTCATCCAAGAGAAGAATAAGAAAGTTATTTTACAATGATTTTGAAGGAGGACTATAATGTGTAGAATGACGAATTATTTGGTATTTTTTATTTTAGTGCTATGTCTCATTTTGGCGAGCATAGCCGAAGGTGCTGACCCGAGCCTTGTCGGCTTGTGGAAGCTTGATGAGACGGAAGGTGGTATAGCTGCTGATTCGTCCGGCAACGGCAATGACGGCACCCTTATAGGTGACCCTCAGTGGGTGCAAGGTAAGATAAATGGTGCACTGGATTGTGATGGTAATGGCGACTACGTGAATTGCGGTTACGATCCGCTCTTCGATGTCACCACAAACGAGGTAACAGTCTGCGCATGGGTGACTATTAGGTCTATCCCAGGCGATTGGAGGGCCGCCGTCGCTAAGGGTGAGAGTGCCTGGAGGCTTAGTAACGTGAACTATGATCCGAGGTTCCACTTCGGTATCACTATCTGGACTGCCTCCGATACCGCATCGATCGATGGAGTCACAGCGGTTGGCTATGACGAATGGCATCACGCCTGCGGAACGTTTGATGGTGAAAACATCAACGTATATTTAGACGGAGTGCTTGACGCCAGCGCCACTACTACTGAGCCTATAGGTACCGTTTCCACAAACGTGTTCATTGGCAATAATCCAGAATCAACAGAACGCTATTGGGACGGCCTGATCGACGATGTGCGTGTTTATGACCGGGCGTTAACAGCGGAAGAGATTCAGGTTGTCATGCTGGGTGGTGAAGAGCCAGGACGTGCATCTGTGCCTTACCCTGCTAATGAGGCCAACGATATTTGCCGAGACGTAATTCTTAGCTGGGCCCCAGGAGAATATGCTGCCACACATGATGTGTATTTCGGCACCAGCTTTGAGGATGTTAACAGTGCCAGCAGAACCAACGATCCCCTGGGCTTACTGGTCGGCCAAGATCAGCTCGATGCCAGCTATGATCCAAATGGGCTTCTGGCATACGGCCAGACCTATTACTGGCGGATCAACGAGGTTAATGCCCCACCTGACTCAACGATATATCCGGGTGAAATCTGGAGCTTTACGGTCGAGCCTTTTGTTTATCCGATTATGAATATAGCGGCTACAGCTTCCAGCTCGCAAAGTGAAACTATGGGGCCCGAAAAAACTGTTGATGGTTCCGGACTTAACGATAGCGACCAGCACTCGACAAATATTACAGAAATGTGGGTAAGTAGTGGCACCGGACCTCAACCGACCTGGATACAATATGAGTTTGATCGCGTTTACAAACTGCATGAGATGCGAGTGTGGAATTCTAATACCGCGCTTGAGGCAGCTTTCGGTTTGGGTATGAAAGAAGTTACGATTGAGTACTCGACTGATGCCAACGACTGGACGCAATTGGATGGCGTACATGAATTTGCTCGAGCGCCAGGTACAGATGATTATACTCACAATACCGAAATTTCCTTTGACGGTGCGGTAGCAAAGTATGTCAAGATCACCGCTAACAGTAACTGGGGCGAAACTGCACAATTTAGTTTGAGTGAGGTGCGGTTCTTATACAATCCTGTCAATGCAAGGTATCCTGAGCCGGATATCAATGAGACAGACATTGGTCTGGATTCAGTGCTTAGCTGGCGAGCGGGAAGAGAGGCAGCCACGCACGAAGTATACTTTAGCACCGATGAGCAGGCTGTTACAGAGGGCACTGTCGCTGCAGAAAGTGTACCTGCTGGCACGTGTGAGGCAAGCTTTACTCCATCGTCTCTTGAACTGGGCCAGACCTACTATTGGAAAGTTAATGAGGTCAATAATGCCGAGAGCCCTTCAGCGTGGAAAAGCGATACATGGAGCTTTTCTACGATAGAATACTCTGTTGTGGACGACTTTGAAGACTATAATGACACTGAGCCGGACAGGATATTTGACGCATGGGAAGACGGCTGGCAAATTGATGAAAATGGCTCGCAGGTAGGTTACAGCACAGCACCTTTTGCCGAGAAGGATACCGTTCACGGTGGTGCCCAGTCGATGCCATTTGTTTATAACAACACCGGCAGCGCGGTATATTCGGAGGCCACACGCACTTTTATCGCTCCGCAGGATTGGACCGCAGAATGCGCCCAAATGCTGACACTTTTCTTCAGAGGCGATCCACCAGCCTTCGTAGAGTTGTCGGCTGGCAATATCTTGATGAGCGGCATGGGTGCGGATATCTATGAAACGACCGATGAGTTCCGCTATGCCTACAAGCTTCTGACCGGAGACGGCTCAATCACAGCTAAGATTGAAAGCATACAATACACCGACGAATGGGCCAAAGCTGGCGTGATGATTCGCTCCGGCCTGACGCCACTTGACCTGCAGGTGGATATGATCGGCGCGCCGAGCAACAGAATTGAGTGGATGTATCGGGCTACAGCCGGGGGGGGTACCACAGAGGTTGCCCTGGATGTGAACTCAATACAACTGCCTCATTGGGTGAAGCTCACGCGTCAGGGCAACACGTTTACTGGCTATCATTCCACCGATGGAGTTAATTGGGTCAGCATCACAGAAGGTGACTCCACTTCCTCGTCCGTGGAGATCCAGATGGCCGGTACCGTCTACATCGGCTTGGTTGTGACCAGCCACGTCAGTGGCTTGCCGTGTGCTGCTGAATTTTCCAAGGTCTCGACGACGGTCAATGTAACCGGAGATTGGCAATTGGCAGATGTCGGCGTAACACAAAGCACCGGCAATGAACCTGAGCAGTTATATGTGGCTATCGAAGATAGTAGTGGGACGTCTAAGGCCTACGAACATCCGGACAATCCCAATGCAGTGCTATTAAGCGGCTGGCAGAGGTGGGATATTCCGTTTAGCGTGTTTAGCGATGCCGGTGTGGATTTGACTTCGGTCCAGAAGTTGAGCATTGGTGTTGGAGATCAGGCTGCTCCGCTGAATGGCACAGGTATGTTATATATTGATGACGTTTGGTTGTATTCGCCGTTGCCAACGGAGCCTGATCCGAATGCTACAACTGAAGAGTAGCTAAGCCACAAGTAGCTGCGTGGTCGACTCGGTATATAGGCGACCGAAGGCCGCAGTGATTAGTTGTTGGTTAATAGAAGCCGTGCCTCCCTGGACTGCAGGGGGCACGGCTAAATTTTCAAGCACGGCCCCGATTTTCTTTTGGAAATCATGCAACATATTTGGCCCGCATTTCTCACAGTATTTTAATCTGGTGCTCAATGAGTACAGTAACAGTCTAAGTGCAAAGCACATCTGGATTTAATTATGAGACCTCTGGGTTTGTGGCGATGAGAGATGCGGATTAGTAAGCTAAGAGATACTCTGATCTTTGGCAATGAACGCAGAGGGGAGCAATGATTCAAGTAATAATAGGCCACCAAAAGGTATGCATGACCTTAGTGAGAGGCAATTTCCTGAATAGTCTTTCGGTTTTTTGGATGGATCGTTGCATTATTTGCCAAAGTCCCTTAAGTTAGGTTTATGGGAGGAAGGCTCGGCCAAGGGCATTTGAAGCAGAATATCTGCGACAGGTGCCGACCTCGGCAAGAAAAGTGTGCTTTTGAACGTTAATTAAGGGAAAGGAAGGAATTGATATGGTACAGACAAAATCAGGTGACAGAGTGAAAATCCATTACACAGGTAAATTAGAGGATGGGACTATATTTGCCGACTCAAAGAAGGGCGAGCCTCTTGAGTTTACCCTTGGCGCAGGTCAAGTCATACCGGGAGTAGACGAGGCGGTACACGGGATGGAGCCAGGCCAATCGAAAAAGGTCACTGTTCCATCTGATAAGGCCTACGGTCCGCGTCAGGAAGGGCTGACCCAGGACATCCCCAAGGATCAATTGCCGGAAGAAATGCAACCTCAAGTCGGACAGCGTATGAAGGTCGACCGACCAAACGGTGAGCCGATGGTAGTTTCGATAACCGCTGTTTCGGATTCCAACATAACCATCGACGCGAACCATCCATTGGCAGGCAAAGATTTGGATTTTGAGTTGGAATTGCTCGAGGTCTCCGGAACGTCGGGTGAGGGTGGATAGAGTTTTTTAAGTTTACGATTTGGGCAGCGACATGACCAGTTAAGTGGCAAGTTGCATGATCGGGGTGTGATTTTTCTAAGTAACGCAGCCGGCAGAGCAGCACAAGGGACTATTAACGCGGAGAGGTCTTTTAAGCGTTGGTGGATTACTTTGGTATCAGCCCAGTACGCCGCTTATAATTATACAAAAGCGGGGCCTGTGCTAATTGAAAACAAAGGCCCCGATTTTTTATGGAAATAGTACAGCATAGTAATACCAATTGTGCTTGATATTTGCGCCTTTATCATTTCGACCAATTCATCCTTCGCATCCCTTTGGCAGGAGAATGGAAGCCCCTAAGGGGCGAAGTGGAGAAATCTGTTCAAATAATTTTCTCGGCTGGCCTACGGCTCGTACGAAATGACACTAATAAGCGAATTAATTATTCGCAATTGGTATTAGTCCTCAGCAAACATTGGTGAATCGTCTTCGATCAGTTCCCACCAAAGTCGCGGATAATCCAGGCCTTCGTCGATACACCAGATATCCTCGGTTCCATTTTCGGTTTCATCCACAAAGTCCCAACCGGCATCTAAAAACGTGCTGGCTGTTTGCATCTCGATTGTGGTTTTTCCATAGGAATTGTCACAGCCAGTAGCGCTGCTGCTCTCAATTCCACACATATCAGTCAGTCCGCTCATCTCAATATCCCAGAAACAGGTGGTTACTATACCGCCGCCCCAATTATCTCCCACCAAGCCACCAACTTTCTGAATGCCAGAGACCGCACCGGCCGAATAGCTGCAATGGATAGTGCCGAAATTAGTGCCTGCCAGCCCACCGACATATTCCGTTCCCAAAACCTCACCAATGGCATAGCTGCAATTGATCGTACCGGCGCCATTCCTTCCTACCAATCCACCGACATTCTCAATGCCGGAGAACTTGCCGCCAGCATAGCTGCAATTGATCGTACCGGTGCCGTTGAATCCTGTCAGCCCGCCGACATACACAGTTCCTGAAACCTCGCTGATGGCATAGCTGTCCTGGATGAAGCCGTTGCTGTATCCCATAAGTCCACCGACCTGTTCGTTGCCGGAAACATCGCCGGTCGCGTAGCTGTCACTGATACTACTCTCATCAATGATCATATCGCCAACAAGCCCACCTACACTTTTCAAGCCTGAGACGTTACCAAAAGCGCGGCATTGGTGAATTTCACCGCTATTGTTTCCTACAAGTCCGCCCACATCCTCGTCGCCGGAAACGTCACCTGTCGCATAGCTGTCAGAAATAAATCCAAAATCTAACTTCGGGTTAAGAATGTCGGCGCTATTTGTTCCTACTAATCCCCCACATGATCCATTTCCGTTGACGTTTCCTGTTGCATAGCAGTTGTGTATCTGACCACGGTTGCCCCCTGCCAAACCGCCAAAGGAGAGGCCAGTTTCTAACCACGGTACGTCGATGGGTCTTAGCCAACGGCCGCTCGCCCACGTAACGCTGCATGTTGTGTAGCAATTGGAGATTGTTCCCTCTACATTTGATCCAACCAGCCCCCCAACTGTCATGTCTGCTGAGACCTTACCACCTTTAACGTAGCAGTTGGTCAAAGAACCCTTATAAAGGCTACCTACTAGTGCACCAACCGCGGCCACTCTTTCTGTGCAAGTTGTTGCCGGATAGATGTTGGGATCAATCAGACCAAGATTTTTGATTTGGGCCTTCGGCCCATTTACATACCCAAAGAGCCCGACATCCTCATCACCCCAGAAACCGCGAGTAGGTGGATCGTTGACATCGACAACATAGGTGAAATTGGATATAGTGTGGCCATTGCCGTCAAATACACCAGCGAATGGCGGATGCCAATCGGGAACCTCCTGTGGAGGCTCATAGAATCCGATACGGTTGAAGGTATCTCCTTGATAGGCGGATAAATCAATATCGGCCATCAGCCTGAAATGTTTATCTGCGTCTTCCTGATTGAGGCCGATGGTGTTGAGCTGTTCGGCCGTGTAAATCAGGTACGGGTTGTTAGGCTCTCCTGTCCCGCCGCCGTATTTGTGGGCCTCCCACCACAGATGCGGATAGTCCAGGCCTTCATCAATCCACCAGATATCTTCCGTGCCATTTTCCGTCTCATTCACAAAGTCCCAGCCGGCATCGAGGAATGTGCTGGCGGTCTGCATCTCGGCCGTGGTCAATCCTGTACCCCAAAAGCTTGTGGCTTGGCCTGAGCTCTGGATGTCCCAGAAACAAGCGGTCACATCACCCGAATTATATCCCACGAGCCCGCCGACGTTATTTCCCCCACTTGTTGACCCAGTACTATAGCAATTGACCACACTTCCCTTATTTTTCCCCACAAGTCCACCAACATATGAACTAATAACAGGTTGAAAACTTGCCCAAGAAGGACCGCTCACCTTACCTGTACTATAGCAGTTGTCCACACTGCTCTTATTTTCATTTAGACCTACCAGCCCGCCAACACATTCATTGCCACTGACCGCACCGGTATTGTAGCAATGAATCACAAAGCCACCGTTCCCTCCCACCAGCCCACCGACATTCCAACTCCCGTTGACATCGCTGATGTTGTGACTGTTCGTGATAACACCCCAGCGGGTGTTATCTCCCACTAGGCCGCCAACGTCCATAGCGCCTGAAACCGTACCGGTGCTGTAGCAATTGATTATATCACCATAGTTGTCCCCAACGAGCCCACCGACCTCGTCCTCACCCCTGACCTTGCCGGTGCTGTAGCAATGGTTCACAGCACCGTTGCTGATCCCCACCAGTCCTCCAATGTAGTGATCTGAACCTGTTATGTTGACATCCAATACTCCCAAATTCTTGATCTCAGCCATGAACTCCAATTGGCCGAAAAGTCCTAACTGGCACGTACCATTGATTGTCATATGCGAGATCGTGTGATCGTTACCATCAAAGACACCGGCAAAAGGAGTTCCTTGAAATCCTCTTTCTGTATCATTCGTATCTAGGGCAATAACTGCTTTGTCAAAGACCTTGCGGCCGGGCAGATTCGGGTCCAGATCGATGTCGGCGGTCAGGATGAATTGCTTATCGTAATCCTCGGGACTCTTGCCAAGCAAGATAAGATTCTCTGCCGTGGCGATTCTGTACGGGTCGTTAGGTTCTCCCGTCCCACCGCCGTATTTCGCCAAGGCAGGAAAACTGATTAAGCAGATTGCAATTAATAAAGGGATTGTCTGCATGATTTGTGAGTTTCTCGCCGTAGTCATCTTTCTTCCTCCTTCCCATATCTTTCGATAAGTAGGATAATGACCTGTCTCCGCAGTTATTTCTATGCACGAAAAAATTAAACCGTGCGGATTTTAACGCTTTCTTTACTGATGCTTAGTATACCAGATGTTGACTATCCACATCAAGTGGAAAAAACAGAGACATTCAGATCCTTTTTTAAAACTCAAACCAACCGATTTTTACTGTCATACCCGCGAAAGCGGGTATCCAGTTAGCGAATCGACAATTGGATTCCCGCCCATTCGGCTAGCGCTCAGGGCAGGCTCTGCGTGAGAATGACAAATTTTGCTATGTTGCTCTCGGAGAAGATATTAAGAAAGTTTTACTCTAAAAACCGTCAGCTTGAGTATGAGCACTAAGGCCAATTTAAGCAATGGTTAATACCAATTGTAATTAGATATTGCGCTTTGTATAACGATCAGAAAGCCATCCCCAAGCTACGCTTGAGGCTGCCACCCATTTATGCCAAAAATACGAAGCGCAGCAATTTAATACGATTGGTATAATCGGTCTTTTATAGCGAGGCTATTGCAGGAGATTTGGTTATCTTGTAGCAGACCGATGTATCTTTTAGTTTGACGATTTCAATTCAGCAATTCGTTTGTTGGTGTAATATTCCGACTACGGTTTCCACCTCAGTCTGTGTAATTGGTCTGGCTTAACAAACTCGACATGGCCGTCAACGAATAGTACATTGCAGCCCTCGCCCTGATGGTTATTCGTAGTCAGAATTTCAGACCCACCGACCTGGTTCCAACCTGGGTATGTCTCGAATAGCAGTACCATATCAGGCGGAGCACTTATGCCAAGCCTTGCTACGTTTTCGTTCATTGCATAATTGCAAGGCCCTTCCGGCGCACCCTTACATACAAAGGACTGTGGAGTTACTTCGGCGTACTCAATCAGCAAATCGCACCATTCGGATGGAGTCGGGAACATGTCATCATAATCGTTGGCATAGATTAGCATTGCCTTGCCAAGTCCTGATAGATTCGTGGCGCACGTCATTCGAAAGGCGAGTTGTCTGGTTCTTGCAAGCGCCGGCATCAGAATGCCCATCATTAATGCGATCAGAGGCAAAGAAACAGCTGGAATACAGATGCCTGCAATGGCAAGGCCTTGACCTTTCAATTGGCCTGCACTTTTATTAATCTTGCATAGACCCACGATGCCAAGGACTATCGCAGGTATCGCCGTGACAAGGCAGGTAAACGGACTAAGAATGGCCAATACTAACGAGGTGATAGCCAGCCCACTTGTTTTAGCAACCGGCGGGGCAGGGGGTGCGGAAGCGGGACTAAGACTAGAGCTGCACGAGCTACAGACCTTAGCATCATCTGGGTTTTCTGCTCCACATTTTGGACAGTACATATTACTATTCTACTTAGTATTTTAATTATGTCCGGGTTCACATATTTTTCTAAGTACCCGAAGATCAAAGCCGTAAGCAAAGAAAGCGGCTTCATGATCCACCGCATAAGGCCGTTCAGAAAACATAATCGTAGACGAACTACTCTGTTTATCGCCTTGATGGTGCACCCGAAGCTTCGGCGTCATGCACCAAGAATGAGTCCTTCCTGCAGCCGGGCACACTGTTAAAGACAACTGGCCCCTCGCCTATCGGTGAACCAACCTGGCTGCCCGATATAACGTACGTGTAAATGTTATCATCCTCAACGCCACAGTAAGATCGTTTCTCGAAATTCACGTGACTATCAAGAAACAATACATTTTGACCATCCTCTTGATGAGCATTTGCATTGCCATAGCGGGCTTGTTCCTGCGTGCCGTTGTACGGGGGCATGTCCGGCGTAAATGGGCCACCATCAGCTTCTGACCCTCTAAATGTTTTGGCCTCAGCAGCCGGCGATTCAATCCAGGGATTTCGGTCTGCTGCAACTGCCATACCCGGTTCGCTGGAGGTTGTCAATGAATACTGGCTGTACGGATGATGGTACGCGTAGCTACAATGGGTCGTTGCCGGATCACCCGGCTGACCTCCAAAATCCCAAGCATCAATGAGCTCTTCGCATGTTGTAGCGCGGTTAGGATAGTCAACGAGCTTGAACTCATCCGTACCTGCATCACCCTTACATACAAACGACTTGGGCGTTAATTCCACATACTTTACCAGAAGATAAAGGCTAGAGGAAACCGTTCCGCGACCGCCGGTACCATCTCCAGTTAAGCCGTATGCTGAGAACCTGTCAACAGCATCCCATGCTACCGGTCCACCCCAAACCGTGTCCCCACCACCTGCCCGGGGAAGCTCATCATCGTAGTCATTGGCGTAGATCAGCATCGCCTTTCCGATACCTGAGAGGTTCGTCCCGCAGGTCATTCTAAAGGCAGTCTGCCTGACCCTGAACAATGCCGGTAAAAGAATCGCCATCATTAATAATGCGAATGAGAAAACAGGAACCACAATCCCTGCAATGGCGAAACCCTTGCCTGTTATTCTTCCGCCGGATTTTTCGATTTTGGCCAGCGCTATTATCCCGAGAATGATGGCGGGAATACCTGTCAGGATACCGAGTAAAAAACTCAGGAGACCAAGAACGAGCGCAGCGATGGCCAGGCCGCTGGTTTTAGGTATGATTGGTTCGGCGGCTTTTGGTGGACTCGGGGGTAATAGAGCACCACAGGTACTACAGGATTGAGCATCATCCGGATTTTCTGTTCCACATTTTGGACAGTACATTTTCGATTCTCCTTGTTATTTAACGCTTACTAAACGCTGAATCTCGACAGTATATCTCCACTGAATCGTAGCCTTCATTAAATGAATGTCAAAGTGATTTTTTTGAAATCTTTTTTCAACGCAAAATTTTTGTCAATCTTTTTATGGCACAGCTCGCCCCAAATATCCCGATTCTATACAGAACTGGATAATGTCACGCCCCAAAGGCGCCGCATCGCTCGAGCCGTGCTGACCGCCCTCAACAACTAGAGCTATCGCCACTTTTGAGCCATCACTATCCTCGGCGAATCCTCCAAACCAGGCGTTGTCCGGCTTCTCTGTTGAGCCTGTTTTGCCGTAAACCTTCACGTCCTGCTCCGCAAAGCCGCTATAGGCGAACGCCTCGTAAGCTGTGCCGCCGGGTTCGTTAATTACAGCCTGCATACCATCATAGATTACCTCCAAAGTCTGTGGTGAGATGCTGAGAGATGTTGAATCAACCGACAAATTGTCATCCTGAGACGAAGTCGAAGGATCTGGCATGAAAGAAGAGAGAGATTCTTCGCTACGCTCAGAATGACGAATAGGCTTATCCTCCAAAAACAACCTAGGCGGCTTGTATACTCCGCCTCGCGCAATAGCTGCCATTGCATTGGCCACCTGCAAAGGCGTCGCCCGCAGATTACCTTGACCTATGCCGAAAAGCCTTCTTTCGCCTTCTTTAAGAATAGGTACTTGTTCAAAAGATGAGATGCTTGTATTTGATGGAACGCTTGATATTTGTCCTGGCACTTGCCTTAAATCTCGTATTGCGTATTGCGTATTGCGTATTGCGTTTGACGCATCACGCACAACGCACGACGCAAGACGAGTACACCGGCCGTACCCAAATTTGAAAAGCCATTGCTGCAACACCAATGGCTCAATTCTGTCCGCAAGTCGAGAGAAATATATGTTGCAGCTTCCTCTGACGGCGTTGCGAGCGTAGTTTTGCCATCTATTGCTATGGCCGTCTCTATGCCTGTTGTATATCCAGCAGTTCGGCCAGCCGAATGGAGCTTTTTCGGCAGGGCACTCGATGACCTCATCTGCTGTGATGTTACCGGATTCAAGCCCAGCGATGAGAATCAATGGCTTAACAACCGATCCAGGTGGGTACTGTTTGTTTATTGCGCGATTTATCAGTGGCTTGTTGGGATCGCCAACTAGTTGACTATAATCGTATCTTGCACGGTTCAGGTCGAAAACCGGCAATGAAGCAAGTGCGAGGATGTCCCCTGTTGCGACTTCGAGAATAACAACAGCCATACCGGGCCCGCAACCTGGGTTGTGGTTGTAGTTGGCCAGATATTCTTCTATCCTTTGCTGAAGTTCAATGTCAAGTGTCAGCCGGACGTCTTTACCAAATTGTGTCTCGGTTCTACTGATTAGTTGACGGTCTATGTCGTAGATTAGTTCTCCACGTCTTCCACGAAGGATAGCCTCGCAGACATATTCAACGCCATCTTCTCTTCCACAGACTTCGCCCTGCGTGTAGCTGGCTAATCTGTCATTAGCGAAGAGTTCTTTATCTTGCTCTTGAGTTGCGGGGCCTACCCATCCTATTGTTTGAGCGGCAACTGACCCGTAAGGATAAAATCTATGTCCCTGTGGTGAAATCTCGATTCCTTCAATGTCCATAAATTCCACTTGGGCGGCGAATATGTCATCATCGGTGTTGAGTTCCAGCAGAGGCCAGCTTTTGTGCATCTCAGCAATATCAACCGCTGCCGTTAATAGGATCTGTTCGTTAGCATCAGGAACAGCTTGTTCAAAGTCTCTATCCGGGTAATTTCTTTTCCATGCAAGGTACCTGCGTAGATTCCATATCTTGTCATTTATTTGATTGATTCTATCTTCGATTTCGTCACGGCTAAGGCCAAAGTGGATGCATTTATAAATTATCCGTTGTAAATCCTCATATCCTGTTTGTAGCTGTTTTTGAACTTCAGGAATTAGAATATTCGTGTTATTTTGTCTGCGTGCTTTTATGAGTTTCGCTTCTCTGACACGCTCATCGACAAAGCGAGTGAGGCTATAATCTATGTGTAGCTCGAATCTCGGCTCATCGAGTGCCAATACTTTACCATTTCTATCCAGTATTTTACCCCGGAGGGTTTTTAGTTGCTGATATTGCCCTCTTTGGCGTTTCAGTTCTGCTATGGCATCCTGGACGCGTGAATTCGGCAGCAGCTGCATCTGAGCCAGTCGCAGAATGCACACCAATAGGAGCAGGGCACTGAAAGCTATAAAGATTTCGACTCGTCTATTGTACATTTTTGTTAAATGGAGCAATAAAATTAGACGTATCGGACTGCCTGGTTCTGTCATGGAAATTTGGTTAAATGATAGTTGATTAACCAGTTACCAATAACCAATAACCAATTACCATTCACCAACTAAAATCTTCTCATTCTTCGTTTTCTTATACGCATGAACCAGGCAGTCGGCAAGAATAAGATTGGCCCGATTATTGCTGAGTAAATCGGTTTCCAGAGCAACTCAGTATATGCACCGGATGCGGCCGGCTCTGCTTTTAGAAAGGATAGAAAAAACGCTAAAGCGGCTGTTAAAAAACCTGTCATGAATATTGCGAGCGATTGATGAGACATTTTTCGGATTTCAATTACCTGGTGCATATCCGCCAGCAGTGTACCGAAGACGCCAAAACTAATCATTCGCGGCCCCATAGCTGGGCCAATTATATCTGCCGCAAAACCTATGGTGAACGAGCTTATTACCGCATTGGTAGGATTGCTGTTGATCGCGAAAAATACAAGAAGGATCAACAGCACATCTGGCTTAATCTCAGCGGCTGTAACGGAAATCATGTCGATTAGGCTGGTTTGCAGTATCGTAGCCGCAATAATGAGAATTGCAAACCGTAGCCAACGCATTTATACGTCCTTTGAATAAAGATAAAGCCAGAGCCGGATGCAAAACCACAGTTCTATAAGCAGAACAGTCCGGCGTTTTGAGCCTTTGGCGTCGGTTTTCTAATTATCTTGGAGCTCCATCACGATCACAGCCACGCCTGTCAGTTTTTCTATGTCGCAGACTGGTTCGACTGTTATGTCCCAAAGCGAAGGATTTTTATCATATCTTTGGCACTCGGCTACTTTGCCTATTATCATTGGCGCGTCCAGAAAGCCTGGTCTTTTACTGGCGTAGACTGGGTCAGCCTTGTGAACTTCGTGCTTGATCTGGAGCAGTTGGATTTTCGCTCTGTTGTTGCCTGTTCCGTGCATCATTCGTTCGACATCCAGGTTGCCCACTGTTACTGCGATTCGGCTGTTTGTGTCCGTAAAAAGTTTTACTCTGGCCGCACGGTATGACACATCCGATACAATACCGATGATACTGTTGTCACCGATGACGAACTGTCCTTTAGCAAGCCCTTCAGTTGCACCACGATTGATAATAAGCTCACTGGAATATCCGTTGGTCGGGGACCTGATCACATCAGCAAGCACTAAATTTGCCCCTTCCAGCGGCTGCCTTTCGCGCAAGCCCGACAATTGCTGGATCTTGAGATTTTTTTGTTTGAGCTGGGCTTCAAGGTTAGCGATATGGTTCTGATATTGAGATTCTTTTTTTTGCCGCGCGTCTTTGAGCGGTTGCTGTGTACCTGCCGCCAGTGAAATGCTCCTGCCGACGCTCAAAGGCAAGCTGAAAATACGGGCAAAGGCAAGCTGAAACTTGCCTGTGAGTCTTTCTGGAGCGAACAGAAGGATAAGCCCGCCTAACATGAACCAGGTGAGCAGCATTCGCCTGGAGATTCTGGTTTGCTTCCTTGCCATATACTCGTAATCGCAACAGTTACGAAATTTGATTCGTCGTCTGTTGTTTCAAGCCTTGATTTCTAATACTTTGTGACACGCCTTTTAAGAGACTGTCATATTGACCTTGCTGGCGCATTGGTCTTTTCACGCGTCACGAAACACTGCTTAGGTCTTACTCCCATCCGCGTTCACTATGGTCCATTGTGTCTTTCCACAACTCCAGATTTTCAAGGTAGACGCTGGTGCCACGGGCGACACAGCTAAGTGGGTCCTCGACTATTTCCACTCTTAAGCCGGTGGCGTTTGAAAGAACCGTATCCATTCCCCGAAGCAGTGACCCTCCGCCACAGATGTTTATTCCATTGTCGATCAAGTCTGCTGCGAGTTCCGGTTCTGCCTTTTCCAAAGTTGCCGTAACCGCCTCTATAATTGCAGCTATCGGGTCACGCAAGGCTTCACGGATTTCCTCACTTGTTATGACTATCTTGCGGGGCAGACCGGAGATGGTATCTCTGCCGGCTACCTCCATCGTAAGTTCTTCTTCAAGCGGAGCGGCTGAGCCAATTTGTATTTTGACCTTTTCGGCCCGTGCCTCGCCTATGAGCAGATTGTACGTTCTTTTGAGATGAGTGATGATTGCTTCGTCCATGTCGTCACCGCCGATCCGGATTGATTCGGCGGTGGCTATATCGGCCAGGCTCATGATGGCAACTTCCGTTGTTCCGCCACCGATGTCAACAATCATTGATGCTGTTGGCTCGGTGATTGGCAGTCCTGCGCCTATTCCCGCAGCCATTGGTTCATCTACTAAGTAAACTTTCCTGGCGCCGGCACGTTCGGCGCTATCGATTACTGCCCGGCGTTCGACCGCAGTTATTCCACTCGGTACGGCGACCACGACCCGCGGTCTGACAAGGCCTCCCCTGCCGTGGACCTTGCGGATAAAATAGCCCAGCATTGCTTCAGTGACCTCGAAATCGCTGATTACGCCGTCTTTCAGTGGCCTTATTGCTGTAATGGAACCCGGTGTCTTACCCAACATCTCGCGCGCAACAAGACCAACAGCTTCGCCATCGTTTAGAACAGTGTTGGTGCCTTTACGGACTGCAACTACGGAAGGTTCGTTAAGGACAATTCCTTTAGCACGGACACAAACTAAGGTCGTGCATGTGCCGAGGTCGATTCCCATATCCATACTGAACCAGCCCAGGATTGTGTCCACTATCACGTTTCGACTCCTTTCTCAACTGTGAACAGATATTGCTTTATAATAGAGCTATATCGTCAACAGTCAATGGGCTATTGTATTTTCCAGATTGTGCCATATTGAGTATAGCACATATACGCGACGTAGGCTGAAGTAGCAACTACTACACAAAATGCTACTGCCAGAATAATCGTGTATATGTTACTCGCAGCCACTATCTTTCCGCTCCGGCCCGGACCGTTAGGACTCATATATCGACCTCACTGATTAACTAAGATTGCTTAGCTAATGTCTCTGACAATTTGTACTATACTCAAACCGACCGAATTTTAATTGAAAACCAACGTAAGTACTTTTTTTGACAACATTATATTACACTTTATCATTCCCGTGAAAACGGAAATCCAATTTGCTGAAAACTTTAATAGATTCCCGCCCATTCGGCTAGCGCTCAGGGCAAGCCCTGCGCGGGAATGACACAAAAAACAGGTCAGTTTGAGTACTATAGATTGGTGCTTACCCTATCACCAACCTGCGGTTGCTGCTTGGTTGCTTCCAAAAGCTCCAAGATGCCCACAGCCTGTTCCGGTTGAATGTCAAAGATGAGAATGTCGCAGATGAACTGAGCACCGCGAGTGACGTGAAACTTCATCCCTTCCTTCACGCCGTGAGCTGAACCAATAGATATACTGGCCATTTTGTTCTTTAAATCAATATTGGTTATCGACCCCTTCAAGCCGATTTCTTTGGTTACAGGCTGCGTCACCGGTTGAGCTATCTCTTGCTTAGGCGTCACAGGAATCGTAGGAGTTATGGTTTTGCCATACTCTCGAAATGACTGATTCAACTTGGCTTCCAGCTCAGCCTTTTCTTCGAGCAGGCGTTTATTGTCTTTGCGAAGCTGAGATATGATTGCCATTCTCTCGTTAAGCGTGGTAGTAGTTTGTTTTAATTCATTTTCCTGCTCGATTTGTTGAGTCCTGGTCGTTTCCAGTTCCTTTTGGGCATTTTCAAACAATTGTGTTTGCAAACTGGCTGTTTGATTGGCCGCTTTCACCGCTGCCGCCATACTGTCGAGCCTTTGCTCCAAAGATAGCTTTTGCCTCTCAGAATTGTCGATTTCGGCTTGTAATTTTTCATTGCGTATTGAAAGTGAATTAATCTGTTCCTTGAGAGTTGCTATTTGCTCGTCTGCTTCTGTGATCTTCTCTTTTAACTGCTTCTGTGCATTTCTCTCATTTTCCCGTGCGGAACTGAGCTGAGTATACGTCTGCTCATATTGTTTCTTATAGTTTTCAGCATTTGCGACATAGGTAACTACTATACCACAAAGAAAGATAGAAAATACGGTAAGCAGGACTATCAGAACCTTTGTAAGTGTACTCAAGACTGGCTCCTTTCACGAATTACTATTTTCTTACACCTTCTGGTGAATACATTCCAGGTCTCGGGATATAACTTGCCCTGTGCAAGAGGAGCTTAGAAAAGTCCTATATTCCGAAAGCCCGAAAGGTCAGAAATCCAATCCATGTACTGTATACACGTAACATAATTTTACGCTTTAAGGCCTGAAAGGTCAAGTTATTTTTCCCAGATAGCCCAGATAGAATCCATATCCACTATTCTCAGTCACAACAACCGATAATACAGGCCAGTGCAGCTATATTTTTGAAGCATATTGCAGAATGGCCTTAGCAGTAGCAAGACGCACGAATTTGGAGGGATCTTGTAATAGCTGCGGCAGATAACCAGCCAGAGCGTCCGTGCGGATTTCGCCTATTGCTAAAGCCGTCAGCACCATAACGCGTTCCCGGCCTTGCTCATCCATGCTCAAGGCCATATTTTTCTTGAAAACCTCCAGCACTTTCGACTCTCCGATTGTGTCGCCCAATTTACCGAGATGTTGAGCTGCGGCCAGCCTTACCTCCAATATGTTGTCGTCGAGCATCGTAATAATTGCGTTTTTTGCCTGTTCTGTTCCAAGTGCGGCCATTGCTTCTATACCAAATGCTCTATCGTCAGCGTAAGCGCTTATCAACATTGTCCACAACCTTGTATATATTTGCTCATCGCCCAACATT
>Ga0315545_1001444_pt1 | contig 23092 bp, 20 predicted proteins | sample SalMarSW160210MG_FD_203096 | JGI IMG/M metagenome (GOLD analysis project Ga0315545, IMG submission 203096) | Salt marsh sediment microbial communities from the Plum Island Ecosystem LTER, Massachusetts, United States - Salt Marsh Sediment SW1602-10 ...
AGCATCTTGCGGTTACTGGCGATTCTTTCCGAGTCGGTCTTCACCTTCAACCCTTCCGCCACCTCGTAAAGGCAGGAAGCTACCAGTCTTTCCCGTCCGTTCTTAGTAACCTCGACCAGGCAGAGGCGGCAGGCACCGTAATCGGTCACCTCTTCGTGGTGGCAGAGAGAGGGTATGTAGATGTTGTTATCCTGGGCTGCCTCCAGTATGGTGGTCCCCTCTTCGGCTTGAATCTTCTGGCCGTTAATTGTCAGCTTGACCATTTTCACTTCCTTATTACCGCTCCGAGCTTGCAGACGTCATAGCAGGCGCCGCACTTTATGCACTTCTCCTGGTCCAAGACCACGGGCTTCTTCTTACCCATATCGGTTATCGCCTCGGACGGACAGGCTTTGACACACAAGCCACAACCGGGGCACTTTTCTTCGTCGATAGAATAGGTCACCAGCGCCTTGCAGACACCGGCCGGACAGCGCCTGTCCTTAATGTGGGCTTCGTATTCATCTCTAAAATAGCGCAGGGTGGTTAAGACGGGGTTGGGGGCGGTGCTGCCCAGGGCGCAGAGCGAGGTGTCGATAAGCGTGGCTGACAGGCGTTCCAGAAGCTCGATATCGCCTTCCTTGCCCCTGCCCTCGGTGATGTCGGTCAGTATCTGGCTCATCCTTTTCAAGCCCTCTCGGCAGGGCAGGCACTTGCCGCAGGACTCGCCCTCCAGGAAGTTGACGAAGTATTTGGCGATATCAACCATACAGGTGTTCTCGTCCATGATAATCATGCCACCCGAGCCCATCATCGAGCCGGCTTTGTCCAGCTCGTCGAAGTCAACGGGCAGGTTGAGCAGGCTTTCGGGGATGCAGCCGCCCGAAGGGCCGCCCGTCTGTACCGCCTTGAACTTCTTGCCGTCGGGGATGCCGCCGCCGATACCGTAGATAATGTCCTTCAGGGCGACTCCCATGGGAACTTCGATAAGGCCGGTGTTGTTAATCTTGCCCACCAGCGAGAAAATCTTGGTTCCCTTGCTGCCCTGGATGCCTATCTTGCCGTACCAGTCGGCGCCGTTCTTAATGATTAACGGGACATTAGCCCAGGTCTCTACATTATTAAGATTGGTCGGTTGCTCCCATAAGCCTTTCTCCGAGGTATGGACGTATTTCGCCCTCGGCTCGCCGACCTTGCCCTCCAGCGAAGCCATCAGCGCCGTCGATTCACCGCAGACAAAGGCGCCGCCACCACGGCTTATCTTGACGCTGAAGTCGAATCCGGAGCCCAGTATGTTCTTGCCCAGCAACCCCAGCTTTTCCGCCTGCTCAATGGCTATCTGGGCGTTCTTTACCGCCAGCGGGTACTCATTGCGGACGTAGATATAGCCCTGATGGCCGCCGATGGCGTAAGCGCCGATAACCATCCCCTCCAGAACGCTGTGGGGGTTGCCCTCCATCAGGCTCCGGTCCATGAAAGCACCGGGGTCGCCCTCGTCGCAGTTACAGATGATATACCTGGTATCGCCCTCGGCGTTGCGGCAGGTCTCCCATTTTGTAGCAGTGGGGAAACCGCCACCACCCCGCCCGCGTAGTCCCGCCTTCTTGACCTCGGCGATGACCGCCTCGGGTTTCATGGAAAGGGCTCTAGCCAGGGCGGTGTAGCCGCCGATAGCCAGGTAGTCTTCAATGACATTGGGGTCGATTAAGCCGTTATTACCGAAGACGAGCCGTTTCTGCTCCTTGTAGAAGGGAACCTCGTGCTCATAGGTTATCTTCTTGCCGGTAGCGGGGTCGGTATAGAGCAGTCGGTCAATGATTTTGCCCTTGACCACGGTCTCGGCGATTATCTCGGGGATATCCTCCGCCTTTACCTGTTGGTAGAAGATGTTCTTGGGCTTGATGACCACCACCGGCCCCTTTTCGCAGAAGCCGTGGCAGCCGGTGACCTTTATATCTATCTTAGCGCCCAGTTTCTGGCGCTTAATTTCCTGCTTAAAGGCGTCGGTGACGCCCTCGCTGCCGAAAGAGTGGCAGCCGGTGCCGCCACAGACCGTTATACAGGGCTTCTGGGCATCCCTTGCCTTGATTATAGACGCCCTCAGCGCTTCCAGCTCCTGCGGCGAGCTCAGCCGATTATTGCTTTGTTTGGCCATTTAATCGTAACTCTCCAGCAAAGCTTTCACCTTATCGGTCTTCATCTGCCCCGAATACTTACCGTCAATGACCACTATCGGCCCCAGGGCGCAGGCGCCGACGCAGTTGACAGTCTCCATGGTGAACCTGAAGTTTTCGGTCGTTTCGCCTGGTTTTATGTCAAGTTGCCGCCCTATTTCCTCGAGGACTCTACCGGCTCCCCTGACGTGGCAGGCGGTGCCCAGACAGACGTTGATTATGTGGCGTCCCCTCGGTTTGAGACTGAAGGCCTTAAAGAAGGTGGCGACGCTGTAGACCTGGGTCATCGGTATGTCCAGCCCTTCACTTATCTGGTTCAAGGACTCTTTGGGCAAGTAATTATACTCCGCCTGGACGTCCTGCAGGATGGCTACCAGCATGCCCTTGTCGCGCTCATAGCTGTCCAGTATTGACATTAGCTTCTGCTTGGTCGGCTTACTTGCTGTCGGCACTTGCCTTCTCCTTAAGCTCAGCGTAATCAGCGGTCACCCGCTTTTGTATCTTCTCGATTAAGTCCTCAGACAGGTGCCGGAACCTTCCTTGCAATTTCAGGTAGTCGACAACGGGCCTGAGTTCGGGAAAATCGAAGTTCAGCTTGTATTGGCCGTTTTCCACTTCGTAGAGGGGGAATATGCCTGTCTCCACCGCCAGACGTCCCATCCTGACCGTTAAATCGGTGGGGCATCTCCAGCCGGTGGGACAAACCGAAAGTATATGAACGTAGGCGGGGCCGGGGGTCTCCGCCCCCTTCTTTACCTTCTCAATCAGGTCGAAGGGATAGCTGGGACAGGCGGTAGCCACATAGGGGATATTGTGGGCGGCGGCAATCGCCGGCATATTCTTCTTCCAGCTCATCTGACCGATGCTCTGCTTACCCACGGGGGAGGTGGTGGTGGCGGCGCCGTAGGGCGTAGCCGAGGAGCGCTGGATACCGGTGTTCATATAGGCTTCGTTATCGAAGCAGAGATAGAGGAAGTTATGCCCTCTCTCCATGGCGCCCGATAGCGCCTGTAGGCCGATATCGCTGGTGCCGCCGTCGCCGGCCATAGCCACCACGGTGATATCCTGCTGGGCTATCCGGCCCTTCTTCATCAGCATCTTTAGTCCCGATTCAATGCCCGAAGCCACGGCGGCGGAGTTCTCGAAGAGGGTATGAATCCAAGGAATCTTCCAGGAGGTGGTGGGCAGTGGGGAGGAGACTATCTCCATACAGCCGGTGGCGCTGGCGATAATGACATTCTGCCCCAGCGCCTTGCAGGCGAGCCTGACTGCCAGCGCTTCACCGCAGCCGATACAGGCACGGTGGCCGGGGACAAAGGTATCCTTTTTAGTTACCAGTCGGGGAACATAGACATTATAGTTCTGCATCAGTCCCTCACCCCAAATATCTCGAACTCGTTCTCGCTGCCCTTCTGCGAGATTTCAATCCCTTTATTTATTATCGTCTCGAAGCCGGCCGGGGTGATGTCTCTGCCCCCCAACCCAGCCACGAAGCTGACGACCTTGGGTTTCTTAGCTTCGCCGTATAGAGCCGACCTCACCTCGGAGCAGACGGGCCCACCGGGGCCGCCGAAGGAGAGCGCCCTATCGACAACAATGAGGGTTTCGGCATCCTTGACCGCCTGGCGGAACTCCTCGAAGGGGAAGGGACGCCAGAGGCGTAACCTTACCACCCCCACCTTCCTGCCCTCATCCCTCAGCTTATCAATGACCGTCATCGCCGTCTCGCTGAAGCTGCCCATAGTCAATAGCAGCACCTTGGCGTCTTCGGTCTTATAGCTTTCCACCGGTGAGTAATGGCGTCCCAAAGCCTTGCCGAACTCATTCCAGGTCCGGAGGATTACCTCTTTGGATGCTCTCAGGTTGACTTCCTGCGCCCACTTTGCCTCCGGGTAGGTGATGGGTGGAGCGAAATCCCCCATCGTTACCGGTTTATCGGGGTGGAGGGGCAGGGGGTATTTATTGGGCGGCAGGAACTTATCGACAACGCTCTGTTCGGGGAAGACTATCGGTTCGATAACGTGGGAGAGATGGAAGCCGTCGAGGTGAACCATTACCGGCAGCAAGACCTTCTGGTCTTCAGCGATGCGGAAAGCGCAGAAGACATTATCCACCACTTCCTGCCCGTTTTCGGTAAATATCTGAATCCAGCCGGTATCGCGAACGGCCATAACATCGGAGTGGTCGCCCCAGACGCTTAAGGGAGACGACAGCGCCCGGTTAGCCACCGTCATCACCATGGGCAAGCGCATGGACGAGGCGACATACAATACCTCGTGCATGAGCTCCAGCCCCTGCCCGGCCGTGGCGGTAAAGGTCCTGGCGCCCGTAGCCGCCGAACCGAGACAGGCGCTCATCGCCGAGTGCTCCGATTCAACGGGAATATAGGCGGCGTCCAATTCGCCGTCGGCTACCAACTCCGCCAGGTGCTCAACAATGTGGGTCTGGGGGGTGATGGGGTAGGCGGCGATGACATCGGCATTAGCCAGCTTGACCGCTTCGCCAACAGCTACCGATACCTCCATGCCCACTTTCTTGGCCATTATTCCTCCTCCAAGACCATAGTTATTACCCGGGTCGGGCATTCACGGGCACAGATGCCGCACCCCTTGCAGTAGAACATATCGGCTTCGAAATAACCATCACTATTCTGCCAGATACAACCCTCGGGGCAGTAAATCTGGCAAAGCCCGCACTCAATACACTTGGTGAAATCGTAGGTGGGCCGCTGCGAGCGCCAGTCGCCTGTCTTGTACTGAGCCGCGTTTCCGGGCTCGGTGACGATGGCGCCTATTTCCAGGTCTTTCCAGGTTAGTTCACCCTCTGGCTTGGTCAATACCCTACTCCTTTAGCTCGGTTTCCTCATATGCCCTTTTCATGGCATTGACGTTTCTTTCCGCCAGGCGGCCGAAGCGATGGTTTAGCGGCTCGACCAGGGACTCCAGTTTCACGACGTCAGTGGCTCTGAGCAGCGCACCGACCATGGTGGTATTGGTAATGGGCACGCCCAGCGTTTCGCGGGCGATAGTGGTGGCGTCAACCTTAGCCAGCCTACCCTTGGTCTTGAGATTCTTCTCGATTTCGGCAAAGGGCTTCTTGGTATTGATTATTACAATGCCGTTTTTCTTTAGCCCCGCGGCGACATTGACGATGGTGAGCAATCCGGGGTCGAGTACCACCACGACATCGGGGTCGGTTATCTCGGCCCTTATCCGTATCGGTTCCTGGCTGTCTATCCTGACGAAAGCCAACACCGGCGCTCCCCTACGCTCCGGACCGAAGCTGGGAAATGCCTGGGCATACTTGCCCTCGCTTATTGCCGCCTGTGCCACCAGTTCGGCTGAGGTAACCGCCCCCTGCCCGCCGCGGCCATGCCACCTGATTTCTATAAGTTGGCTTTTAGCTGTCAATTTATAGTCTCCTAAATATACAAAGCGCCCCTGGAGCGACTCGAACGCTCGCACCCAGCTCCGGGGGCTGGTGCTCTATCCAACTGAGCTACAGGGGCGAGAACGATTATATATGATAACCTATAACTCAAGGACGATGCAAATTTCTAAGCCTCTCCCGGCACGGCTTTTACCACCAGCACCGGTATCGGGCTGTCCTGCATAACCTTCTGGGCGGTGCTGCCGAAGACCCATTTCGTCATGCCCGAGTGGCCGTGAGTAGATATAGCAATCAGGCTGGCTCTCTTTTTCTTGGCGTAGTTAAGGATTTCCTTGGCGACTTCGCCCGACCTGATTTCAACCTTTAGTTCGCCTTTGCCCCTTTGCAGCCGCTTATAGACCTTGTCCAGGTATGTCTTGGCCTCCGCCCTGAAGGTCTCCATTTCCGGTTCGGGGTAAAGGATATAGTCCAGGCCGCCAACGGTGCGGAGATGCCTTCCCTTCGGCACCACATCCAGCAAGATAACCTCAGACTCCAGTCGGGACTTAAGCTCCTTGACCCGGGTTATGGCGGCTTCGCCAGCTTCGGAGCCGTCCAGGGGCAGCAGAATACGGCTTATCAGGTGCTTCTCCTTGGTCTTGCGTCGGCGTTTGCTCTCCTTGATGAGCAGCAGCGGCACACCGGTGGCATCAATCACCTTACTGGCTATGCCCGAGCTTCCGCGAGAGGCCATAATGATGAGCCTGATATCATTTTTCTCGGTGTATTTGACAATCTCCTCAGCCGGTTTGCCCGATATGACCAGAGGGCTGACCTTTTTAAGCTGCTTCTTCATCTGCCCGGCTAGTTTTTCCAGGTAGAGCTGATGCATATGTAGGTGCTCGTCATCAGCCGGCTCACCAACATAGAGCAGTATAAGCTCGGAATTGAAGGCACTGGCTAGCTCCCGGGCATAAGGCAGAGCCAGCTCAGCCAGGTCGGAGCCGTCTATAGGAACCAGAATCTTCTTCCACATTTTCCACCTCCTCTAGGCGTATCTTATCACTAAATACAGCCAGCATAAGCTGACCACCATCAGCATGGCGGGAATAGCATATTTGCAGAACCTGCCCCAGCTGATGGGATAACCCTCTTTTTCAGCAATGGCGGTGCCGACGACATTAGCCGAAGCGCCGATAGGGGTGGCGTTGCCGCCGATGTCGGTGCCCAGCGCCAGCGTCCAGGCCATAGGATGCAGGTCCAAGGTAACCGAACGGGAAAGGTTCTGGATTACGGGGACCATAGTGGCGGCGAAGGGGATGTTATCCACTATTGCCGAGGCAAAGGCGGATATCCAGAGGATAAGCGGTATCACCAGCACCAGGCTGCCGCCGGAGACATTGCCAATATAGCTGGCTAGCATCTCCAGCACGCCCGTCTCTTCCAGACCGCCGACGCAGATAAACAACCCGATAAAGAAGAGCAGAGTCCGCCAGTCTATGCGGCTGATAATATGCAGGGCTTTCCGGCTCGCCGCCAGCATGGTAATAGCGGCGGCGATAACGCCGATTAGCGCCATTGACAAGCCGGTTTCGGCGTGGGTAACTATCAGCACGATTATGGCGATAAAGATGGCGGCGTTGATACGGAAGAGGCGTGGGTTGATAATAGCTTCGCTGGGCTGGGGATACTTCGTAGCGGGGGTATCCGGCTTACCCTGGGAGCTGGTGAGCACCTTGCGGAAGGCGAAGTAGAAGAAGACCAGGGCAAAGGCCATACCTATCCAGGCGATAACACCGGTATTAAAGACAAAGTCGGTAAAGTTATAGCCGAGGGCGGTGCCGATAATGATATTGGGCGGGTCGCCGGACATGGTGGCGGCGCCGCCGGTATTGGCGGCAAAGATTTCGGCGATTATCATCGGCACCGGGTCGAATTTAAGCAGGCGCGCCAGCTCGATGGTGACCATAGCCAGGAACAGGAGCACGGTGATGCTGTCGATAAACATGGAGAGGAAGCCGGAGAGCAGCATAAAGACGACCAGTATGGGAACGACCTTGTAGTTGACCAGCCTAGCCAGCAGCAGGCATATCCAGCGGAAGAAGCCCACCTCCCCCAGCCCCTCCACCATAACCATCATGCCGCCGATAAAGATAATGGTCTGCCAGTTGATACCATAAGACTCGATATGCTCCTGGCCCGGCACCCAGAAGTTGAATTGCCCCAGCTGCCCCAGGTTCATAACGTGAGATATCGAATCGGGGCTTTGCATAGTAATAAGGAAGACGACTACCAGGGTGAGGCCAGCGCCGACCAGGGCGGGAATGAAACGATGCACCTTGCCAATAATAATGGCCAGGAACATCAAAATGAAAATGGCGATGGCAAGAATTTGACTTAATGCAAACATCTATTCAAGCTTCGCGCAAACAAGGAAAACTAGATAAATATTATAGCCGAACGATAACTGGTTCGTCAAAATAAGCCGAAGCACATTTTCAGAGCTTATGCGGCTCAGATTCGGCGATGACAAAAAGGGCGTCACCCTGTCGAATGGCATAGTTAGACTGCGGGTTGACCACCATCATCCGTTCCTCTTCAGGCAGGTCATATACCACATCAGCGCTTAGCTGCTGGAGCAGTTCTTTAGAATAGTCGGTTTCTACCGCCAGGAGTAATATGTGTTTCGGGGCGAGCAGCTGTACCGCCTCGGTAAACTCCTTGCCCACCAGCTTGTCGGATATACGGCGGTCATAGCGGTAGAACTCGCTGCCCTGATTAAAGTTCAGTAACTCCGATACTATACGGGAAACGCCGTGATTCAGGGCCGAGGCTACCGCCAGGCTGCCGCCCACCTGGTCGAGGCAGATAATCTCGTCGGCGTGGGCACGCTCCAGGTGCATGCGGTTCGCCGAGTTCACTATCTGGGCGCAGGTGTGGACACCTGAGTTCAGCGATTCCACCGCCAGTACCACCATCAGGGCTTCGGCATCAGCCTCATTTGCCCCCTTGGTAAGGTCGGTAAGCACAATAACGCTGTCGGCTTTCTTTACCCCAGCCCTAACCAGGTCTTTATCCTGAGAAGGGTCGCCTTTTATGAACTCGACTCGCTCGTCCTTGAAAGGGCGTTTTTCGCTATCGTTCAGGACGACCACCCCCCGTTGCTGCCTGACATCGGCCGAAAATAGCTCATTGATTACGCGTTCCCCCTGGAAATTCCAGCCGCAGATTATGGTGTGACCAGAAAGGTTGACTTTTTTAGCCATGACTCCTCCTCTCCTCACGAATTCGACGAATACGCTGGTGATTTTAGCGGTTATGATGACGATGACGGTAACACTGGCTACCATACCTACGATAATGCTTATCTGGACGGCGGCGTAAGGGCTCTCTATGATGCCCAGTTCGCCAAGGAAAGCGGGGAGGATTTCTAAATTGGCGCCGACGAAATCGATTTTCTCATAAGTCATGATAATCAGAACAGCGCCAAAGTAGATAATGAGCAGTAGGAAAAGGATAGATAATACGGGGCGGTGTATTATCCGCCGCCAGCTAAGCCACATATAATACCGGCATCTGGCTAGCATAGCTACCCCTTAAGGTTTCTCCAGTATGCTACCCTAAATCGAAAGTTCAATCAAGGGGTTTAACCAAAACCTATGCCCGCACGGAACAGGAAATAGGCGCCGAGAATATAAAGCATAATTAAAGCAGGGCTGTACCAGCTGCCAAAGCGAAAGAGCTTGCGCTGGCGGCGGAAGCGAAGCCCGATTATCACCAGGAGGCTGGCGGTAATCGTCATCGCTACCGTGATAAGGTGAGAATTCGATACCGAGGAGAGGATGGAGCCTTCGGTATAGAAAAGGTCGGCGGCAAAGATAATGGCGATGTTGAACATATTGCTGCCCAGTATGTCAGCCACCGCCATGTCGGTCGCCCCCAGGCGCAGGGCAGCGATGGTAACCACCAGTTCGGGCATCGAGGTGCTGATAGCCAGAAAGAGGCTGCCGACAAAGGTGGCCCCCCACCCCGTAGCCGCCGCGATATCGTCGCCGACGAACGAGACCCATATCCCCGCACCGACAACGGCCAGCGCCGCCAGCGTGAACCGGAAATAGACCGTCTTCATGGGGAGATGCGCGTATTTGGGCAGTGAGGTTTCGGGTGGGGCGGGGTGGCGGCGCTCGAAGCGGAAGAGTTGCCTTATCGCTACCAGATAGAGGATAAGGATGACTATGCTGGGGACGCCTATCCAGGCCAGCTTTATTCCTGAAAGTGCTTCCCCACCAAGGATAGTGCCACCGGCAATAGCTATGAGAACTGTGCCCACCGCAGCTGAGGCTATGTGCCTGAAGCGGACATGGCTCAGGATAGGACCCTTACGGTAGAGGAAATCGAGCAGGGCGATGAGAGTCAGGTTAAAAAGGCAACTCCCCAGGAGGGTGCCCATGGCTAAGTCGGGGAGGCCGACCAGGGCTACCGAGCTTATGCTGGTAACCAGCTCCGGCACCGAGGTAATCGCCGCCAGCAGGACCAGCCCAATCCAGAGCCCGCCCAGGCCGGTTTTCTCGGCGATGGCGTCACCGTATCTGGCCAGCCTCGTGCCCGCGAAGAGAATGATGGCCAGACAGGCAAGGTATTGCAGCCAAATCAAAATCTGAGAGCCCAATGTGCTGCTAGCATACTATATCAGGAGTCACTCCGTAAAGCGTTGAGCGACCTCTAAGCTAGCTGCTCAGAATCTTCATGGCTTCTTCTCTGCCGGCGTCCATCAGATAGGGTATGCCGGTGACCTTGGCGCACTCTTCACTGAGAGACATAAGCTCGCCTCGGGTGATTGCCGGCACGTTGAAGCACCTTGCCCCCGCCATCAGCTGCTGAAGCCCTACCCTGAGCTTATCGACGTAGCTGTAGATGCCTACCGCGCCCAGGGGTATGTTCTTCATCTCCTTGGCGCCTACGATATTCTTAACGTCTTCGTAGTTGATGAAAATCTCCTCCGGGGTCGAGCCGAACTGGCCTACGGTATTGGGCAGTTTGCCGTCTTTGAGCCACTGCTCGATGTTCTTGCCCACCATACCCGGAATCATCAATGCTCGCCCCATGCAGATTGCCTTGACGAAGGGAGAACCGAGAGCCAGCGCCTTGAATATACCGTCCTCGCTGCTGAAGCCACCGGCGAAGGCGATATCGGGTGGCCGCTCTCCTTTATCCGCCAGCTTCTGGCAGAACTCGCAGGCGGCGGCATGCAGGTAGAGAGTGGGCATGCCCCATTCTTCCATCATCCGCCAGGGGCTCATGCCGGTGCCGCCGGGGGCGCCGTCTATGGTGAGCAGGTCAATCTTAGCCTTCGACCCCCACTTGATTGCCATCGCCAGCTCACGCAGCCCGTAGGCGCCCGTCTTGAGGGTGATGCGCTTGAATCCCATGTCCCTCAGGCGCTTGACTTCGTTATAAAAACCCTCTTCGTCGATAAAGCCGAGTCGGCTGTGGCGCTCGAATTCCTTCAGGGAGCCGTCGGTAAAAGCCGACTGGACGACGGGGTTGGAGGGGTCGGGGGTTACGATATAGCCGCGTTTCTGGAGCTCTATAGCCCGTTCCAGGCTGTTGACCTTAATCTCGCCGCCGATACACTTCGCCCCCTGTCCCCATTTTAGCTCGATGGTCTCCAGCCCGTGCTTTTTTCTGGCGTAGGCATCGACGCCCAGTCGGGTATCTTCCACGTTCATCTGGACCAGGATCTCGCCATAGCCCTGATGATAGCGTCGATAAATCTCTATTCTCCGGTCCATGTCGGGGGCGGCGACAACCTTGCCCTTGGCATCAAGCTCGAGCCGCGGGTCGATACCGCAGACGTTTTCGCCGCAGACCAGGGTAACGCCGCCGATAGCCGCACCGACGGCAAAGTGGTCCCAGTTCTTGCGGGCTATCTCGGTGGAGCCCAGGGCACCGGTAAAGACCGGCACTTTCATCTTAACCTTGATGTCCCAGCCGTATTCAGTCTCGGTGTTTACCGCCGGGAAGATAGCCGTATCAGGGTTGCCGCTAACGCCGGGGGGCAGCCCTTCGGCTCCCAGGGCATAGCCCTGTATATTAAGGTGAGAGTAGTCGATAGGATAGTCCTTGTCGCCTCCGGCAGTAATCTCGCCGAAGGGCCCCGGGTATATCAGTTCCCGTCCGCGGAAGGTTGCCTTGAAAACCTCGCAGTTTCCGGTGCACCCGTCAACACAGCGGGTGCAGAGTCCGCTCATAGGGACCACGCTTCGGGAACGGTTAGCCGTCCGTGTAGCCTCGTTGGCGTTGGGTCGTTGTAGGTTCATGCTAAAACTCCTTCTTTATACTTTTATATTCTTACCGGTATCCCCTTTTCTTTCAGGTATCTCTTGGCTTCGGGGATGGATATCTCGCCGAAATGAAAGATAGAAGCGGCCAGGACTGCCGACGCTTTGGCTTTGACCACGGCGTCGTAGAGGTGCTCCAGCTTGCCCGCGCCGCCGGAGGCGGTAACGGGGATGCTGACCGCCTCGGCTACGGCTCTGGTCATCTCCAGGTCGTAGCCCTCTTTAGTGCCGTCGGCATCCTTGCTGGTAAGCAATATTTCCCCTGCCCCCAGTTCTTCCACCCGCTTTGCCCAGTCGGTAATTTCCAGTCCGGTGGGTTCGCTGCCGCTCTTGACCACCACTTCCAGGCGGGGAAGATTACTATCCTGAGGGTTTTTCCTGCCGTCAATCGCCACCACCAGCTTTTCGCTACCGAACTTACGGGTGGCTTCTTTAATAAGTTCGGGGGTCTTGACTGCCGAGGTATTTATCGAGACCTTGTCCACGCCGAGCTTGAGCAGGGCTTCCATATCTTCAATAGTGCTGATGCCGCCGCCGACGGCGAAGGGAACGCTAACCACATCACAGACCTTTTTTACCCATTCCAGCCTTGTTTTGCGGTTCTCCACGGTGGCGAAGATATCAAGGAAGACAAGCTCGTCAGCCCCTTCCCGGCTATAAGCCTGAGCGGCTTCCACGGGGTCGCGGGCATCTCTCAGGTCGACGAATTTTATTCCCTTGACCACCCTGCCCTCTTTAATATCCAGGCAGGGTATAATTTTAACCACTGGCTTGACCTCTCGCATCATTATAGCTCCTGGAACTGGATTGGGGTCTAACGGTCGGCGGTGTAACAGGCAACAGGCAACCGTTTGCCTTAAATTACACTAGTAGAGCCGTCCTTGTCAATCCCTTACCGAAATAAAAAAATAAGCCACTGAGTTTATACCCAGTGGCTTTTTAGTTGTTGGATTAAAGAATGGTCTTTACTGCTTGCCCTCGACCAGGGTATCGACCACCGTCGGGTCGGCCAGGGTACTGGTATCGCCCAGGTTCTCGACGTCGCCGGCGGCAATCTTGGTCAGTATGCGGCGCATAATCTTGCCGCTTCTGGTCTTGGGCAGCCCATCGGCAAACTGGAGCTTATCGGGGGTGGCTATGGGCCCAATCTCCTGGCGGACGTGGGCTACCAGCTCTCTCTTGAGGTCATCGCTCGGAGGGACATGAGCCTTCAGGGTAACGAAGGCATATATGCCCTGTCCCTTAATCTCGTGGGGCATGCCGACCACCGCTGCCTCAGCCACCTGTTTATGGGATACCAGGGCGCTTTCCACCTCAGCGGTGCCGATGCGATGGCCGGAGACGTTGATAACATCGTCGATACGTCCCATCAGCCAGTAGTAGCCGTCGTTGTCCACCCGGGCGCCGTCTCCGGTATTATAGACCCCGGGGTACTGGATGAAATAGGTATTCTTGAACCTCTCCGGTTCGCCGTAGACCGTCCGCATCAAGCCCGGCCAGGGCTTTTTAATTACCAGGTAGCCGCCTTCGTTGACGTCGGCTTCGGAACCGTCCTGCCTGAGCACGGCCGGCTCGATACCGGGGAAGGGGAAGGTAGCCGAGCCTGGTTTAAGCGGGGTGGCTCCGGGGAGGGGGGTAATCAGAATGCCTCCCGTTTCCGTCTGCCACCAGGTATCCACGATAGGGCACCTGCCCTTACCGATTACATCGTAATACCACATCCAGGCCTCCGGGTTAATCGGCTCGCCCACCGATCCCAGAATGCGCAGCGAATCCAGGTTATGCTTGGCAGGCCATTCGTCGCCCTCTCTCATGATCGCCCTCAGGGCGGTGGGGGCGGTGTAGAAGATATCGACCTGATACTTCTCTACGATATCCCAGAAGCGGTCGGGGTGGGGATAGGTGGGCACGCCTTCGAAAACCAGGCTGGAGGTGCCCAGAGCCAGCGGCCCGTACACGATATAGCTGTGTCCGGTGACCCAGCCGATGTCGGCGGTGCACCAGAAGGTATCTTCTTCCTTGATATCGAATATCCACTTGAGAGTCTGGTAGCAAAAGAGGAGGTAACCGGCCTGGGTATGCAGCACCCCTTTAGGCTTGCCGGTGCTGCCGCTGGTGTAGAGGATATAGAGGGGGTCTTCGGCATCCATCGGCTCGGGCTCGCAATAGGGCTTGATATCTTCCGCCATCATCTCTTCATGCCACCAGTAGTCGCGGCCCTCTTCCATATTTACCCCGATGTTAGCCCTGCTGACGACAATAACGTCCTTTACCTCGGGGCAGGCCTTGGCGGCCATATCGGCGTTGTCCTTACTTCTGATGACGCGGCCGCTGCGGTAATAGCCGTCGGCGCAGATAAGAACTTTAGAGCCGCAGTCCATGACCCTGTCCCGCAGCGCCTCGGCGCTGAAACCGCCGAAGACAACGCTGTGGACAGCCCCGATTCGGGCGCAGGCCAGCATGGCGATGGGCAATTCCAAAATCATGGGCAGGTAGATGGAAACCCGGTCGCCTTTCTTAACGCCGTGCTTCTTGAGCACGTTGGCGAATTTGCATACCTCGTAATAAAGCTGCTGATAGGTAAGCGTCTTGCTGTCGCCGATATCCCCTTCCCAGATGAGGGCAGCTTTATTCTTTCTCCAGGTTGTGAGGTGCCTGTCCAGGCAGTTATAGCTAACATTGAGCTTGCCGCCGACAAACCACTCGTGCTTGGCGTTCTTAAAATCGGCGACCAGCACCTTGTCCCACTTCTTATACCAGTCGAGCTGCTCGGCTAGCTCTCCCCAGAAAGCCTCGGGGTCGCTGATGGACTTCTGGTAGATTTTCTTATACTCATCCAAGCTCTTTATATACGCATTCTGGCTTAGCTTCTTGGGAGGCTTAAACAGCCTCTTTTCTTCCATCATAGAGGTGATGGTTTTTGACTCGTCCATATAGATAAAACTCTCCTTCTAGTTCAACACCCTGCTCGAGTTAACAGCCACAAGTTCACTACACTAGATTATACTAGAGGTTGACTATCCGCCGTAACGGTTATCATACTTGAGGGTTAATCCTGATAGGCGACACCCATTAGTTGGGAAAATGCCGCCCGTAGCCTTTGCGAGATGACATAGGCTACGCCACCGGCAATCTCGGCACACAGCTTGGGGTTGGTATAGACCAGATTGCGCAGGTCTTTTCCATTAAAGGCAAGCACCTTGGTCTTCTCCATCGATTTCACCGTGCAGACGCAGCGGTAGGGGGGTATAGACGCCGACCAGCCGAAGCATTCATAGTTGGCGGCGGCCTGGATTTGCCGCTTATCGGTTGGTCCCAGCTCCAGCAGGACGGATACCAGTCCGTCTTCAATTACATATAGCTTATCGTTGTCCTTGTCCTGCCGTAATATAGTCTTCCCCGCTTCAAAAACTTCAGCGGTACACATCTCTGCCACTGTCTTAAGGTCTTCATCATCAAGGTAGTGGAAGACATCAGACCTTCTCAGCACCTCTAGCTTATCCATTTATAACCCTCCAATATTTCCTGTGCACGGTGACCTACCGCACAAGCATTATTGTACACTTTTGGTGATATAATTTCCAGTCGGAGGCGGGGGTAAGTATAAAGATTTACCCTCTGCCTTATCCCGTAATTCAGGTTTACAATAAGCTATGATTGTGCTAGTATCAGCTTGCCTAGTGGCACTAAGGATAGGCAGATGCGTATAGAAAGACAGCGATATACCGAGCGTTTCGGCTCAATAAAGATAAATGACGTGCAGAAAGTCCTGGAGCTCGACTCAGGCAGGAGAGCCAACGGAACGCTCAAAGAGGCGATAGCCGTTGACAAGATAGAGGAGGAGGCGATTAAGGCGGTTGAGGAGAGGATGGCTATCGTTATCCCGGTCAAGGACGAGAAGCTCAAGCTCTTCGAGGGGGTCATCAGCGGCGTCCCTCACGAATGCCTGATAATAGTAGTCTCCAACAGCGAGCGTGAGCCGACCGACCGCTTCGGCATGGAACATGATACCCTGGAGCAGTACTGCTACTTCACCCAGCGCCAGGCATTGATTATCCACCAGAAAGACCCGCTGCTGGCCAAGGCGCTGGCTCAGGCCAGATACACCGATTTGCTGGATAAAGAGGGCAAGGCGGTAAGAAACGGTAAGTCCGAGGGGATGGTGGTGGGGCTGCTGACCGCCATACTGGCGGGAAAGGACTACATCGGCTTTATCGACGCCGATAACTACTTCCCCGGCTCGGTCTGGGAATACTCCCGGTGCTATGCGGCCGGCTTTAGTATCGCCCAGTCTCCCTACGCCATGGTCAGGATTCTATGGCGTTACAAGCCCAAGGTATCGGGCGAAATCTACTTCCGAAAATGGGGGCGGGTATCGGAGACTACCAATAAGTGCATGAACTCCCTGCTTTCGGGCAATACCGGCTTTGAGACCGATATTATCAAGACGGGCAACGCCGGCGAGCATGCTATGAGCATCAAGCTGGCTAAGATAACTCCCTTCGCTTCGGGCTACGCCGTCGAGCCGCAGGAATTGGTCTCCCTCTGTGAAGACTACGGCGGGGTGCTGCCTATGGCCAGCCAGAAAATAGCCAAGGACGGCATAGAAATCTTCCAGATAGAGAGTCGAAACCCCCACTTTCACGAGGAGAGGGGCATAGCGCACCTGCGGGATATGCTGCTCCAGGGCTTAAGCACCGTTTATCATTCCCCGCTTTGCGAAAAGGAGACGAGGAAATTAGTCCTGAGGGAGCTATCCGCCCAGCGCGCTCTCAAGCGGGGTGAAGCGCCCCCCAAACCCCACGTCACCCCTCCTCCCCGCAACGCCAACATCAAAAGCTTCACCAATTTTATGGCCGAGCATCTGGACTCATATTCAGTGCTCAAAGATTAGCGATGTCAAACTCCATAGAGCCAAGACTGGTCGTCTTCGATATGGACGGCACCCTAATTGCCGAGAGGTTGATCTTCCATCTCGCCCGTAGATTCGGCTTTGAAGCCAAGCTCAAGGAGATAATGGCCAGGCGTGTTCTCGAGTACGAGAAGACAAGGGATATCGCCTCCCTGCTGAAAGGGCTCAGTGCCACCGAAATCGTCGACACCTTCGACCGGATTCCACTCTCGCCAGGCGCCGAGACAACGATAGAGGCGCTGAAAGAGGACGGGCATGTCCTGGCTATCATCAGTGACAGCTACACCATAGCTACCGAGCGGCTTAAAGCACGCCTTGGCTTCGACTACACTATAGCCAATAAGCTGGTGGTAAAGAGAGGAAAGGCTACCGGTGAAGTGGAGATGCCGCTTAACTGGCCGGACGATAAGACGGGCTGCCTCAAACACGCCATATGCAAGCTGAACGCCATGTTCAGCCTTTCACGGGAGACTAAAATACCGCTGGAGAGGACTGTAGCCGTGGGCGACAATATCGCCGATATCTGTATGCTCGAACAGGCCAGCCTGGGGATAGCCTTCAATCCCAAAGCTCGCGCCGTCGAGCGGAGCGCCGATGTTACCATCAGGGGGGACCTGGGGGGGATTTTAGCTATAATAAGGAAGCTGGGGCAGTCCAAAAAGCCGTGAGATAAGCCCTCATCGGGGTTAAGAGTACTATAGTTTCAAACGAGTGATTTAAAAAGACCTCAATTCTGCGTAAATAGCTATTGACATTGTGAGGCGAATAGGTTATCTTCATAAAAAAAGGAGGTAGACCCGATGCAAGCCTATTGCGTTAAATGCCGAGCCAAGAGAGAGATGAAGGATGCCAAGCACATAACCATGAAGAATGGCAGGCCGGCCACCCAGGGGGTATGCCCCTCTTGCGGCACCAAGATGTTCCGAATCGGAAAAGCTTAACATAGCCGGTAACAAGAGTTTACGAGCAAGGCTGGATATGTGCACTAATGGCGTATCCAGCCTTCTTGCTAGTTGCCTCATAATATTGACTTGCCAAAACCAAGGTGGGCACCTAACATCTTGGTATGGTCGTCGTATCTAAGAACGACTGCGGCATGACGAACCATATCTATAATTCTATTTGCCACCGACGCACATCTACAGTTATAATCTAAATCTACATACTCCTGTAACCGAACGACTGATAAGGAGGCAAGGAGATGGCGGGACCGCTGGATGGTGTCAAGGTAGTGGAAATAAGCATGTTTCAGCAGGGACCGGTAGCTGGGATGAGGCTGGGCGACCTGGGCGCCGAGATAATTAAGGTGGAGCCTAAGAACGGAGACCCGGCCCGGGGAATGATGAGGATTATCGGCGCCGATACCGGTCTTAAAGGCCGCAACTATTATTTCGAGAGTAACAACCGCAACAAGCGGAGCATCGCCCTGGACTTGAACACGGAAAAGGGCAAGAAGGTATTTTTTGAGCTGATTAAGCGAGCCGACGTCTTCGTGACTAACCTGAGCATAGATGCTCCCCGGCGGATGGGAATCGATTATAAGGCGCTGTCGGCGGTAAACCCCAAACTTATCTACGCCCACGCTTCGGGGTGGGGCCGGGAGGGTCCCGATGCCAACACGCTCTCCTTCGACTATACCGGAATCGCCCGCTCGGGCACGATGATGATGTGCGGTGAACGTAACGGCCCCCCCGCCACCCTTATACCGGGGATGGGCGACGAACAGGGCGGGCTTATCTGTGCCTGGGCGGTAACCGCTGCCCTCTACGCCCGGGAAAAGACGGGCAAGGGGCAGCTGGTAGATACCTCGCTGATGGGCAGCCTCATCGCCCTGCACGGGGTCAACTTTGCCGCCCCCGGCGTATTAGGCAAGGAGTTCCCCCGTTTCATCAGGGCCGAGGCCGGCAACCCCATCTATAATCACTATCAGTGTAAGGACGGCAAGTGGATTGTCATTGCTCACCTTCAGCCCGATAAATACTGGCCCAACGTCTGCAAGGCAATGGGCGTAGAAGAGCTGGAGAACGACCCCCGCTTCAATAGTATTGAAGCCAGGCACGATCACGGCAAGGAGCTGGTGGCTATACTGGACAAGAAGTTCGCCACCAAGAACCGGGACGAGTGGATGAAGATCTTCAAGAAAGCGAATGTAATATACACCCCTATCCAGTCATCCAGCGAGGTGTTCGAAGACCCGCAGGCATTGACCAACAATTACATTATCGGGGTCGACCACCCGGTGTGGGGCAAGATAAAGATGCTCGGCTTCCCCTGGTCGTTCAGCGAGACCCCAGCGGCAATTAAGCGGGAGGCTCCCGAGCTGGGGCAACATACCGAGGAAATACTGCTGGAGCTTGACTACAGCTGGGATGACATCGCCAAGCTCAAAGACGAAGAGGTAATAATCTAATCCGCGCCAGGCGAATATACTCATTGGCGCGCGGGTTTAGCTAGAAAGGTCGTAGAAACCATGGTAACCTTCTACCGAAGATTACCCGAATTCGACTATCTAGCGCCCCTCTTACTAACTATAAAGAAAAAGCTAGGTTAATCGCGGGCGGCACCGACCTTATCCCCAAGCTAAAATAATGAGAGCCAGAGCCAAGAAGGTACAAGAGGAGCCTACGAGCAACCTTGACGGGCATCTGTAAGATTTTATATGATATAGTGACATTTGCATTGAGGAGGTCAAATGATAGCTGCTTTTGAGTATTTCGCTCCCAAAACAGTTGAGGAAGCCCTTTCCCTGCTTTCCAAATATAAAGAAGAGGCTAAAATGATTGCCGGTGGGCAGTCGATGCTGGTTGTCATGAAGCAACGCCTGCTCACCCCCGAATACCTGATTGACGTCAAGGGCTTAACCGCTCTGGACTATATAAAATATGATGAGAAACAGGGTTTAAGAATCGGGGCGCTGACCATACATCGAGCTATAGAGAAATCTCCGGTTATCCAGAAGCATTTCGGAGTGCTCAGTGAGATGGAGGGAAATCTGGCCACAATCCAGACTCGAAACTGGGGAACAATCGGGGGCAACCTCTGCCACAGCGACCCTGCCGGCGATCCGGCTGCGGTCTTCATCGCACTAAAGGCTAAGTTTAAGCTGGCTAGCTCAGGAAAGGAACGAATTGTTGAGGCGGATGAGTTTTCCACGGACTATCTCGAGGCTGACCTTAAACCTAATGAAATGCTCATTGAAATTCAGGTGCCAAACCCGCCACCTCATTCTGGCACCGCTTATGAAAAGCTAATGGTGATGAAGGGGGATATGGGAGTTGTCGGGGCGGCGGTATCAATCACCCTGAGCGGAAAGGATAGCGTTTGCCAGGATGCTCGAATAGCCCTCAGTAACTGCTCTTCCGTTCCGTTAAGGGCTAAAAAGGCAGAAAAGGTACTAATCGGAAAGACGATTAACGACAGCCTGCTTACCGAGGCTGGTGAGATAGCCTCAACCGAAGCTGCACCTACCTCTGATGTCCATGGTTCCGCGGAATATCGGAGGGAGATGGTGAAGGTCTTTGTGAAGCGAGTAGCCCAGCTAGCTCTGGAAAGAGCCAAGGCAGCGTGATAGGAGATATAACATGAAAGGTGAAATGAAGAAACTGAAGTTAACCGTTAACGGCAAGCCTTATGAGCTAGAGGTGAAACCGGAGACCTTGCTCGTGGACGTGCTGAGGCAGGAACTTAAACTGACCGGCGCCAAGGTAGGTTGTCTAGATAGCGCCTGTGGTGCCTGCACCGTTAATATTGATGGTAAGGCGGTCAGGTCCTGCTCAGTACTGGCGCTTCAGGCTAATGGCCGTGAAGTTATCACCATTGAAGGGGTGGCTGATGGCGACAAGCTGCACCCTATCCAACAGGCAATGATTGACCACGGCGCTATAGAGTGTGGATTCTGCACCCCGGGGATGGTGATGTCGGCGAAGGCTTTACTGGGTGAGAATCCTAACCCAACACGGGAGGAAGTAAAAGAGGCGATACAGGGTAACCTGTGTGCCGACGAAGGTTACGTTAAATATATCGAAGCCATAGAAATAGCGGCTAAAGAGATGCGAGGAGGTCAGTAGAATGGACGAAACTTTCGGGAATTATTCGATTTTAGGAAAAGCGATACCACGGGTAGACGCTAAGGCAAAGGTTACTGGCCAGGCAAAGTATGCCGCCGATTTTGAAGTGGCCAATATGTTATGGGGCCAGATAAAGAGAAGCCCTCATGCCCATGCCAGGATACTAAACATTGACACCAGCAAGGCGGAGAGACTGCCCGGCGTAAAAGCGGTGACTATCGGCAAGGACTTTGGCGGTTTCAAGTGGGGTTGGAGCGGGCCGACCCGTGATGAAGAGCCCCTGGCGGTGGAAAAGGTGCGCTATCAATACGAAGGGGTAGCGGGGGTGGCCGCCGTTGATGAGGATACAGCTCAGGAAGCCTGTGACCTTATTGAGGTCGAGTATGAACCGCTTCCCGGCGTTTTTACTCCCTTTGAGGCGATGGAGGAAGGGGCGCCTCTGGTTCATGAGGACCGCCCGGGTAATATTTGTGTTGAGTACCATTGGGACTTCGGCGATGTGGAAAAAGCCTTCGCTGAGTCTTACCTGGTTCGGGAGGATACCTTCCAGACCCCCCGGCAGGCCAAGGGGTATCTGGAACCACCGGCAGTGGTTGCCTATTGGCCTGACCCCGACCATTTGGTCTATATCGGGGCAAAGGGGAGCCCCTATTTTCCCTACCGGATTCTAGCCCGGTGCTTCAATCTGCCCCTGAGCAACGTACGGATAATAACACCCATTATAGGCTCTGATTTTGGTGGCACCAAGAATGACATGACGCCGGCTGATTATTCTGCGGTCATGCTGGCCAAAAAGACAGACCGGCCGGTGAAGATTGTGACCTCGCAGTTCGATACGCTCACCACCGACCTGCGGCGCCATCCCATGTGGATTACCGTCAAGACCGGGGTTACCAAAGATGGCATATTAACGGCTACATCTCTCAAGGCGGTGGCTGACGGGGGTGCTTATACCCGAATGAGCCCGCTTACCATGTTTCTCGTCGGTACCTGTCAGACGCTGCCCTACAAGCTGCCTAATTTCAAATATGACGCCTATAACTACTTCACCAATAACCCCAGTTCGGCAGCGATGAGAGGACACGGGCTATACCACAGCCGGTTTGCTGCCGATGTCCAGCTGGACATGATAGCCGAAGAACTTGGATTAGACCCGGTGGAAATCAGGCTTAAGAATTCCATTCCCAACCCCAAGCCGGGTGAGATTTACGAAACGGTCAATGCCGTGCACGTGGCGACCTGCGGCGTACAGGAATGCATCGAGAAGGTCGCCGAGGCGGTAAACTGGAAATCGAGAAAGAAAAAGGTCGAAGGTGCCAAGGCCTACGGCATGGGTTTTGCCGCGGCAACCTATAACAGTGGGACCAAGCTGAGTGCCCACAACGCTTGTGCCGCCATCGTAAGGGTATGCGAGGACGGGAGTGTCAACTATCTGACCGGCGCCACCGATGTCGGGCAGGGTTCAGACACCATAATGAGCGCTATCGTTGCCGAGGTACTTGGCATAACACTGGATGATATAGACCTGAAGAGGGTGGATTCGGCGTTTACGCCTGTTGACCCCGGCAGCTATGGGAGCCGGGTCACGGTGCACGCCGGCGAGGCGGCTATAAAAGCTGCCCAGGATGCTAAAAATCAGCTCCTTGAGGTCGCCGCGCAGCAATTCGGCGTAAAACCGGGGGATGTAGAGATTAAAGATAAGAAGGTCTTTGTTAAGTCTAGTCCCGAAAGGAACATGGCCTGGGAAAGGCTGGTGAGGATTGCCTGCTACGAGACACCGGGCAAGGTTATTATCGGCCGCGGCTATTCCACCCAGGGAATATCAATGTATGGCCTGGCCGATTTCAGTAAAGGTGCGGGCGACATCGGTACCAACTATAGCTTTACCGCTCAGGCAAGCGAGGTGGAGGTGGATGTGGAGACAGGCGTGATAAAATGTACTGATAATAATGTGATCGCTCACGATTGTGGTTTCCCACTAAATATCCAGGCGGTAGAGACTCAAGTTCAGGGTGGTTCATATCACCAGGGGATATCAGCCGCCTTGTATGAAGAGTTTAAGATGGATAGTGGGCAGACCCTCAATCCCAATCTGGTAGATTACAAGCGACCTCGCGCCTACGAAGCGCCAATGACTCAGGTAATACACGTAATAACCAACGACCCCTACGGCCCCTTTGGCGCTAAAGAAGCCAGCGAGGGAAGCTGCTGCAGTGCCCCACCATCAATAATCAGTGCCATTCATGATGC
>Ga0315545_1001452_pt1 | contig 23025 bp, 25 predicted proteins | sample SalMarSW160210MG_FD_203096 | JGI IMG/M metagenome (GOLD analysis project Ga0315545, IMG submission 203096) | Salt marsh sediment microbial communities from the Plum Island Ecosystem LTER, Massachusetts, United States - Salt Marsh Sediment SW1602-10 ...
ACCTATTTTGATGTTCTAATCCATTCGATCCAAGTCCAACCGGGAAAGCTTGAATGGCTGTCCGCCAAGCGAGACGATATCGAACAGGCTTTCCGAGAGAAGGTAATCGGGACACGCAAGGAAAAAGTGGATGGGAACGGAAAGGACTACGGATACGAGGGAGAGATCCTGAAGGAGCTTCAGGGGGACTGGGAAAAGGGGCCTCAACGACCGGTCTATCTCCGCAGCAACCTGATAGGGAAAAAAGGTTTTGACTTCGAGCGCTACGGCGCGATGTGGGGCAAGGGTCCGCGGATACCGCTTGTCGTTAAGCCTTTGATCCGGAAGAGTGACGGGTCTCCCACGGAGACCAATGCCCCAGGGGTACTCGCTGGAACGAGGTTTCTCTGGGACTGGCAGGACAACGAGCCCGACCGCTGGAAAAAGGCGAACAATACGCCGACCCTGGGAAACGGCGAAAAGACCATAAAATTTCTCGCGGATGTATACAAGAAATGCGAGAAATACCTACCCAAAGGATCGTACAACTGCCCCGTGACCATGGGGGGCAAGCTGGGCGACGGTAAATCCTCTATATTCCTTGCCCAGGACAGGGCCGGTGACGGAAACGGCTCCCTGCCCTTTGTTGTCAAGCCATGTAAGGCCCGCACCTGGGCTGCGATCAGCGAAGTGAACGCGCAGGGTGAGACAGGCGTGATCTTCAACCCTACGCGCTTCGCCGGGGACTGCTACGACGTTACGGTATACCCCTTGTTCGATGAGGGGCTCGACAGCCTGGATGACCTCGACCCGGACTCGATTGTCCACGGCCACGCGGGAAGGTTCGAGATCTTCCGCCGGGTAACCGTCCATCACCTCGTGGTTGGCGATATGCACGGAAACGTTGGCAACACCGAAAAGGTTGTCAGCGAAAGGGCCAGGGCCCAGGTCAATCTCGACCTGGAATTCCATCAGGAGGTCCTTAGCGGGAAAGACTACAAGGAGATGATGGGCAAGGCACGGGACCACGTGCGTAAGCAGTCCCAGCCCTACACAGCCGAGCCGCAGCATCCCCTTCAGTTCCAGCTGATCATGCAGCTCGACGGTGCGCCCGGGCCGCAGTTCTTCCGTATCTCAACGCTGAACGATTACAGGCAGTCCCTGAAAGACCTTTTCCGCCACGGGAAGCTGAGACTCTACGAGCAGGCCGCTCAGAAGACTGACGGATACAGCTACGATTGTGTCAATGGCGAGATCGTGACCACCGGAGCCGGCGGCAGGATGTATCAGCTCACGTCTGTTCCGGAGGTCAAGGAAGGGAAAACGGTGCTGCGCAAGGCCCTCCGCTACGGCCTGATCAAATCGGGCGACACGGAAGTGAGGCATGGCGATACGGTCACAGGTGAAGCCTCGGGACAGGGGTGGAAGGTCACCTTACACAACGGGGCTCGAAGCTGCTGGGGCCGCTTATATCACTGGACGAGATCGGATGCCGTAAAGACGGTTGATGTCCTCTTGCCCGGGGCGGCATCACCGGTTACGTTCACCTACTCAAAGAAGACGTTCTCGCGGAAGCTCAAGTCCGAGCTGAGCGACGAACAAAAAGGCCAGCTGCGCGCGGCCTTCGTGACAGCCGCCAAAGTTTTCCCCGAAGACGAGGTCTTCGAGGTGAAGATCACGGGGCGGAAAACGTCCAAGAACTCCAGGAATCGAATCCAGAGAATCGAAGACTATGTGGACACGCTTTTCAACGACGAGTTGCTTCTCCTGGATCGTGAGGCATACTTTTTTAGGTTTTGCGAATCGAACCAGTTACTCGATCCCATCAAGTTCTACGACACGTTCCGAAAGTTGGGCGGGATGCCGCTGGTCAATAGTCTGGGGACGATTTACGCCCAAGAACGAAAACTTAGCAAAGGTGTCATCTTCATCCACAGCCCCCGGGCTACCAATCTGGCGGACACCGAAGATGCCAAAAATGTCGTGCGGACGGAGGAATCCACCAAAGGGGACCGCAGCACCTACGAGGATTACAAGGACATGGGAACGGGGGCACACCATACTGTATGGCACTACGATGATATTCATCTCGGCCTGGTAGTCCTGGATGAGCCGGACCCGAACGCCCAGAACACTGATAAAAATCGCAGGCAGAAGTCATCGGAGTCGGTTTTGCTCCACGAACTCGGACATGCGCTCTTTCTGAGCGATCACGCTCCCCTGGCTCCAGGGCGCAAGGAGCAGGGCCAGTTCTCGATCTCTTCCAATCCCAGGGTACATGTGCAGGATGATCCCTGTATCATGGACTACGACGAGGCCACGCATCAGTTCTGCGGCCTGTGCATGCTCCGCTTGCGCGGCTGGCAGTGGAGCGCCCTGGATAACGTGGCCAAGCTGCAGGCCACGGCCCAATTCGAGCTGGGCGATATGAACGACCTCTTTCCTGCGGCCGCAGAAGAGGCCGGGCAGGTTCAGATGCGGCTCCAGGCCCTTGGTCTCTTCACCCGCCCCCTGCGCATGGGAAGGCCCCACCAGGCGTTCAAGGAAGAGTTTGAAGCGTGCTACCAGCATAGCCTCAAGCATGCTGAGGGAGTGCTCGGCACGTTGGGTGATGACAAGATCGCAACCCTAAACAAGCACCTCGCTGATTTTCTCGTGGAAGGCGGCGCCATCCCGAGTGAGGGCCAGCAGTCCAAGCTGCGCCTCTGGGGCGGCTTCACCGGCCTGTACTCGCAGGCTGACATCCAGATCAAGTACGCGCACGCCGGCGAGGACTACCTGGGTGAGAAGCCCGAAACCCCGTACATGATGGCCGCCCATCGGGAGCCCTATCGTGCCACCTTCGAAAAGATGCTGGTTGACGACAACCCGGGCATGGGCAAGATCCCGATCTCCGTCGTGGTGCGCGATTCGAGAAAGATGCCTCTGGCCGATGTCCCCGTCCGAATCGAGCTTGTGCCCCCAGGCGATCCACCTCCCTTCGAACTCGACAAGAGCGGCATCCCCGTGGCCGGTGGCAAGAGTTTTGTTAAGACCTGCGGGACGCCCGTCAGACATGAAGGACCCGAGAAGTACCTCAAGGAGAAGATCCGCGATTTCGAACCGAGCGCACCTGGCAATCCCATGAAGAAAAACGCTCATGTGAAGCTCGGCGGCATGCGGGAGTTCCTCCCCGATGGTAACATCGTTTCCTCGGGGCCAAGTGGCGAGCCTAACCTGATCCTGCCTGCTCTTAGCGCCGGTGACAACCTACTGGAGCCGGCCAAGGACAGTACGGGGTCCAACATCCCTTTCTCGGTACTGGTTCGGACGGATGACCAAGGTCATGCGCGCTTCATCTTAAACCACTCCCGGATCGGAGGCGATGCTTACCGGTTTAAGGCAACGGTGCTCAATCCTTACGAAGAGACCGAAGAGCTCCACCAGGTCACGAGCGGCGACATGTTCGTGTGGCGAAGCGCGCGAGCGTGCCTATATATGCAGATGCCGAATGTGAAGACCGAGCAGGAGATGGATCCAAAGATGCTCGAATGGTTCAAGGTGGAGGGGGGGATCGCTCCAGAGCACGGCGAGCTTCCGGAGCTCGACATCAAAGGGAAACTCACCATCGAGCTGGCAAAGGCTAATATGGAGCTTATTGTCGAAGAAAAGGCCTTGAAGCCTCACCTTTACACGAGAGATGACTTCACCATCTTCAAGCGCGAGCTTGCGAAACTCATGGGGGAATATCCGGATATCCTGAACGCAATGGGATACGCGGGCATAAATCCCTGGGAGGTCGAACTCAAACCAAAGGATGGCTCGGCCCGAGTCTTCGAAGCGAAGTTTCCTTTGGATAAGCTCCTTCCCGACTTCCTGTTCATCCGGAAAGGTGCCCCCAATGATCCGCACACCTACACGTACGTGGAGCTCGGAGATGCATTTGCCCACGACTACCAGACCGAACAGAGAGAGGACGGCAAGGGGCCCCTCATTAAACTGAAGAAGGGCGATCCTGTACTCGGAAACGAGAAGAAAATGGCCAAGAACGATCCCGTTGACTTCTCCGAGGAGATCAAGGACTCCTGGGTGGACTACGAGAAGGGGCAGGTTCAGATCACCTTCAAGGAGGACCAGACAGGCAAGCAGTTTACGGTCGCGGGACAGATGGCGGAGGTGATAGACCTCAACGTCCTGATGGAATACAAAGGCCAATCCCCCTTCCTGTTTAACATGAGGCCTCCAAAGGAGTACAACAGGCTTCTCAAGGGAACCGGTTCCAAAAAGCTCCCGATGAACGAACAGAAGGGGATCTACCAGGTGTCCAAGTTCGTTGGCGACAGCTCTCGCGGCCTTGTGACCCTGGGAGGGATAGCAGCCCTGCGTGGCAGCATTGAAGGCAACCAGCAGAGCTTCTTTCCGGGTCTCGTGATCTTTCAGGCCGGGTACATGGATGCCTTCAAACAGGTCCAGGGTTTTCTCCAGCAGGGTAAGGGAACGGGAAACACGGTCTGGATGTTTACACCTCCGAGTACTGAACGAGAAAAGGTGGACAACCTGTTTGTACATGAAGCATCTCATGCTCTGATGCTCATGCACGCTGGCACTGCGGGCGGCGTCATCCCACATCTGCACGACAACTCGACCGAAAAAAACTGCGTAATGAGCTACGCCTCACCTGACAAGAATCTAGGCGGTTACTGCGGTAAGTGCCTGGCCCACCTCATGGGGATCTGGATCTTACGAGAGCCGCTGACGAGCAAGGCCGACCTGCTATTCGATCCCGAATCGCCGCCCGTTGGTCCTCCCAGCGAGGACGATCTCCACGACGCAGGTGAGCCGCCACCGCCGCCCGAGCCGCCGCCTCCTCCTCCAAAGCCGGCCCCGATTCCTGCCCTTGAGGCAGGAACGGCGCACTACCTCATGGTGAGCAGCGTGGACAATGCAAACGGCGAAAAAGGGGAGTATCCCGATGAATTCGGCCAGGAAGAAAAACACCTGATTACCCTGACGAGCGACCGAGATGCGATGAAGCAGCTCTTCACCCTGAGCGCACCTGGGGATGGTGTGGACCGGACCCTTGACCTTCTGGTGTTAAATCAGGGCCATGGCGATATAGAGAAGTTCTCGGAATCGCGCTGGACAGGCGAAGAACTGCTTCAAAACGTGGTCACCCCGCTCGTTAATGGCGGCGTACGTGCGCGGGTCATCATGCTGGATTTCTGCCTCTCGGCCTCCCTGGCAGCAACCTTTGCACCTCTGTGCACAGGCGACGGTAAAATAATCTGCAATGTGTACAGCACCCAATCGCTCGTGATGATACCGGATACCTGGAAGGCATTGAAGGCCGATCTGGGGCAAGGTCGCGCTGAAGCCGTTTGGACCGGCCTGGAAGAGCGGATCAAGGAACTCACGGCTCTTGCTACGGGCTTGGCCAACCTGGAACCCATACGCCAGAAGTCAGATGGAGAAATAACCACGTTATTGACAGACGCTCCGGAGGCAAAGGACCACATCTCGATCATAAAATATCTTCCACAGATCAAAGAAGAGATAGAGAAGAGAGAAGAGTCACAGGATTATAGTTTGGCGACCGTTTTCTCGAAGCTGAAGATAGTCAAGGATAACGGCAATTGTGGCGATAATGAGAAGGCCGTTCTTCAATCGTTGCCCGAAGCATCACCGCAGTTTACCGCTGAGACGTTTAGCCAGATCAAAGCTGCGTTTAAAGATCGCTTGATATCCATAGCTACAGAGCCCACATATGGGATAAGGGAAACGGGCGACCTCTCGGGTATCCCGCTCTTTGGTTCAGAAGATACAAACCCCCTGTGGCTTCGCGTGATAGGCCGTGGGAGCGATATTCTCGGGCAGGCAAAAGGGCTGCCGCCCTGTCCCACATGCTACGCGGTCTACGAGAAGAGCTCGAAGAAGGTTGTGCTCGATTCAGAACTCATTAAAAAACCCCTTCCCCAAAAGGCTAAAGATGCCTTGCTGTTGGTAGAACCCGGTGCACCGGAGAATATGGCTAACATGGTAACATATTTTTCCGACAACCATATTTCCACCGATCCACGGGAGAATTATCTGCAGATTTCGTGAGCAGGGGCCCATGCTCACCACGTGCATTTCAAAGACAACGAGGCTTTTGTAAGGCTTGAAAGAACGCCCGATCTTGTGTAGCGCTCCTTTGCCAAGAGGACAAATCCGCCGACCTCTATTCTCTTTTAAGATACCACGAGAGGCCACCAGAGTAGTTTTGTCAACCAGCACTTTTCTTTTTCAAGTACCCGCATTTACTCCTGATTGCAAAGCGAGAGGTTCAGCAGAAACCAGGCGATGGTGTGAATGGATTTGACAGGGCTGATAATCGACTGTTATATATAAAATAGTCCTACGGGGAATCCCCTTAAGGAAGTGAGTTATGATTGTACGAGGCGCGGAGCAGATAGAATTTTTTACGAGATTTGAGCCCGGGAAAAAAGGCCCTCCCGTATATTTCCTGGACAAGGTAGATGCCCTTGCCTTTCTGCGTCGCCTATTCATGAATGCCTGGGACCGATCGGAGCTTCGTTCTCTTCTCGCCAAGGTGGAAGGCGCTGTCACGGTAGAGAGAATGACCGATGGAGAGGTTATGGATTTACTGGCCGACTGCCTTGTATCAGGCAGGATATGGGCCGTACGTGTCCGTTTATTGAGGAGGAGTCGGTCCGCTAAACCAAAGGGGTATATGACACCCCTCGAGGTTTCCAGGATGGAGAGGAAGCCGCCGCCGCCAGCCCAGCCTAAAAAAGAGGAGGCCAAACCTCCTCCGCCTCCGACGACCGAGCCAGAGGTCAGCCCGGAGGTAGCGGCAGCCCAGGCAGCCGCGCTCAAGCAGGCCTCCGAGTCAGGTGCGTCTTTCTGTGAACAGTGAGGACCAGTCGGGCCGCCGGAGGTGGCCCTGGAAGAGGCAGCAATTGAGCCGCCCAGGGCGGCCGAATATGACGTGAGCCCGGAGGTGGCAGCGGCCCAGGCAGCTACTCTAAAACAGGCCGCCCAGTCAGGTGCGCCATTTTGCGAGCAGTGAGGGCCAGCAGCGCCGCCGGTGGCGGCGAAGGTAGAGGCCGAAGCTGCACCACCTCCGCCTCGCCCTTCCGACTATGAGATGAGGCAGGAAGTCGCAACGGCCCAGGCTGCTACACTCAAACGGGCCGCTCAAGCGGGAGCGCCTTTCTGTGAACAGTGAGGGGCGGAAGAGCCGCCGGTGGCGGCCCAGGTAGGGACTGAAGCTGAGCCCCCTCCGCCTCGCCCACCCGAATATGCGGTGAGCCCTGAGGTTGCAGCGGCCCAGGCGACTACATTCAGGGAGGCTTCCGCAGCAGGTTCGCCTTTTTGTGAAACATGACAGGGGGCATGATTCTCCCGTGGGGAGAGGTTGCTGGAAGGAAATAGATCGAGAATGCAAGGACATTTCATTATTACATGGGGATGGGACAATTAGATATGGAATACACGCTCAGAGATAAGGTCATATACTATTTCGCCCGGAAGGCGAAACAACTTCATGATCTGCGATTCTATGTCATCCTCGATAACGCCAGGGACGAGCGAATCTATCCGGCCCTCTCCGAGTACAAGTGCGAATACCGGCACCTTTACAGGGGAAGTCTGCCTCGAGTACTGGAGGAGGTGGCCCCTCACCTCGTGGAGCTGAACCCCCGGTCCGATTTTACCCGGTGGCTGATAAAAGAGGGGTGGGGCATGAGCTGGGGGATATTCCTCGCTTCACCTGCACGTCTGGACATACTCAAGAATCATTTTCGCGATCTCGTCAGGGTAAAGGATGAAAAGGGAAGGGTCATCTATTTTCGGTACTATGATCCCCGGGTGTTCAGGGTGTACATGCCCACCTGTACCAACGAGGAGCTTCAGGCCCTGTTTGGCCAAGCGCGGCATTTCTTTGTGGAAGGGGAGGATCCAAATCTGGTGATAGAGTACCGGGTCGAAGACTCGAAGTTCCTCAAGCGTACCACCCGACTCCTGCCATCATGAGCAATGCCCTCGAGCGTCGACGTGAAGCCTTGTTCTACTCGGAAGCAATTCAATTCTCGATAACTATCGAAGAGTTTTTTGCTGCGAAAGACACGTCCTTCTTTTCATAGCAAAACTACTATGATGAAGGCCCGACCCTGGTTTCCCGATCCAACGGGACCTTTCAGGCTTCTTAGAAAAAATGCCTGCGCAAATAATTTCTTAAGAGGGCTCTGTAGTCGGTGGCCATGGATACGATACGACATCCGGAACTATCCGGGACGACCTTTTTCCTGTCAGTGCTGTTCAGATGTTTTATCCATTTAATCACGGCCTCACCGTTGATGGAATCATCTTCAACCTTCAATTCAAATCGTATGATGTCACCGTTCATCAGGTCCTTTGGTTCTCGTATGCAAAACCCATGATTTGAGATCTGAGAAGCCGTGCTCCTGCATTCACCGTTGCTCCTCGGCCCATGGTAGGCGAGGAGAAGGCTCATATCGTATCGCGGTTCACCCCTTTTTTCCTTCTTCAATGCCTTCCGGGCAAGGGTCATGATATCTCCGATTACCGTGGATATGTCAGGCAAGAGCCCGGATGTGAATCGAAGGCAGCTTTGAAAGAGAGCTATGGTCGGTACCACTGCCAACAAGAACGAGGCCATCAGCCCTCTTTCGTAAATATTGGAGATGGCGACGGCTGTAAGCGCAACGCAAGGAACCCCCCACACAATGAGACGATAAAAAAACCCTCTCCCTTCATGAAAATACCTGATCAATAAAAATATCTGGCTCACCGCACCAAAGATGAGGCACGCCGTGAGAACGGCAAGGATTATCTCAAGGGAAAGCAAAAGGAAATTCTCTGACAGGAGGCCCTCAATCGTGCCGACATCGACGATATGCAGAGCTAAAAATCGTTTCCCTACCGGAGTTTCAAGATAAAGAATCCAGAAGAGATTTATGATATAGAAAAGGCCGGCATATAGGATAGCCGTCACCCCAGAGGCGAAGGCCAGGGCTACAGACTTGCTCCACAACAAGCGAAGCCACAGATATACACCGTTTTTCATGTGCCTTCCTTTTCGCCCAACAAATCGGACATTTTATCTCGAGGTGTATGCTCGAAGTTTTGCGTGTAGGTGCCGCCGCCTGAGACCTCAACGGTGGCTTTGATTGCCTCGTAGCCGTTGGCCTCAACCTTCAGCCTCCATTTTCCATCTTCCAAATCAGTCAACTCATAGAACCCGGAATCGTCAGTCCTGGTGCTCTTTACGGCAAACCCCATGCAGCTCGCGGAAACCCTCGCATCCTTTATGGGCTCAATTGTTTTTTCCTTTTCCGCGGTATAGGCAGTGCCATAGAGGAGATCAGAAGATCGAAGAGGATAGCCGGTGACAATGCCCTGAATGCTGCCGAGCGGTGCAGCAAAGTCGCCGGGGTACTCATCTGCTTCCATTACGGCAGGTTTCCTCCCTTCCGGCTCTTGTTTTTTGTGCATCAGACAATTGCCCTCGAAAATACCTCCTTCGTCTATCACCACGGTGGGCGCCTGAATATTTCCAAAGGCCTTTCCGATGGGACTGATCTGGATTCTGTGCTCGGCGATGATATTGCCGTGAACCTCCCCGCTAATAACGATATGCGAGATATGAATGTCGGCCTCAACCGTAGCTCCTTTGCCGACAATAAGGGTTCCCGCGGCCGATATCTCGCCCTTAAAATGACCGTCTATCCTGACAGTCCCGTTAAAGGTCAGCTTTCCCTCGTACTCCGTGCCCTTCCCCAAAAAGGCAATCATGGTCTCTGTTTTCTTCACAATGGAGAACCCCCTATCAATTCTCATTACCCCTGTTCATCAATCCCCTTGATCATACTTTGAAAGAAGCCTGGCTATCCATGGCTTCCCCTACTTCTTCTCCAGTATGATTTGGGCGGCAATCCTCACCGCGCTCCTTACCACAGCCGTGCACTTGTCGAGGGCTCCGGCTGCTTGCCATTCCGCGACCTGGGCCGGGTCTGCCAGGTCGTATCTTTTGCCGAACTTTGCTTTAAGTATGTTCCCACACATCGTGCTGCCGAGTTCCTTCTCAAATCGATAACAGAACTTTCTCGCCGGCGAAAGGGAAGCGAGAAACCCTTGCTCATCATCCAGCGTTTCCCGCCCGTAGAGGAGGCCCAGGGCCATCATACTGCCGATGACTGCCCCACAGGTTTCACCCCTGAGCGCAATGCCCGGAAAGGGGGTGAGCGCCTTGAGAATAGCGCCGTCATCGAGGTTAAACTGCTCTTTCAGCGCAATAAAGCTCGTCTGGGCGCAGTTCATCGAGAGGGCAAGGTACTTCGCTGCCTTCTCATCGAGCCCATTGAGCACTTCTCTGGAGGGTTGTTGGGCCATTTCTAGTTCTCCTTTCCAAGGCCGGGTGACCGCAGCCTAACGATCGGTCCGCTTGTTATCCGAAGCCTATATCCAGACATTATCTTCTGCCGTGAGATCGGCATTGACATTCCCGGTATTGATCGTGCCAACAGGTTCTACAAGCATAATCTTACATTCTTTCTCTGCGTGTGGTTTATGCTCCAATCCCCTGGGGACCACGAACATTTCCCCAGCCTTTATTCGTACCTTCCCTTCGCGGAATTCGATGGACATCTCACCATCAAGCGCTATGAACACCTCATCCGTATCATCATGGCGATGCCATATGAAGTCACCCTGGAATTTCACCAGCTTGAAATGATAGTCATTCATCTGGGCTATGATTTTCGGTGACCAATGGTCTGAGAATTTGGCGAGCTTTTCCTTCAGGTTGATCGGTGTATATTCCATCTTCCTCCTTCATCATCTTCCGGCGGATACCATTATACTACACGATCCAAAGGATATAGTATTATGAAGCTATCAGAAAAGTAAAGGCTTCCAAGGCATATAAGTTCAATAGAGTAAGGGCTGTCTTAGAGAGATTGGTTCGTTGAATGATGTGATCTGGCGACTATCTTGCCCAACACATTGCTTCTCATATTAACTTATAACTCAAGTTTCGCACCCCTAAATGGCTTAGAGGCACATAGAACCTGGGTGAACGCATCGAGATAGGAGGAACATTGTTGCTCGATTTTGAATAGGTCGAATATTTTCGAAATCGCGACCCGGAAAAGGCCACGGAAGAAGTCCCAGAGCCTATTGGAATAAAGGAGCGCCATCGGGAGGGGTTGCGTTTGAATCTGTAAAAGGCGTCTTTTCGAGCAACACACCATTGATACCATTGCTTCCGGCAAAAACTATGGATGGTTGGAATCTTTAACAGTGGCAAGAGGCTAACTATGAACAACAGGTGTGAGGCGTGATAGCCGTCCTTTTTTCGAATGTTGGTTCGATTAAGTTTTGTTTTAATGTTGAGCATGCGGAAGACACGATCCATTCGTGATTCAAAAATGTTTTTCTCTTTACACAGGCATTTTTCGATTTCTCCTTTGAACTTTCTGCAATTCATGCTATCCATATGGAAAGCCCCTTTTGTGGTTTTTTGCAGTTAAATAGATAAGTTAATTTACCACAAAATGGAGCCCTTTGCTATGGTCAAACTAAAAGAGAAACATACTTCTCACCTCTTAAATGGGTTTCGAGGGTGCGAAACTTGAGTTATAATCTAATGGGTAACCCCCTGTCACTTCAAGACAACGAAAAGGATGTTTTGATCTTACAAGGGATAATTATTATACTGAAAGATTATCATTTAGCAATATAGCCACGGCAAGGCGAGGAGAGAATCTGGAAATGGTGCACGGGATGTGAAGGATTTTCCGAGCAGATGCGCCTTCGCTGAGAAATTGAACTCCCTATCAGCCAGGTAAATTTGAGGGGCCAGCTGATGTTAACCATCCGTCGAGCGCAAATGATCGCTTTCGAGAAACAGGAGGAAGAGCGTTTCATTGACAGGATGGTTTTGTATTTACGAAAACAGTTCTCCGAAGAAACAGCCGCTTACAGTGATAAGACGCTTCGCGCACGCATTCGCAATGGATTGACAGGCGCCCGACGCTATCACCTGGTTTCAGAGCGAGCCGTTTGCTATTATCTTAATCTCAGTATAATCTATGGCGAAGGCTTCATGGATCGAGAAGACGCTCTATGGATGCGGGATTATTTAGCCGATCCCGACGTTCCAGATCCCAACGAGCGCATGTACAGGCTTTACCAGGCAGTCATAAAAAGGCTGGAAGTCGAAGCGGACCATCAACGCATCATGGCGGAATTCAATGAGTCGACAGAGGTTGGAGCTTAGAGGTGGCTGAGGGCACGAAAGAGCCCGGCAGCCAGGCGGACAAATTGAGAACGTCAGGCAGCGCGGCGCAGCAGGAAACCGGCAACAGGCCAGTGGGCTCTTCGGAACAAAGTTGTGGTTCGAAGGATACGACTTGGATTGAAATAGAGCTGGTCGGAGAAGATGACACCGGCATTGCCGATGCGGCGTATTTGATTGTTACCGCGGATGGCAAAGAGTTCCGGGGGAAAACGGATGCCAACGGATTGGCGCGTCCGGAAGGGATTGTCAAGGGGGTGTGCAAAGTAGGCTTCCCGCTTTTGGATCAGGAAGCGTGGGAAAAAATCTGAGTCTACGACTATGAGCAACGATAACAGAGCATGGATGCGAAGGCACCAAAACCTGATATCAGTTAACCTACATCGTTGGAGCTATTAATGCCAGACGAAGACTACGACGCCCATTTCTTCGATGATCCGATCCCATTGCTTCGGAAAGCGTCGCTCTACTTACCCAATAACACCTATGAGGACCCTGCTCCCGCCAGCCCGGCGCTGAACGCTCTGGCCGACGGGTCCGACTACGCGGCGATGAATCGGCAGGTGTGGCCCGCGAACGCGGTCAACACGGGCATCGACCTGAAGGAAGGCCCCGTTCGTAAGTATGAACTCACGCCCGTTACCCGAGTGGGACATCAGGCGTATTTTCTACCATGGCACGGCTCTGGCTGCGCCACCGAGATGACACTTCCAGATCCTCCCGCCGCGAACTACTTTTTCACCTCGGCGCTGGCTGGATGCTCGGTGATCGTTACCAATACGGTGCAAAACCCAACTATCTATCACTGCGGGATTGAATCCCATAACTGGGGTGACGGGGGTAGACCCGATAAACCCGCGGACGTCCCGGCGTTCTGGCGAGATATGGTCAACCACATCGAAGGGGCTCGAGCGGGAGGCGCTCGCGCCATCATTGGCGAGGTAAACACCGAGCTTTATATTAAAGATCCCGCGCAAACGTACCACCATCCATCGGATGGAAAAAGAGTCCAAAGCGTGACTACAGAGGACGCCATAGACTGTATGACCAACATGATCCACGACGACTATGTAACCTTGGTGCCTCCTGGCAGCAACAAGCGCGTACGGGGTGGAGAGGCTTACCCTTGGGGGGTATTTTTCGGATATTACACCGGGGGGCGGTGGAACTTCTACCTCCAGCAGAACCTGGTCATTAAACATGACGGCAGGCACTTGAAGGGGATACTTAAAGCTCGTCGGCGAAGGAAGAATCCGGTCCTGGCGCACGGATTCTCGCAAAGTCTGCCCTGGCGTATCCGCCACGTCCACGTCGTTCCGCTGGCCGTCGGCGTCAATCCGGTGTTCACGGCGCGCGACTGGGATTGGGATGACGTCAAGGACGGAAACTTGTGGCTGCCCTAGGCCACGGATGGCTCTAAAACCTAGCAATGGATGACCAGCGAGATGCCGAAAACGCACACTGTTGTCCAGGGTGATTGTATAGATAAAATTGCATACGAATATGGCTTTTCCCCTGAGACAATCTGGAATCATCCTGATAACGCAAAACTGCGCGAGCTTCGTGATCCGAATGTGCTCCTTCCCGGGGATGTCGTCGTGATACCTGATCTGCGCCAGAAGACGGTCGGCTCTCCGACTGGCCAGCGAAACAGGTTCGTGCGACGGGGTGTTTCATCGCGATTTGTGGTTACTCTGGACTTTGGTGAGAGATCCACCGCCAACCTCAAGTACCTGCTGGACATCGACAACGGCACCGCGCTCTATCAGGGCACGCTCGACCGCAGCGGTCGGATCGACCATTGGATGCCGCCTGCCTCTCGCCACGCCAAGCTGACCGTGGGCGAAGAGGTGTTCGAGTTCGACCTAGGCCACCTCGATCCGGTCGAGGTGAGGCAGGGGGTCGTCGAGCGGCTACGGGGGCTCGGCTATCTGGAGGATGGCGGCGAGGTTTCCGACAAGCGGTTAACCGCCGCTCTCCGGCACTTTCAGCAGGATAACAAGCTTGAACCCACCGGCAAGCCGGACGAACTCACGTGCGCTGCCCTCGTGGACAAGTTCGGCTGCTGACCGAGACCGATAGAAATCTTGTTTTTGGCACTATCCCTCACTCTCGCCAAACGACTTGAATCATCAGATCATTTAATAGTTCTTCGATCCGAGTTTTTAGAGCAAGATTAGAGGGTTTCTTCTCATATATCAAGCCCGGACACACACTGACACCCTCTTCAATCTGCTTATTTACATAGCGCCACAATTGCCGCGCGTGCCGAAGAGCAGTCGGCCGTATGCGATGTGGAAGTATCTTATCCCAATTCGTTGCTTTGATTTCGGCAATACTTATGAAATCCCCCAATTCATCGATCCTGATGTCTATTCTCCCAGGCCTCCCCTTCCACCGCGTTGGCACCTCAAAGGATGCCACAGCTTCTTTGATATCAAACCATTCAGCCCTTTCCTTTTTCTCGAAACTGCGGCCTCTCGATATGTTCTCAATGAACTGTCTTCTTTTGCGCTGCTGATTTGACATATGATTACTATTTTCTGCTGTTACCGGTGATTTCAAATTCATCGGATTAACAGTCTTGTATTGCCGAAAAGGCGTATGGGTTTGTGCCTGCTGATAGGATAAAGGCTTAAAAGCGAATCAATTCAGTAGATACCCACGGGCTTACGCCCATGGCATTTGAAGCAAAGGATAGACCTTGATGTCTTTTCTGAGTGACTGGCGGGAGGCCTTCGTCCTTTTTACGACTTATCTGTGGGGGAAACCGCAGCCCCCGATCTATCGGGGGAATGCGGAGGGGGCAAGACTCCCCCGGGGATAAGTCTTTAGAGAAGACCAGGCCGGGAGCCTTGGAACGGAAGAAAAGACATCAAGGTCGCTCTCATCATTACGGCATTCACCCCAGGGCTTACGCCCGGTGTCTTCTGCCAATTTTTGATAGAATAAGGGCTGTCTGTGAGAGATTGGTTCGGTGCATGGTGCGACCTGAGCCCCTTTATTGTTAACAAAAACCTGGATAATTTAGTCACCATAGTTAACATGTATCCCTAGTAGGGCCTGAACACCTTCAGCCTCAGCTCCTTGATCGGCTTGAAATACTTCGTGTTGCCGGAGCACAGCGTAAGGCCATGCTCAGTGGCGGTCGCCGCAATGATGGCATCGCCCGCTCTTAGTCCATGGGAAAGGGAATATTCCTCAATGTAGATGGCGGCACGGTGCCCGATGTTCTCTGAGAGCGGCAGGGTCTTGAAATTGAAATTCATCAGAAAGTCAATGATAAGCCGGTGCTGGCTCTTATCTCTCGCCGCCTGGAGCAACTCCATGTAAGTTTGAACCGAAAGGAGTCGCTCGTATTCTCTATCCACTAGCTCGGCAGCCTTTACATTGCCTCTCTGAATCCAGATGAAGATATCGGTGTCAAAGATCACGATACCTTGCTCCCCGTAGTTCCGTCATCTCCTCTTCTACTGTTCGTTCACCGGGAGACATGTTGAAAAATGCGTGGTCCCGCACCTTCATGAGATTGGGGCTATGAGCAGGCCTGATCGTCCCCTTAAGCTTGCCGTGATAAAGAATGCTCACTTCCTCGTTACGTTCCAAGGCCTTGAGCACTTCTTTCATGCGGTACCGTAAATCCACCACTGTTGCTTCCATATCATGTTCCTCTAAAAATGTATAGAAAGATTATACATATTAGGTGGGAGAAAGTCAATCCTTCCAACCATAGTACAATACTAGAATGCCGGGTGCTGTGCGGCTGTTGATAAGGCAAAGGCCTTAAAAAAACATCAGTTTAATATCAAGCGCCCTTGAGGAATTGAGTCATTGAGTGGTGTAGCATGATCCCCCTTTTTTTCAAGTGATTACAGAATATCCCACCCAATCGCGCTGTTTACCACCTTGCGGACGACATCAATCGCCGCATTTATGGCCTTTTCCGCCATTGCTACCATACCCGCTTGGCGGGAGTTCAATCCTGAGAGGCAGGATCGCAGGTTGGAGAAGGCCTTAAAGAAAAAATGAATCTGTTCATTTTTCCTCAAAGGCCGTCTCGCTCTATGGTAATCAATCCCCTTTCACTGCTATTTTTCTCTCTGTCCTGATGTGTCGAGTGAACTCCCAGGGTTTACTGATGGAGAGAACGGGCGGTGAAATGGAAACGAAACTATGCTTTCCTTAATAAGCTGCTTATAAGGCTTTGGTACCTCCGAAAGCGGAAAAGGCAAAATATAACGGCATAAATGTGATGCTCTTTTCAGGCAAGGCATCATAAGGCCGTCCAGAGAACACAATGCCTCCCGGGCTGTTTTGATACGTCTTCAGGAAGAGATGCAAGCTTTTCAACCTGCCGGAAGCGCCGCTTTTCACCTCAACAGGATGTATACTGCCGTCAATAACCGCAACAAAATCTACTTCAGATGAACTGCTCTTTACCCGCCGTGACCAGTAATAAATATCTCCACCCTGCGACAGCGCCATCTCCTGGCCAACGAACTGCTCTGCCATAGCGCCACGATAAATGCTGAGCAGATCTGACTTGCCGTATTCGACATCCACGGGCATACCTGTGAGATACCTCATGAACCCGATATCAGTCATAAGGGCCTTGAAAATGTTCGCGCTGGCAGTAGCCCCGAGCGGTAATCCGGATGGGTCGACTGAAGGAACCTTCTGTATGAGATTTGCAAGGCACAGTAAGTCAAAGGCCTTTTTGATTGTTGGATTTGAGAAACCATCGGCGAGCCTCGAATACTTTATCTGCTGACCCACGCTTTGTGCCACAGTTGTCAATACGGCATTCAAACAATTCTTATTAACTCTTGGGGCGTATTTCGCAAAATCCATTCGGTAGGTATCGCAGATTTCAGCCTGTACCTCAAAGGATTCACGCATTGAACCTGTTTCTTTGTATGCTTTCACACTTTCGGGCATTCCCCCGATGAATAAATATCGTCGCAGTTCCTCACAAAGAAATTCATGGACTGTGTCAGAAACTCGCACAGGGGGTGCGATAATAGTTTCCGCCGCTTCATCGTAACCGAGGGCCTGAAGATATTCTGCAAAACACAGTGGATAGAGCTGCAAAAACTGGGCTCTTCCTACAGGAAAAGAGATATCCTCCATAGCAAATTCAAGCAATGATCCAGCTGCAGCCACGTGCAGATCCGGCATATCCTCATAAAAGTAGCGAAGGGCCATTATAGCCCTTGGGCAGGCCTGAATTTCATCCAGAAAGAGCATGGTCTTTCCAGGCACTATCTTCTGTTTCAAAAGGATTTCCAGATCAGCACACATACGCCTCGGATCTAAATTTCCCTCAAATACACGATGCCAACCCGGGTTGCGCTCCAAATCCACGATGGCCATAGTATCGAAGGAATTTTGGCCGAATTGCTTGGCCGAATATGTTTTTCCGACCTGCCGTACACCCCTGAGGATAAGGGGTTTACGCCGCCTAGTTTCCTTCCATTTCGCGAGTTCTCGGTCAATAAATCTTCTCATAATACAATCCCCAATAGGTAGAATAGTTTTAATAATACAAGGTTACAATAAAAGATATCATTTAGAAATACAAGGTTATTTTGTATATATTAGAATAAAGGCGTAGGGCATGAGGCATAGGGAGAAAGGCGAAATGAGCATTGGACATGAAGTTTAGCTGAAGGCTCACAAATCAAAGCCCGGATGAAATGGCAAGAGTGGGTTGTAAACGGGAGTTACCCGATTGTACTTCTACATCAACTCGAGGAAAAGATCGACATCCATCCGGGCTTGCTTAAGAATGTGGGAGAGCGTCGAACGCTTAATTGGCTTATGGGCAGGAATAGTCAGTTTTAGCACTTCATCGTGGGTGCGCTTGTGCAGTCTTATGTGGCTTCCTTTATGTCGGACCACAACCCACCCATCCCGCTGAAGTGCTCGAATTACTCTGTCATATGCAACACTTGGGATTTTCGTCATAATGCAAGTTCTAAGATCTCTGTACCCGGTACCAAGGTCATATCGTCATCTACGGGCTCGAGGTATAGTTCGATTGCTTCCTTGATGTTTTCTAGGGCTTCCTCTTTTGTATCTCCTTCGCTAATACATCCAGGAAGGCTTGGCACATAGACTGTAAACCCACCTTCTTCGCTTGGCTCAAGAACGACTTTAAGTTTCATTTGTTAAATCCTCCATTGGAAATATATTCACTGATAATTAGCGCAAGATAGCCTAATCTCATCCATGAAGCAAATTTTTTAGGCAAAAGCAAAATGAGTAAAGAGCAGAGGGCATAGGGTTATCAAGCTCAAGGCTTAAAGCTGAAAGCTCAAAGCAATATTAGGTTCAACGTTCAGAGTTCAAAGGTTCAAAAGTTGGGAGGAGGAATGAGCTGAAACGGGGAAACGGAAAAGGGAAGCTGATAGCTCATAGCTCAAAGGAAAGTGGCGAGGGGCATTGCCATAAGAAGTTTTAGCCACATACACACCCCAGTTAAATCCGCTACGCTTGTTTTCTTCGAAAAATTAAACCCCGGTACCATCTTCCGGAGCTACAGGGCAGGCGGGGTAAACGCAGACACACACGGAATGAGGACTGATTAGCATACCCGCTTCGCGGGAGTGCAATCCTGAAAGGAAGGATTGCACGGGGGAGAAGGCATTGAAGAAAAAATGAACAGATTCATTTTTTCCTCAAAGGCCGTCTCGCTCTATGCTAATCAATCCTTTTTTACTTACATTTTTCTCTACGTCCTGTGTGTCGAGTGAACTCCTAAGCTTTACCGACGGAGAGAACGGGCGGTGAAATGGAAACGATAGTATGCTCTCATTGCTAACATAAAATCCACCGTTCGGTTAGCCGAAACTCATGCATCATGCAAAGAGAGTAGGATAAAAGGAGCTTTTAAACATGAGCAATATAAATGAATTAACAATTATCTCAGAATAATGAGTAAATTTACTCAAGGCTTTGAGTAATTGTTAAGCCTCTTTTAATCGAAGTACCCACTAAACAAAGCACCGGTGAAAATCATTGTAGATAAAGTTATGTAGTAGATCCAGATAAATGAGCAGTGATGTGGGTCGTAGGGAAAAGAGTCTCGCACCTACCCGATCGGCCTATTGCAACATTTTTCTCGCTGATTTAACTTCGTAAAGGGCTTGATCTTCACAAACTTGCATTTGCCCAGAATGGTCAGAGGTCATCTTCTCAAATATCAGTTCCGTAGTAATGAAAAGATTGCTGCTCTCCTTTTTTAGGTATCGCGCAGCCATGAGGCAATACTCAGGATCGATGTCAATGCCAATACTATTCCTTCCATATCTTAGAGCGGCTATCATTGTTGTCCCGGTACCACAAAATGGGTCTAAAACCGTATCTCCATGAAAGGAAAACATTCTCACCAATCGGGTTGCAAGCTCAAGAGGAAATGGGGCGGGGTGATTTCTGGTAGATGCACCGGTGATATTCCATATCTGTTGAAACCAGGTATCAAAATCCTTTTTTTCGATCTTACTCAATTTTCTTTGTTCCTCAGTCGGCTTTCGATAGCCTCCTGGCTTTCTCTGCATGAGGATAAATTCCATGTCGTTTTTTATGATAGCGTTAGGCTCGTAGGGTTTACCCAAAAACTTTGTTCCATTAGACACCTCAAAACTGGCGTTGGCTATTTTGTGCCATATAATTGGATTTAGATTGTCGAAGCCAATTTTTCGACATAACACACAGATGTCAGCATGCAATGGGAAAACAAGATGGCGGCCAAATTTCCGACGTGAGACACAGACATCACCAACCACGCAGACGAGTCTCCCGCCAGGGACAAGGACTCGGAAAACATCACGCCAGACTTTCTCAATTTCAATCAGAAAAGCTTCATAATTCTCTATATGCCCGAGTTGATCTGGATTTTCATTATAACGTTTAAGATTCCAATACGGGGGCGAGGTAATGACAAGGTGTATGGATTCGTCATCCAAGAAAGACAGGTCTCTTGCGTCCCCGTTAATAAGCCTTTGATATGTACGATGCATGATTTTCCTTACGCGAATGCTCCAATATGAGAGAGAAGAGATTTGAAGAAAAGAGAAAATGAGAGATCATTTGCTGGTTCTTTATAGACGCCTTTGAGACCAGTCTCTCTGTCAGAAGCAATGAATGATGCAGATGTATAATGACGCTCAAGTATTAACTTGCGACAAAACAATTCATACCGTTTCATGTACGAAGCGCCTGCGAATTCAGGGAACACCTTGAAATGCGGTTCCTTTACCCGTACTGGGCGATTTGATGCTTCACAGTCTTCGAGCATGAAAAAATATCCGAGAAATGGCTGAATTCCCCCATTAAAGGCACCTTCTCTGAATGCGGTCCAAAGGTCGAGGGCACTTCCCATGGCTTCTTCAGTCCTGTTATTGAAATTGTTACCGAATGAAGGGCCTACTTGGGACTTCGCCTCTATGGCAACGAGCAGATGACCATTTTTGACAACCAATAAATCCCATTCTTTGGTTGGTCTAAAGAATCCAGGCAACTCCAGTGATTTCTTTCTAAAAATGAATTTGTTATCTATTCCAGCATCTACAACCAAGTTTGTGAAGAGATTTATAAACCCATCCATCTGGGCGCCACCAGTTACAGCACTCCTCAAACCAGCATCAGATATTCCTCGATCCTTCTGTCTTTCTCCTTGCGCTTTTCGAGTAAGCCAGTATTGAGCTACAGCTTCTGCCATTTGCTGTTCTAAGGTATCCATAATTCCCATTTAATTATAAACCAACCCCTTTTTTTGTTAAATGGTTTTTTCGTTATCAGACCTATACTCAGCACTTGCCTCTAATCTCTCTGCATTTATATCAAGATAGGAAGCCATGTCTGGATTTGCAAATAGCCTTTTGACCACCATTGACAAAATCTGATCCTCTTTCCATCGTAGCGTATCCGCTTGACGCACTGTAATATGAGTTAATGCCGTGAACCCATTTTCACCCCGAACAACTTGGTCAAACATGTCATCCCGGAGAAAAATTTTGACACGAACAGATTGAGATGTGAAAAACCGCATGGCGCGCAATAGGCCGCGGAGAGCGGTTCTCTCGACTCGGGACCGTCGAGGAAAAATCTCGTCAAGACGGTCAATCATTAACCAAAGAGATAAATTCACTTTTTGGAGGATCTGTTCAAGGGCTTCCATGATATCATTCATATATTTAGGTAGAGGGTTATCCTGTTCTGCATGCTTATTTCTTACAACCGCAGGCTGAGGGGACCCGAACAAATTAAACTGTAAGTCACCTGAACCGTTGGGGCTTTTGTATGTCACTGTTGGTTTCCAAGTCCCTAGAACATGAAGAGCCCATTGCAGAACCTCATGAAGCGATTTCTTCGCCTTGATTTCAGGGATTTTTGCTCTTTGACAAGCTCTCTGAAAAGACTTGATTTCAGTCGAAGCCTCCTTAACGTAATCTGCATATCGATTACCTTTTATGAATTGCTCGTGAGCTAGTGATACAAGATAGATACACCAAAAACTTATAAATTCTTGTTCAGTCAGTTTTGAAAATTGCTCCTTGAATGCGTGAAAGACAGGATCGCCAGGGCTTTGAACTCCATGTGCTACAACAACCTTGCGATTGAGTAAAAGTAGATCTGGCAAAAAGTCAGCGAATATTCGAAAGAGCGCACTCTTACCTGAACCCTTTGTCCCTGGAATAAGATCGACTCTATCGTTAAGTAGGTCGGTGAAGGAAGATGTTTCGACACGCGCAACCTCTAGAAGTGTATCGGATTCTGCCACGGAGGACCCAAGGTCAAGAGCCTGAAGCAATTCCGCGATAGTAGAATTTTTATGAGCCATCTTCATTCCCTATCAACAAATTCAACCCTGTTTTCTCAATGCTTGGAATGATTAATAGGAATTATTTATAATATTCAAATAATTATAACAAAAATCCAAATCACTATATCCTCTTCCAATCATCTAATGTGATGATCTTTCTATCCGGGCAGTGATTGCTCCAAAGCCGGGTGGTGTTGTCTTTGATGGCCTTGAGGAGGGCGAGGTCATCGAAGGACCACCCGGGGATCCGGCGCCTTTTTTCAGATGTTGTGGATATTATGGCCTGTCTGCTTTGTACATGGGCATTGGAGAGGGTAGGGGACAGAAAGCAACAATTTGATAGTATAGGAATTTCCTTTTTTAAGTCCCGCTTGCGGGACGTTATATAAAATCGTGAAGCGATTTTATAACGTGCTGAGAAGGGAAGGGGAGTGAGAAGCAGGCCGCTATAGAAATGATATTTCTTCATACTTTGGCTGCTGCTATTAAAGAGTAATTTTATGGTAATTGTAACTACATCTTAGCAGGGGCTTTTGTCAAGTCATAAAATAGCTTAGCGATTTTATATAACGCGGCTTGTCTGCCTCCGGCAGGCTTTGCCGCTCTTAAAAATGAAATTACTATACAATTTGCTGCCTCATCGAGCTGAGTGAGTGGGCTCAATAGGACCGGTGAATGGTCAATTATGTTAGATAACAGCAACTGGTGCTGCGGTGACAGGTGGTTTTCATAAGGGCTTCTGAGGTGACACAGTATCTCATTGAGAAGGCCGAATAACTGAGGGTTATATTATTTAGCTAAAGTTTCACCAAAATTGTGCATAGGTTAATCACGCGACCATCCGCAACAGTGCTTCCACGAAAGATTTTCGGGGGAGTTTTTGGCTTTTGTTGCAAACGGCATTAAAATCATCGCTTAATGC
>Ga0315545_1001465_pt1 | contig 22919 bp, 13 predicted proteins | sample SalMarSW160210MG_FD_203096 | JGI IMG/M metagenome (GOLD analysis project Ga0315545, IMG submission 203096) | Salt marsh sediment microbial communities from the Plum Island Ecosystem LTER, Massachusetts, United States - Salt Marsh Sediment SW1602-10 ...
GCCTATGCGCGGGCTCTCCCACCCCCTCTCCAGGGCAAGAAGGATCATATCCAGCCTTTCATAGGGGACCCCTATCGCCTCCTCATCGATGATTCCCGGCACCAGGTTTGGAGAAAGGGGGTTTATTTAGGAACTTGCCAAAGGGGAGGAGTTTATAGGCCCCAGGGCTCTAAGATAAAGGGTAATATCGATCAATCCTGTTTTTATCCCTAAGTTCTTGGCCAGATTAAAGGCATCCTTGCTGCTCTCCACCTGGGATTCCTTCTCCGGCATAATCAGGGCTAAAACCCTTTGGGCCCCCACTGCCCTTTTACGCAAGGCCAAGACAACGACTGAGTCCATCCACCGCTCAACCCCAAGGTCACCCCATCCCTCTCCAATTTCTCTGTATATCCCCTGATGAAGTCCCTTAAGGAAGAGGCCATATTCTCCGGCTCGATCCTTAGTTGGGACTTTAGGCCTTCCCTCTGGGAAATGGGGTCCATCTGATCACTTTGGCTAAAAGTTATGTAAAACCGGCGAAAGAGCCTTATTCATACCCTCAAAGCAATTCTTTTTTACATATTACCAAACCCCACCTCGTCTGTCAAGGGGAAATTGGGAGATCATTGGCTGAGAACTCCACAAGCTTACCACAATCGGGGATCTCCTTCAGCAGGTCATCATGGATTGGGGGATAGATTGAAGGCAGGGGGGGATATACGCCCCTGAGAAAGCAGCCAATAAAAAACTGCCGAAGGGTTTACCCTTCGGCAGTTTAAGAAGAACACCCTATGTTTAACTAATCTACCGCAGAAGGACCATTCTTTTGGTCTCCACAAAATCCCCAGCTTGGAGCCGATAGAGATAGACCCCGGAGGCCACCCCTTTGGCATCCCAACTCACCGTCTTGTAGCCAGCTTTCTTCTCCCCATCAACTAAGCTTGCCACCTTTTGGCCTAAGATGTTGAAAATATTAAGCCTGACATAGCAATCCTTTGGCAGAGTATACTTGGTCTCGGTAATCGGGTTAAAGGGATTAGGATAATTCTGGGAAAGAGCAAAGGCGCTGGGCAAATCAGATTGGGCGCCGGTTTCCATCACAGAGACAGGTCCAGCTAAGGGACTTTCGTTACCGGCAAAGTCAAATGCTGAAATCTTGTAGCAGTATCCTGTCTGCAAATCAGTATAGGTCGTATCAGTAGTATAGTCCAAAGGCATATCAGGCATAAAATCGGGACAGGAGCCGCGATATATGGCATAGTATGCGAGGTCTGGTTCAGAATTGGACAGCCAGGTGAGCACTGTTGAGTCAGCATAGAAGACAGCCATGAGTCCTTTGGGCACTGCTGGTGCCAGATTGTCCACAGAATATCCGCTGTCAGGTTGGCAATCCCAGAAAACGAACGGATCTGAGGTATGTGTTGAGACGAAGAAGTAGTGCCAGCCCTCACTGGCCGAGGTGGAATCGAAAAGGGTGGCTGCCGTGTATGAGTAATTCGGCAGATAGTGAGCTGGCTGGTTACCAATCCATTCCCAATAAAGGGTGTCTTTGCCACTGGTTGTAACTCGGTAGGCAGAGCCACTGAAATCCGGACCAACCTTGGCTGGTGAAACCTCGCCAATTTCGTCAATCTCCACGGCAGCGAGTTTCCCGCTGGGCAGGCTCCTCCAGATGGAGTAGTAGGTCACTATCTCGTAGGGATATTGATCCAACCGGCTAGCATTCCAGGTAATAGCAACCTGACCGCCTTGATCCTGGGGCACATCAACTATCTTTGTAATGGTAGGGTTAGGATATCCCCAGTAGCCATTCCGCTCTATCCTCTGGGCATAAACGTCATAGTTTCCGCTCACCCAGTAACTCCAGGTGATAATAGCTCCCCCCGTACCATCCGAGGTGAGTTGGGGATGTTCCTGACTCCCTGGCTTTGTGCAGATGGCGACTCCATCTGTTGTCCAACGGACGTTCCCGCTTGCATTGATCCTCTGTGCGTAGATGTCGTAGCTCCCGCTACGGGCATCATACCAGGTGACAATTGCTCCCCCGGCGCCATCCGAGGTGAGCTGGGGATGTTCCTGATCATTTGTCGCCGTGCAGATGGGGATTCCATCTGTTGTCCAAAGGGGATTCCCACTTGGATCTATCCTCTGGGCGTAGATGTCATCGTTTCCATTGCGGCTGTCAAACCAGGTAATTATTGTTCCTCCAGTCCCATCTGAGGCAAGTTGGGGATACTCCTGGCTACCTGTCGCTGTGCAAATAGGAATTCCATCTATTGCCCATGGGACAAGTCCATCCGCGTGGACCTTCTGAGCGTAGATGTCAAAGTTCCCGTTACGGCTGTCAAACCATGTAATTATTGCCCCACCGGCGATATCCGTAGTAAGTTGGGGATATTCCTGATATCCCGTTGCCGTGCAGATATCGATTCCATTTGTTGGCCAGAAAACATTTATATTGCCGTCTGCATCTACCCTTTGGGCGTAGATGTCATAGTTTCCATTGCGCACATCATCCCATGCGATTATTGCTCCTCCAGCACTATCTGGGATGAGTTGGGGTTCCCCTTGTTTTCCCGTTGCCGTGCAGATTGCTACCCCATTGGCAGTCCACTGGACTGTGCCCGTGGCATTTACTCTCTGGGCGTAGATGTCCCTCTCGCCGCTGCGTTTGTCATCCCATGTGATTATTGCTCCTCCGTCACCGTCCGTGGCCACTTGTGGATACGTCTGGTCCCCCGTTGCCGTGCAGATTGCCACCCCATTGGTAGTCCACTGGACTGTGCCTGAGCCATTTACCCTCTGGGCGTAGATGTTCTCGTTACCACTGCGATTGTCCATCCAGGTGATAATCGCCCCTCCGGCTCCGTCGGAGACAAGCTGGGGAGACTGCTGTGTCCCTGTTCCTGTGCAAATGGCCACCCCATTGGCAGACCACTGCGGTGTGCCCGAAGCATCTATCATCTGGGCATAGACGTCCCCGGAGCCACTGCGGCCATCCCCCCAGGTGATAATTGCGCCACCGGTTCCATCTGCAACAAGGTAAGGCAATTGTTGATCACCTGTTGCCGTGCAGATTGGGACTCCATCTTCCACCCATTGAGCCAAAGATACGGCAGGCTGCACTATGACCACAATCAGTGCAACCAGCGAAACAGTCAAAAGTGACAAAAACCGTGCCATAATCTCCTCCATTGATTAGAGGTTTTACTATGCCGTCAGGATGCACTTAACAAGTGATACAAAAGTCTTATTGCAGGCTAATGACCCCTTTCGAGCTATAACTCCACAAATATTTTGAGGAGCTCAGCAAAATTTGTAGCGAAGATTAACGATGAACTTAACAACTTAAAATCATTCTATTCCCTCCAGTGCCTTAGCTTACGAGGAGTTAGAGCCCTGTTCTGGCACTCAATCTCGGATGAGAGTTTATCTAAGAGGGAAGCCACCGGGTTTACCAATGGCTTCCCTCTTTTTGGCTATGGATCCGAGGATCTACTTCAGCAGGATCATCTTTCTGGTTTGCACAAAGTTTGCTGTCTGAAGTCTATAGAAGTAGATGCCGCTGGAGGAGGATCTTGCCTCCCACCTGGCAATCCTGCATCCAGCTTTCTGATGGCCATCCACTAGAGTTGCCACCTTCTGGCCAGAGATATTATAAACATCAAGCCTGACATGGTGATCTTTTGGCAAGGCATACTTGATCTCAGTAATCGGATTAAATGGGTTGGGGTGGTTTTGGGACAGACTAAATTCGGTAGGTAAGGGGACCTCATTAGCATCAGGAGGGGCAAAAACACGGATGGGTATTATCACCTTGTATGCTGAATTATTGCCTGGCACCATGTCGTCCAGAAGAGTTTTGATAGTGACTGTGTAAGTAGCAGCATCTGGGGTAGGCGGCACTGTCCACGAATCAAACTGCACCTGTGATGGAATATTGGGCTCGAGATTGGATACATCCTGCGTATCAGAGTAAATTATAGTTCCAGCAGAGTCAATCTCGCAACTAACGGACGAGGAAGCTAAGAAAAAAGCGTAATTCTCGACTGTTGCACGGGGGCGGTAAGTTGAGTCTGCCCACACAGTATCCGGCGGAGACTCAACAGAGGCTACGCCGACATCACAGTAAGATGGATTGGCTTTGGCAAGTCTCAGGGTAACATTTTCTACGTTCCAAGACCAACAGGTGTAGCTAATATATGGATATCCCAGCGTACTTACGTAAAGAGAGTTATAAAGGCCAGGATTATGTCCAGCATATTGGACACTAGACCTGTGCCATCTGCTTTCCTTTCCATAGGCATACATGAAGTCATCGCGACCATTAAAATAACTTACATGTGAGATACCATTGGCGTCCATCTTTAGAGAAATATCTGCTCCACTAGCATCATAGTCTCCCAACGAATCAATATTCTCTATGTGCCAACCTCCGTTGTCCTTAAAGGCATATTCGACCGTCCAAGAAGGGCCAAACCTTTTATAAAAGGCTATGTGTGGAAAACCGGCAGAGTCTAAGACCATGGAGCAGGTTTTAACTTCATGCCCAAAGGGGAAAGGAGACCAATCTTCACAATGCCATCCGCTTAAGTCCTTATAGCAGTAGTTATCTCCATTAGCAATGTGCGGATAGTCTGCCGCATCCAGATCTAGTGAAGTGTTCCATCCTGATGGGCTTGGGCTAGCTATATACTCTCTGTGCCAGCCGGATCCGTCTTTCCAAACATAAGGAAAGGGATATATAGAGCCCGCGGCACGTAAGTAACTGATCTGTGGATAGCCAGTTCCGTCAAGTTTGAGAGATATTCCCTCAATTCCGTAAGAACCAGTTTGAGTATCCACTGAGACGGAATTCCACTCCCCACTTTCTTTTTGTGTGTATATGAGGTACTCGTAGTTTCCCTCGGGATAGCGATAAGCTATACATGGATTCCCTCCCGAATCTAGTTCAAGAGAGGGACGCGGCCCCGTCGCCCACGCCTGAACAGTGTCCATGTTCCAGATACCTGAGGACCAATAGGTATACATAAGCTCATTAGAGGGATCTGACCTTGAATAGTAAGCTATATGCGGGTTGTCATCATCATCAAGTTCAAGCGAATTATAGGCTCCAACGTCCCCCCAATCCAGAGAGTCAACCGTTTCTATAATCCACTGTTGTGCATGGGAAAATGAGAACAAAAATAGAAGAACCAAAACTGCACACCAGAGCAAACCAATCATTCTTGCTTTCATTTCGCCTCCTTCCACCTTTAGCGTCTAAATTCCTTTCCCCTTCGCTGAAACACAATATAACTGATTTTCTGATTTTTGCCACACGATTTTTCATTTACAAAAATACCCTACAAAAAGACTTCCCATATTGCCCAAAGTAGGAAGTTTGTAACGATATTAGTATCTCTGAAAGACAAAAGGCAAGGGGTTTCCCTTGCCTTTTGTACAACTTGCAGCTACCTGATTTCTTTCTCAGCACTACCATGTGCTTATTGCCCTGCGTTAAGCCGTGCCTTCAATTCCTCTATCTCCTTCTGCTGTTGCTGAACGACACTTGTAAGTACTGCTACAATGTCCATTGGGCTCAGTCCCTTTCGATCCTTGCTCGCCACCAATTCTGGGACTTCTTCTGCGATGAAACCAACATGCTTTTCGTCTTTGTCGACCTTGTAGTTGAATTTCGTGGGCTTCAGTTCGTGCAGAGCAGTAATGGCCTCATCGACAGTGAGTTGCTCGATATTTTCCTTGTACTCCATCGACGAAGCATCTATCCATACGCCACTGGTGGTGAGATATGCACCGGAGGAGGTATTGATTAGTCGAGAGGTGTTATAGGGCGCCAGTCCTCCGGTATTGGTGATGTACATTCCGCCATCGGCGCGCAGGACCATCTGCTCGTCCCCACCGGAGCGAATAGAATCTGAACTGGCAGTTGATGACTGTGCGGCAATAACTATTGAGCCGTCATGATTAGCCTTAGCCCTATTTCCTGCCGCAAAGCTATAATAACCTCTCGCAGTGCAATTATAACCTCCAGGCACGGTAGCGGAGTTGCCGCTGGCGGTGTTGATGGATCCCCCGCCGACTGTGCTACGATCGCCACTGGCGGTGTTGGCGGATCCCCCGCCGACTGTGCTATATTCACCACTGGCGGTGCTCCAGTATCCCCCGCCGACTGTGCTCTCCAACCCACTGGCGGTATGGTTGTCTCCTCCGCCGACTGTGCTATAATCGCCACTGGCGGTGTTGTTTAGTCCCCCGCCGACTGTGCTGACAGGGCCAGCGGTGTTGATGGATCCCCCGCCGACTGTGCTATAATTGCCACTGGCGGTGTTGTTTAGTCCCCCCCCGACTGTACTCTGAGAGCCACTGGCGGTGTTACTGTAACCCGCCACAAAGGCATCAGTGCCAGTATTAGTATGGCCGGGACCAATTGTCGCCTTGCCGGTAGTGACGATGTTCTCGTCGTCGAAACCTATGGTGCCGCTGGTGGCAGTGATTTTGTCATTAACGCCGTCGATGATGATAGAACTTCCACTTTGAATCGTCCCGCTGGCGTGGATATTGCCGGCCACATCCAGCCTTTCTGCGGGTGTAGTGGTGCCGATACCCACTGAATCAGTAGAGGTATCCAGCCTGATGACTGTGCCATCATCTTTCCAACCACTGCTTATGCCAGTTTCGTCATCCGTCGCCGCCCAGGCATTGCCGTTCCACTTCATTACCTGGTCGGTGGCAGCGCTATTCTGACCGATGTCTCCAAACAGAATGGTCGCATCCTGAATCTTGCCGCTGGTCACTGCATCGGCTGCAAGCTTCTCGTTTGTCACAGCATTATCGGCAAGTTTTCCCGTTGTCACTGCACTATCGGCGATGGTAGCAGAGAGTGCGTACCCGGCCGTATCAGAATATAGCGCATGAAATGCCGAATCCGCCCTAGTGGCTTGACCTGCTCTATCAGCGACCCTCGACCTATATCCATAGGGGACACTTACCAATTTCTTCCTGGGCGAAAGGAATTCTTCTTCAATTTTCGTCTGCAGCCAAAGTTCTTGGCCAGTAAAGAGGGTATCAGGTATTCCCAAAAGCACATGGAACAACCCATTTGTAACCTCTACCGAGTTGTGTGTCTCACTCCAAAGGGGATACCCATATATGGGATCATCAAAGATCTCAAAGGTCATCTCCAAAGTGTCAGTAACGGCAGAAGTGTCGCTTGCATTCACCAAATAACCCTGATAATTTACTTGTCCAGGAACATCTTTTGTGCCAAGTGGGGAACCAACTAAGTATCTGTCCCCTACTTGTGACTGCGCTCCGTTTTCTGGAGCCGTCAAGGCTGTCCTTGTTGAGGCTACTACCCTGTCCTTGCTCCCACCGAGCACAGAGACCGCTACAGAGGCAAGCAGTCCAACTATGGCCAAAATGGCAATTATATTTTTGGCTTTCACTGTAACCTCCCGCAGATTTAAGGATTATGAAAAAATAAAGAACTCCTCCCCAATCCTATTTCAACAACAATAACTTCTTGCTCGAAGAATACCTGCCCGCTTTGAGCCGATAGAAGTAAACTCCACTTGCTAGCTCCCTTCCATAGTCATCCCTTCCATTCCAGACCACTGAGTAGTAGCCAGGTGCTTGCTCCATATTCACCAGCGTCCTAACCCTCTGCCCCAGCACATTGTAAACCTTTAGGTTGATGCGGTGCGGTCTCCCCTCTCTATCTGGGATGGCGTAGCGGATGAGGGTGGTGGGGTTAAATGGATTGGGGAAGTTCTGGGATAGACTGTATTCCTTGGGCAGGGATAGATCAAGGCCCGGCTCACCCTTGACTCCAACTTCCGGCCCTGGCCAGGACATATTCCAATGCCAAAACCCAGCGGATTCAATGTAATCAGGATCAGAACTCAAACCCATGACTGGTTGAGCAATAGAAACCCCGAGTAGATAGGTGTCACTTTTAGCTTCACAGCCAGATGAGGACACCACATCCGAAAGGATGAGATAACCAGCTTCAGAGGTGAAAACTGGAATATAGAGAAGCAAGATGGAGAGGGCAATAATTGGGATTTTGAACTTTTGCATAGTTTCCTCCTGCGGTTTGGTTGCTTTTTTCACATATCCTGAAATGGTCGATCATTTTTGAACTGCTGCAACACCTCCTTGGGATTTTGCACTACCCCTTTATTACTTCCTTCCGCCTTTAGAGCTTAAATTCCTCTCCCCTTCGCTGAAACACAATATAACTGATTTTCTGATTTTTGCCACACGATTTTTCATTTATAAAAACAAAACTTCCTGTATTGCCCAAAGTGGGAAGTTCACTATCGACATTAGTGCCCTTGAAACACTAAAGGCAAGGAAAAGGCCTTTGTCTTTTGTAGAGCTTGGATCTACCTGATTTTTTTCGGGGCTGTAGAGTAGGAGTCAGGTGCCGTGGCTACAGGTTCCGGGTGACCATTCCCGCTTCCTTTCGGGCGGGGCCCCAGTCCCGGCAAACATACCCGGTTTCCAGTCTCCCCTCATCGAACCGTGCATGAGGTTTTCCCTCACATGGCTCTCCTGTGGGAATTAAGGGCCACCTTCTCCCTTAGCTTCCTCCGAAGACTTTGAAGCTCACTCCCAGCGCTTCCTATCTCTCGCAATACGCCTCTCCCAGTCTTCTTTGGATAGCACCCGCAGCAGGAGTTCTTCCCTTCCCCGAAGTCATGTTGCCTCCGGGATCAAAAATACTATGACTGCATCCGACTCCCTCCCGCACTCTCCTGAACTTCGAACTCAGCCTTATACCAAGAGTCTCCTCACTGCCCATACGGGCAGAGGCCCGGCAGGGCCTCCCCAGTTGACACGTCCTCTTTCCCGGCATGTCGCCCCTGATACCCCGGAGGAGCCTCGGGCGGCTTCACCTGTCCTACATCCCGAGGTGCTGGCTTGCCCGCTCAAATACCGGGCCGCCCTCCTCAATTGATCTTTACGAGGCTACATGCAGGTTCACTCGCGCTACAACCTGCCGGTTCGCGTCGCCTCCTTACTGAGACTTTGTCGGGCCGTTCAAGTACACCCGTTACCGGTATGCGCCCGACCCCTCGCTATAGGGGTGACAGGCAGTTACCCAGCCGGCGCCTTTCAGCCGACCAGAATGAACGTGCCTTCTTTGGGCACTCACTTAAGCAGAACCATCTTCCTTGTCTGCACAAAACTACCTGCCTGGAGACGGAAGAAGTAGATTCCTGAAGCCACACCCTTACCATTCCAAGAAACCGTCTTGTATCCTGCTCTCTTCTTCCCTTCCACTAAAGTCGCTACCTTCTGACCAAGGAGGTTGTAAACATCCAGCTTAATATAGCAATTCTTGGGTAGGTCATATTTGATTTGGGTGCTTGGGTTAAAGGGGTTAGGATAGTTTTGAGATAGAGAAAAGGTTTTGGGGAGATCGAGAACATTTTGTTCTTTGACTCCCGTCGGGGTTCCAGGCGCTATGTTAGATATTCCTGACCAATTGGGAACTTCATCGGCAGTCTTTACGGCAAAGTAGTATGTTTTCCCGGTAGTAAGTCCCATTACTATACAGCTATCCCTCTCTCCTGCTGATGAAGGATCCGGTGCGTTAGCAACAGTATACGCTGTGTCCCACCAAACGGTGGTGTCACTTTCCACTGCGGCTGTATGAAAACGGATGTCGTAAAGGTCTGCCCTCCCCATTGTTCCATCATCGCCTGGAGCAGTCCAGATCAGGGTAACGGAATTATCCGTAACAGAGCTTGTATCGAGATCCGAAATAACACCAGGAGCCATTAGATCTACCACTTCGCACCAATAGCCGGCACAGACCTTATAGCTGTCGCTGTGCGAAACACCTATAGCCGTTTGATCCAGTGAGCCACCAAGCTTGTAGCCTGAGCCTGAGGAAGTTGCAAATCCACCTCCAGCGTCTATGACATCCCAGGGAATATTATAGTCACCAAGATTTCCTCTTTTCGGAAGTGCAGGTGAATTCGTTGGGGGATGTGGAAGGGTTATACCCTTGTCCGTTATGCCAGTCCTTACCTCTTTTTTAGAACTGGAACGAGTATCGGAAGAGGAACTCAAGGAAACCACAGACAGCAAGAACAGTGAGATGGTAAGCAATATCCCAACTACCCTGGCAAATCCTATCTTTATATCTCTCATTTCAAAAACTCCTTTCTTTTACTTCCTTCGGTAGCTCCACATACCCCTTAGAGTCACTTCTCCACACGCCTCTGATCTCCGTGACTAATGCCATACTCCGGACCAAGTCCATAAGCCTTGGGATGGAGATACTTACCCCGCTCTGCAGGAGGCTTATTAACTTCAACCTGAATCCTGTTTGCCTCGGCGTATGGGTCCTTGCGGATGCCGGTTACCTGCCAGGAGACTTCCATGCCCGGCTGACCACCCGCTATCTTGAAACGATTGTTCGTGAATTTCTCAGCTATGTACAAGTTCGGTCCGGGGGCTCCGACCGGCGTAAGCTGATAGCGGAAATCCCTGTTAAGCGCCTCAAAGTAGTCAGGAAGTTCAACCACTGCCTCTCCATTGGCATCAAGCAAGGCGTTGCCATTGTAAACATTCATCATATCGGGAGATTCCACAAAAGAGTGAGAGAGGTATTTGTTTTCGGGGTCGAGAGGATGGTCAATCTTGAAGGAACCACTGCCTTTAGTGAGGTTACCGGTCACCTGAACGTTACCATCGAAGTAGCCTGCCTTAGCACCGCTACCTTGGTATCCCCAAACACCATAATTTCTATACCCGAGACCACCCCAGGTGTTATAGGAGCTGTTTTTCCCAGTAACAGCGGACCTGCCACTTTGTGAAGTCTGACTTGCAATTCCGTCATATGATGATGATGTGCATACTATCTCCACAGGCCCATCAAATTTGCCTGCAAAGGTTCCATTTCCGGCACCACCATATACGCCGATGTTATAGACACCTAAGGCACCAAGAGAATACCTTGTGCTATGTTCCCCTCTGATTGCAGCGTACTCAGGAGCTTGAGTGCCTGCGCTTGTATACCCCGCGAAAGCGTGAGAGTTCGAGCTATGTAACTCGAGGCCTACCGCCGAACCGCTAACGTTGTCATTCCAGGAGAAGATATGCTTAGTCCCTTCGTAAAGATTGGAGGCTACTCCATATCTACCATAATCATTGCTGGTAGTCAAAAAGGCTGAGGCGTGCTGGCCATCTACCATATCCGCATTGAGGTTGGTGTTCAAGGCACCATTACTGACAGGCACGTTTCCTGAAGCATTCCCCGCATGATAGCCATCAACCTTGTCCGAGTTAACTGCCGTGGCTGTTATATTGAGGTATTTGGTGCTAAGTGCTTGTGTTTCTTCGTAGAGATCGGGGGCTACTCCATATCTACCATGATCATTGCTGGTAGTCAAAAAGGCTGAGGCGTGTTGACCATCTACCATATCAGCATCGAGGCCGTTTCCAGATCCAGTGTATAGCCGATTATTTGGGATTTTACCCGAGCCATCCAGGGGATAAAGATAGTTTGGCGTTGGGGTAGTACTCGCGTGAATATTGTCTACTTTATCCGCGTCAAGTCCATTCCCTGATCCAGTATACAGCCGATCATTAGGAATCTTGGCTGAACCATCTAATGGATATAACCAACCGGCAGTTGGAGTAGAGCTTACATGAAAGCCATCTACCATATCAGAATTTTCCGCTTTATACCCATATCCCACACTGGTCAACTTATGCCTTGGCGTCATCTCATCTGAGCCTGTCCCAACTTGAATTCCAAGCCAATAATCCTCATCAAAGGGAAGATCGATAGGGGTTTTGAGGCCCAGGATAACATTGAACAACCCGCCTTCAACTGATACAGTATCAGTTTCATCCCACAAAGAGGACCCACCGGTAGCAACATCGTAAATCCTGAAAATCATAACATAATCACTATCATCCACGGGGGTGCCACTGTCGTTAGTCAACTTACCCTGGTAGTTCATCTGCTGTGGTATGCCAGCAAATGCAAGATTGGCTGCAATTAGCAGAGCTAGAGTTACCAGGCCGATAAATAAAATCCTTGCTTTCATTTTTTACCCTCCCTATTTACTGGATTGGCAAAGCCTGTTGCCAATTCCGTTTACTGAGAAAATATAGCTCGAGGTAAAACAAACCGTCTTTTGGAATATCACCTCCTTTCTGTAAGGATTAGGGGTCCTTCTTCGTTCATCACCTCCTTTCATTCGAGAATTTGAATTGCTCTTGGGTTTCACAGTTTGAAAAAATCCACACTACTACCTTGGCAAAACCTTTCCTTTTACCACGTGATAGATGTCGGAATCGATCAAAGCATCATCACACTTTTCCAGTCTGGTGTTCTCAAACCCTCTCCTCTTGGCAACCACTCTATAAGTAAATGGGGCATTGCTTTTGCCATTTTGAAGTTCTATCACATCAAATCCAGTTGCGCCTCTCTTTACATAGACACCAGTACAATCATCATTAAGCTGAATGAAAACCTTCATAGGATGTCGCTCATTTATGGTAACGGTCTCCAGAAACAATCCATCGAGTTCAATATGGATTCGTCCATTTGACAATTGGCCCTCCCCGAAGTCTTCAAACCAGACTCCTGGACTTTCCTGGCAATACAGTTTTACTGCCCCTTGAGATGTCCTCACAATGGCAGCTTTGGTATAACCAGGAGCGATACCGAAATTCCCATCAGAGTACATTGCATAACCAGATGAGGAGTGACAGTATCCCATAACGCCCCTCACTGCACCTGTGGAAGGCGCAGCACCCAAAACGCCGGCGGCTCCAGCAGTGGTCGAATTGACAGTCCCAATGGTTCCCCTGGTCATACCAGAAGTTGCGATATTCACTCCATAGACTCCACTTACAAGATTTGTTGATGAGCGCGTCTCTCCCCAGACGCCATAAGTTCTGCCACTCGATACATCACCCCATCCGAAAACCCCAGAAGAAGCGTCAGAACCGGACACAGGAACAGAATAACTCCGACCAAGAACTCCGAGGGCCGCTCCCCCTATTGATGTGGGAGAGGAGGAGACCCCGTAAAGACCCAATGCGCACCCACTGCTTGTGCCCGGAGAGTGAGTAACCCCCCAAGCTCCAATACCACCCCCTTCTGAGGCAACTGACTCACCATAAAAGGCGGCCTTATTTGTATTGGCCGAATGATGAATTATGGAGGCAATCCCATATCCAGAGCTGCTGTTATTTTCCACATGAAGTATTTGTGCCGTCGAAGACCCGGAAAGCCCCAAGGGTTTTTGAATGTCTGTCCCGGTTATGGTCTCATCCTGAATTTTAGTTGAAGTAACAGCGTTACTCTGAATCATAGGGTTGCTTATGGAATTAGACTGACCTTCATTCACATACTTATTGCTCAGGGAAGATGTCCCCTCATAAAGGGTGCCGGAAACCCCATAGCGTCCGTAGTCGCTGCTGGTATTCAAAAAGGATGAAGCATGGAGGCCGTCGAGCATATCAGCATTCAAATTGTTATTCAAGGTTCCGTTGCTGATGGGGACATTTCCCAAAGCGTTTCCAGCATCATAGCCATCAACTTTGTCCGAATTGACTGCTGTTACCGTTTTACCTAAGTATTTATCGCTAAGCTTGGTCGTCCCTTCGTAAAGGTCAACAGCAACTCCCGATCTTCCATAATCACTACTGGTGCTTAAGAAGTCAGAAGCATGATGGCCATCCACCATATCCGCATCGAGTCCATTGCCTGAACCTGTATATAGTCGTGAATTGGGAAACTTTGCGTTGGTATCCAAAGGATAAAGGTAGTTTGCGGTGGGAGTTGCAGAAGCATGTATATTATCGACCTTATCGGAGTTAACGGCGGTTTCTGTCTTGCCCAGATATTTGTCAGTAAGCTCCGTTGTCCCTTCGTAGAGGTCAGTAGCCACGCCAGATCTTCCATAGTCGCTGCTGCTATTGAGGAAAGATGAGGCATGGAGGCCATCCAGCATATCAGCATTCAAATTGTTGTTCAAGATTCCGTTACTGATCGGGACATTCTCTGAAGCATTTCCAGCATCATAGCCATCAACCTTGTCCGAGTTGACCGCTGTTGCTGTTTTACCAAGGTATTTATCGGCAAGTTTGGTTGACCCTTCGTAGAGATCGTTGGTAACGCCAAATCTACCATAGTCATTAGTTGTGTCTGTGAAAGCTGAGGCGTCTTTTCCATCTACCATGTCTGCATCAAGACCACCCCCAGAGCCGGCATATAGAAGGTCATTTGGTATTTTGGCAGATGCATCCAATGGATACAAACAGTTTGGGATTGGAGTAGTGCTTGCATGGATGCTATCAACCATATCAGAGTTTTCCGTTTTGAATCCATATACAACACTTGTCAACTTATGCCTTGGCGTCATCTCTTGATCGTTCTCTACTTGAATACCGAGCCAATAGTCTTTGTTAAAGGAGAGATTAATGAGTATTTTGCTGCCCAGCACGATATTGAAAAGCCCTTTTTGAACAGATACAGTATCAATTTCCTCCCATAAGGGGGTACCACCCGTGGCAACATCATAAATCCTGAAAATTATTTGGTAATTGCCATCTGAGACTGGGCCACCGCTGGGATCTGTTAGTTTGCCCTGATAATTCATTATGTGGGGTATAGATGCAAGCAGGGTCCCGCCAAGGAGTGATAAAAGTTCCACCCCTACTACAATAATTGATAAGCCTTTCTTTTTCATTTTTAGTCCTTTCTTTAATAGAATGACCCTTGAGCTATGCATAAACTAATTCGCTCAAGAAATTTTTAAGCAGAGTCTTCGGCTTCTGATACTTATTCAGTTTGTGTTATTCAGTCCAACCTGACCTGAAGGAGAACCATTCCAGTTCCCACTATTATTGCCTTTCGACAAATTGCCAACTACAGTGCAATCTAAGCCTACGACCCAATTGAAACCATAACTGCCGTTATACTTTGCGTTGTTGCTGTTTATCACACTTTGATGGGCATTGATCTTGAATCCATCGCCACCATTACCATAGGCCACGTTCCCAGTAAAGGCAGAATAGTCTAAATTGTCGCTGAAATTAAAGCCTATCTCGGAACATTCTCCAGCATAATTGTCTGAAATTATCGCGTTCCATATATTCCAACCGTAGAAGCCATCGCTCCCAGCAGAATAGACGGCGTTATTATTACATAGAATCTTCGGTCCATTCAGATAGAATCCAGTACTGATGGGATCGTGAACTTTATTTCCCTCTACTATCACATATCCATAACCTGGATTATTCGAACTTAAAACCTCAATGCCACTTTCTTTCACAATGTTGCCCTGACAAATACCTCCCTCCTCACCCGCGCCATCAAGATAGATACCTTTATCGAATCCCTGAACATAGTTGCCAATTATTCTTGATCCCGCATCAGCGGCAATGCCTGTACCGGAGGCAGCCAAACAGATTACATGATTCTGTGTAATAGAACATCCTCCATCTGCACCTATCCCCTGCGTGGTACCTGTTGATTTGACAATGTTTCCTGTGACGATACAATAGTTGTGAACCCAGCATATACCTCCATCCAGATAGCTGTCCCTGATCACACACGAGTCCCCGGCAACAATAGTATTAACATCGCAAACAACATGGCACCGTGTTATTCTTCCGTGATTACCAATATAAATTCCATCACGAGTTCCCTGTATCTTCACATGATCAAAGATATTATTTGCCCCTGTGAGTTCAATTCCGCCTGGCCAACCTGTATTGGTAAACTTGATATCACGGACAACACTGTTGCTCCCTCCGGTTACAAGATATCCACCAGTTACTAACGTGTTATCCCAATCCTCACCTTGCAAAAGAGTATTATCGGGAAGAGATAAGTGAGAAGAGAGGGTATAAGTGCCACTTTTGATAAAGAGTTTTTTCTTTCCCGCCGCAATTGCAGAGCCTATGTCGGTATAATCACCTCCACTTGGTGCTACAATAGCATCATAGATAATTTGTCCGCCACTCGCATTTCTTGCATACTCCGCAGTGTCAGCTTTTGTAGCTCTATAGGCATAACCCACACTTACTATAGGCTGTCTCGGTGTCATTTCTGGATCAATACCTACTTTTATTCCCAACCATCGTGTAGATCCATCAAAAACAGAATCCGGTATTGCGGTTACGCTTCCCAATAGCACATTAAAGAGCCCACTGGTTACAGTAACAGTGGGTTGGGTTTCCGTCCATAGCGCAGTTCCTCCAGTGGAGTCAGGATATATGGAAAATATGATGGAAACCGTGCCATCAATGGGATCACCATTTGCATCGGTCAGTTTCCCCTGGTAATTCATCAACTGCGGCACTGCCGCAAGTACAGAACCTACCAGTAGCATTAGAACTGCTATCGCCAACGTAATCCAAGAAACTTTTCTCGCCATTTTCCTTTCCTCCTTCAGAAAAGGTGATAAATTAAAGGCTTCACTTCTTAGCCATCTTCCACTATAAGCCTCACCTCCTTTATCCTGGAAGAATCTACCCCATCTCCCTGATCAAGCTTGCCCAGCATAATCCTGCCCTGCCGGATTTTAAACCCCTCAATCTGTTTTCTACACCCCCCAGCCTGAATCCTGAAAAAATAGATCCCGCTGGAGAAAGAATTGAAATTCTGTCTAATGCCTCGGATCTACCATTCTGCTTCTTATCAAACGAGCCCGTTATCCTCTGCCCTGAGTTGCTTTAAACTTCTAATCTCTAATAGGTTTTGACACCGATTTTTTAGCCTGGTGGGTTTTCAGTCCTCCGCACAAAGCCACGGGAGAAAAACGGAAGCTTACTCACCCACCAGCTCAATTTTGAATATTTTTGAATTTTAAGGATGTCAAAGTCTTGGTTCTATTGAGAATAGAGCAGTGCTGATTTATCAAGCAATTTTTCGCAGGCTAAAGCCTGCGACTACCGATTCTGGGGTTTTTGCAGTGGACTCATTTGTGGCTTTGTGCAGAGAACTTATCGTTCATCCTTCTAATGGCTTCCAAATAATAAATTGGGAAAGCGCCCCCAATCTTACCTGAAAAATTTTATTTTTTCACCTTTTGAGATTCTCAAGCCAAGCTGGGCTTTTGTGGTGTGCTGATTGTCTGAAATCTATTCTTTTTGCTCCCCTGTAATAGGGGAATGAACAATCGTCAAGAGGGAATCAGCTTGAGTGGCATATTCCCTTTTCTGGTCCCTGATCCTTTCCAGTAGTGGGATAGCCCTATCCGCGTCCCCTTGTAATAGATACGCCTGGGCCAGATACCATCGGCTTTTGACATTGAGAGAGTATTGGGTCAAGCCATCTGCTCTGGTTAACGCTTCAATTGCCTGTTTACCCTGATGATTAAGATAATAACATACTCCCAGGTATAACCACCAGGTTCCGTTATCCGGGTCCTTTTCTACCGCCTCTCTCAGATTGCCAATGGCACCTCGGTAATTGCCTCGTAGGTATTCGTTCATCCCCTTATGGAAGAAGCGTTCTGCCTGGGATGCCATCTCACCCCGCAGCTTCTGAGGTTGGTAAGGCAGCTTATCAAAGGAGAGATAGGTGAGGTAAGGATTTTCAGGATGGTGGAAGAGGGGTAGGGTTATCATAAGCAACAAGGCTGTTACCACTACCGCTGCAGGTACCCACCCCCGGGGTCTACTGAACACCCTAAGTCCTTGTAGAATCTTCTCCCAAATGTATTTTGGTGATGTCTTTTTAATCCGGCCGGATCGTGGTAGAGCCAAAAGCCTTTTCTTCAGTGACTCAAAACTGATCCCCTCTTCGTGCAATCCTTTGAGGATCTCTGCTCTATGGCTTCGCATAGCGGAGATAGTTGGAAGCATCCCTTCCAGCTCTCGACGGCAGAAATCACAATCCATAAGGTGTTCCTCAAAGCGATCCCGTTCTTCATCACTCAGTTCTCCCATCTCATACTGGGTAATGAGTTCTCCCACTTGGGGATCCCTACATTCATTCATCTTTCACTCTTCATCTTTATCTTTAGCCACGAAGACACCAAGTCACTAAGAATAAAAAAAATAAGAGCAATTCGGTTTGCAAACTGAGTCGTTTTGTATTAGCCTGTCAACTTTTGTTTTTATTCTAATTTTAAAAGTGAGGTGGTAGAACCCCGATTCTGCCACCTTTCTCTCTTGCCGTCAGGTGAGGGCACCTGACAACTCGGGGGGGACTTCGTGCCTTAGTGTCTTTGTGGCATATGAATTATTCAGGTTAGATCTGATCTTTTACTAATTTTCTCAGTCTCCGGCGACAATCAAAGACACGCTTGTCGAAGGTCGACCGGTGCAGGTTCGGTTCCACCTCCCGGGAGAGTTGCCACACATCTCCAATGGTTCGGTCTTCCAAAATGGCCAAAAAGAAAGTCTGGCAAAAGAGTGAGAGTTTCTTTATAACCTTACGGATATAATCTGCTAAGTCCTTGGTTTCCAATTCATCAGTGAAGTTTCCCCCCGCTTGGGCTATGTTGCCACCCGTCTCTTCCCCAGATACCTCTTCAATGGGAACGTGCTCTTCATACGATCCTTGTGCTATCCCTCTTTTATGGGTCCTCAGTGCATCCCCGATCTTGTGTCGCAGGACCTCCAGGGCATAGTGGTGGGGATTGGACTTGATCTGATCCAGTTTTTGCAGGAACACAATTAGAGTATCCTGGAGGATATCTTCATGCTCTTCAGCGGGCCATCCCCATAGTCTATATTGGAGAATCGGCCCTAATCTTACCTTGATTTTCTCACAGAGATCGTTTTGAGACATCACATCCCCCTGCCGTGCCCGCTTTAAGAGCCCATCCCAGTCAATAGCTTCCCCTTCAGCCAACAGCATCTCCTTCGTTGCTCAATCCTCCAATCTCCTAGGGCGATGAACGCTCCCCAGCTATAGGGATGGTCGGATTGACCCTTCTTTCTCAGCTTCCCTATCTGATCCACGGCCATCTTCTGCATGAGTTGCGGTATATTCCCTCGCTTGATGCCATATAATTTTCCCATCAATTCTGCTGTGGTCTCGTCCGATACCGGCCAAAGTGCACTGATCACCGTGCGCACACCGGCCATCTGGAAGGCACGTCTCAATCCATACACACCCTCTCCCAATTTTACCTCCCCCAAACCGGTCTCACAGGCGGAGAGCACCACCAGCTCCGTCCCCTCTAAATCCATCCCGGCCACCTCCTCCGCCGTCAATATCCCATCCTCACAACCCAGGCTGTCTGCTCCCTCCCCATGAAGATTAGATCCGGCCAAGAAGAGACCCGAGAAAAGCAAAGGATTTTCTCCCACAAAGGTCTCTGATGGACCAAAGCCCTTCTGCTGAGGCCCTTTTGTATATTCTGGGGAGACAAAATAGCCGTGGGTGGCCAGATGGATAACCCTTGAACCGAGAGCATTGGCCTTGAAGGTTTCCTCACTGGCTTGGACACCCAGATAGACCTTCTCTGACTCCTTGCGCTCTTTTTTCCATCGCTTTGATATTAACTCAACCTCATGTCGGGTCTGGGGCAGACGGGAAACCTTGATGCCCCTTAGTTCCTTACAGCCAGAACGGATATTACGGACGATAGGTGAGGCTGATACAAGGAGGGTATCAGCAGCCCAAACCGGCCCTGCTGATAGGCGAGCCGAGGGTGGGGCATCGTAATCCGGATCCCCTAGTGCCAACAGTCCAGTTCTAGCGGGTGCTCTCTCCCTTAGCCTCAAGAGGTCACGTGCCGAGGAGAGATAGTGAATGGGGTATTTCTCAATTAAGTATTTCCCTGTAGCATCCATTAGACCGGCAAAAGATACCAGATTTAAGGCGCCATCTGGGGCAATGAACACGATCTTTGCCTGGCCAAGCTTCCTCTGTATGGGTTTCCAGGTCAGACTGTAGATTTCCTCTGATATCCTCTTATAATCCTTTTCATCGATCAACGAGGGGAACTGGAAATGGGAGCGATACCAGGAAACGGATGAATCTATTTTCGCTGACCCTCCCAGGTCAAGGGTGAAGACCTCATTGTAGCTATTGATAACGACGACAAGATAACGGGGTTCTGCCTCCCCTCGAGGCCTTATGTAGTTATACTTCATGTATTCAACCAGGGCAGAGCCAGTCGGAAGGTATTGAGACACTTTCATGTAATCTACCTGCCAGATCTCCAGTTCCCTTCTAAAGCTGGCGCTCCTCCGGGCCAACTCTGACTCCAACTGCTCCTTCTCCGCACTCAACTTGGCCAGCTCATCTCTATAGCTCTCGGGATGTTCCTCATCTGGACCTCTAACATAGAGCTTGGCCAACTTGAAGCGAGCAAGCCTCAGCGATTCTGCCAATGATCTCAGACTACTATCCGGCTCTTGGGAAAAGGCTCTTTGGCGGGCAAAGATCCCATCTGAGACTTGCCCCTTGGAGGAGAAGACCACATCGGCTATCTCCCTCGAACAGCTTGAGCTTGTATCAGGGGAATCACACAGTATAGAGAGGTAATTCCCAGCCTCATCTCTCATAAATTGTGAATAAAGAAGAGCGTTTTTCTCGGAGAGAACCTCAAAGCCACCTCGAAAGTTCTTGCGGCGGATATCGTAGGCTCTTCTCCCTAAACCTCTCGCATCGCACCATTTTCCTTGGTTCCTGTAAAGTATTGCCAAAGCACTGAGACAACTTGCCACATCCGGGTGATCAGGCCCGAGGCCTATCTCCCGAATCTCCAGAGCCCGCTCACAAAACAATTCAGCCTCGGCATATCTACCTTGCTCATTGTATAAAATCCCCAGGCTGTTCAGGGTCATTGCCACATCCCGGTGGTCAGCGCCGAGGGCCTTCTCTTGAATCTTCAGTGCCTGCCTATAAAGCGACTCAGCCTCGACATATCTTCCCTGTTCAGAGCATAAACCTCCTAGGTTGTTCAGGGTCATTGCCACATCCCGATGATCAGGGCCGAGGGCCTTCTCCTGAATCTCCAGCGCCTGCCTATAAAGCGGCTCAGCCTCGGTGTATCTCCCCTGCTCATGGTATAAAACCCCCAGACTGTTCAGGCTTTCGCCCACATCTGGGTGATCAGTGCCTAAGATTTTCTCCCGAATCTCCAGTGCTCTCTTCCAAAGCGGCTCCACATCGGCATATCTGCCCTGTTCGTAGTATGGATTTCCTAGGTTGTAGAGGCTTATGGCCACATCTGGGTGATCAGTGCCGAGGGCTTTCTCCCGGATCTCCAGCGCACGCTCACAAAACAATTCAGCCTTGGCATATCTACCTTGCTCATGGTATAGAATCCCCAGGTTGTCCAGGATCCCAGCTACATCTGGGTGATCAGTGCCTAGGATTTTCTCCCAGATCTCCAGCGCTCTCTTCCAAAGCGGTTCCACATCGGCATATTTGCCTTGCGTCCAGTATAGAACTCCTAAGTTGTTCAGGCTCATAGCTACACTTGGGTGATTAGGGCCAAGGGCTTTTTCACGAATCTCCAGTGCCCGCTTCCAAAACAACTCAGATTCCTCGTATCTCCCCTGCGCCCAGTATAGAATTCCCAGGCTATTCAAGCTTGCACCTACATCCAAGTGATCAGGGCCAAGGGCTTTTTCGCGAATCTCCAGTGCCTGTTTATAAAGTAGTTCAGCTTCTGCGTATCTAGCTTGTTCTTCATATAGATTCCCCAAGTTGCTCAGACTTATGGCCACATCCGGATGATGGGGGCCAAGGGTTTTCTCCCGAATCTCCAGCGCACGCTTAAAAAGCGGCTCAGCCTCAGCATACTTGGCTTGACGGTAGTAGAGTTTTCCTAAGGTGTTCAGCATAGATGCCACCGTCGTATCAGACCTCCCAAATTGCACTTCAACCTTTTGGAGGGCAACTTTAGCTATTAAAACGGCTGAGTCCAGATTCTCAGCCGTGGAAAGCGAGTCAGCCTGACCAATCAAATCCTTCCAGGTCTGCGCGTGAGCAGAGTAGCCGAATAGAAGGAGAACGAGAAAGCCCACGCTGAATACAAAGACCGACGATCTCCTCATAATCCCCCCTTCTCAAAGGAACACCTTCAGTTGATGGTATGTGAGAAAAACCGGTGAAGATTACCACCCTTTCTGGATAATTCATTTTTGTTACAAAAACCCATCCAGGAAAGAAGTGAACGCTGTCCAGAATCAATAGTAAAGAATTTTCCCAGATCTTGCAAGATAAAAATGCGTAGGCATTGACTAAAAACCCCATAAGGTTCCTACCCCGGGGAATCTCCTTCGGCAGATCATCAAGGATTAATCGTCTGGTAATGAGTCATGGAGAACTGTCCATATCATAGGCCATTTTCAGAGATTCTCCAATGGTTCCTCCCCGTACCAGAAGGTGAAAATTTGTGCTACTTTCCAAATTCCATCTTGACTTTTGTCTGCTTCCCCATTTTATTGGGGGGAGAATTTCAGGTAGTGGTTTGAAATTTTAGTGACAATTCAATAGAGACAGACCTGGATGGCTATCTCTAAAATTATAGAGCTCAACTGTCACAGGTAATACCTAAAGTCTTATGGATAATTCAGTTCAGAGGAAAAGCCATATTGGCTTCCACGAAATCACCATAGGGAAATGTGTTTCTATCTAACCGGATTATGGCCATTCGATGGCCTCATAGTTAGGGGATAATCCGATGTCCTCAACCCTCAGAAGCGTAGAGGAGTTAGTGAAGAAACTCTCCAAATTTCCAGGGATAGGGAGGAAAACCGCGCAGAGAATGGCCTATCATATCCTCAATCTGCCTCAGGAGGAGGTTTCCTCCCTGGCTGTGGCCCTAAGGAGAGTGAAGGAGAAGGTAAAGTCGTGTTCGATCTGCTCTAACCTGACTGAAGAGGACCCTTGCCCTATCTGCACCGACCCCCAGAGGAACCGCTCAACCATCTGCGTGGTGGAAGAGCCAAAGGATGTGCTAACCATCGACCAGGCTGGG
>Ga0315545_1001467_pt1 | contig 22902 bp, 21 predicted proteins | sample SalMarSW160210MG_FD_203096 | JGI IMG/M metagenome (GOLD analysis project Ga0315545, IMG submission 203096) | Salt marsh sediment microbial communities from the Plum Island Ecosystem LTER, Massachusetts, United States - Salt Marsh Sediment SW1602-10 ...
GACCACCAGGTGGCTCAATATTTTAAGGAACACTATGATCTCCGCTATTATTTGGAGAAGAACTGGTCCTGGCTGGGATTAAAGCTTGTGGGGAAATTGCATATTTCCTGTGGAGATATGGATGATTTCTATCTGAACGAAGCCGTGTATGAAATGGAAAAATTCCTGGAAAGTACAAGAAATCCCTACTACGCCGGCTCCTTCCATTACGGGCGCCCGAGAAAGGGCCACGGCTGGACTCCCTACGGCCAGAACATGGGCGAGCTGGAGAGAGTCATGGCTGACCACATCACCAAGAACGCTCCCGATGGAAAGGATGCAGATCAATGGAAATATTGAGGAAACCCTGTTTCTGATTTGATTTCATTTTTGTTCTCATCATGGGGGGCTTTTTCTCGACTAAAGCTTTAGAGGAAGGACACTGGATCTCACTCTTGTTTTGAGCATAGGAATATTCGTGATTTCGTTGTTTTTCTTCGCCCACATCTTGAGACATGAATGGATGGACCGGAGATGATGCCTTCCCTAGAAATAAGGATTATTTCTTAGGGAAGAAAACAGAGAACTCCAGCTAAAAACATCTTTATTGGAGGACTGAGACTCCATGGACAGCAGAGAAACCAGGATCGTTGCTGTTGCCAACCATAAGGGCGGAGTGGGGAAAACAACAACCATAGTCAACTTGAGCGCAGCCTTGGCTAAGCTGGGTAAAAAGGTGCTGCTGGTAGACATCGATCCCGGTGCCCATGCCACCTATAGTCTGGGCATCCTCGCTCATAAGAGGAATAAAACAGTTTATCATCTGCTCAAAGGGCAGGTGTCTCTGATGGAGGTCTTGGTAGAGATCGTTTTAGATAAGGAAAGCCTGGATCTTGTCCCTTCCTCTTTGAATCTGGCTGAAGCTGAGGTGGAGCTATCTGGCTTACCTGGGCGTGAATTCCTGTTGAGGGAAGCTTTGGACTATGAGCTGCCCTATGATTTTGTTTTTATCGACTGTCCTCCATCCTTAGGATTACTGACTCTCAATGCCCTGACCACTGCCTCAGATGTGATTATCCCTTTACAAACGGAATATCTGGCCCTTCAGGGCTTGAGCAAACTTCTGGAGACAGTTGAGGTCGTCAATGCCCGTTTAAACCCTAAATTGATCATCTCTGGAGTTATCGGAACCCGGTTTGATAAGCGCAAAATCCTGAATCGGGAGGTGGTAGAGAAGATTAAGGAATATTTTAAGGACAAAGTCTTTGATGTGCTGATAAGAGAAAATATTTCCTTGGCAGAAAGCCCTTCCTATGGGCTCACCATTTTTGAGTATTTCCCCAATTCACACGGGGCTCAAGATTACATGGCTCTTGCTCGAGAAATTCTGGAGAGGGAGAAAAGTGAACGACATGAGAAGATTGGGACCTCAGGATCCCTTAAGCTGGATTAAAGATACCAGCGAGAAATCAGCAAATACCGGGGAAAAAACACAAGAACATCAAGGAATTAGGAAGGTGTTTCCTGCGGAGAGGAGAACGTTCATAATTCAAAGTGAAGGGGAAACTCCCGTGGAAGTTACGGTAATCATCAAAGGAGAAGAGGAAGACCGAACCATCTGTGTTAAGGTATCCGAAGAGGGCAGACAGACAACAAAGATAGAGGTCAAGAGTTCAGGCAGGCAAAAAGAAGAGGAATGAGTTATTTCTTATAGAGAATCTTTCCACCTACGATGGTGTAGAGAACTTCCGCTTCCAGAATCTCATTCTCGGGTACGGTCATGATATCCTTGGATAGGACAGTGATGTCGGCCAGCTTGCCTGGTGTTAAGGAGCCAAGGATATCTTCTTGGAAAGCTGCATAAGCTCCGTTGATAGTGTAAGAGCGCAGGGCTTCTTCCCGGCTCATACGCTGATCGGGATAAAAAACAGTTCCGTCTTTCATCTTCCGCGTCACCGTTGCGTAAAAACAAGGGATGGGATTAACATCTTCGACTGGAGCGTCTGTTCCGTTGCAGATAACAGCTCCGGTCTTCATCAGCTTCTGCCACACATAGGCTCCTTCTGCAGCCCGTTTTTCTCCTAATCTTTTGAAGACCCAAGGTCCGTCAGAAGTGCAATGGATTCCCTGCATAGAAGGGATCACACCCAGCTGGCCAAAACGGGGAATGTCATCGGGATGGAGATGTTGGGAATGCTCGATCCGCCAGCGCAGGTCTTTTTTGTCAGGATGAGTTTTGAAAGCTTCTTCAAAGACGTTGAGAACTTCTCTGTTACCGCGATCTCCGATAGCATGAACACAAAGCTGAAAGTCGTTCTCGATGGCGATTCTGGCGGTTTCCTTGATCACCTCAACAGGAGTGGTGTTTAAGCCGACGCTGTTAGGCAGATCTGTATAAGGTTCCAGCAGCCAGGCTCCATGGGCACCCAAGGCACCATCGATGAGCCGTTTAATAGAGCGCACGGTCAGGTGATTATTCCCCAACCCGATAATTCTGTATTCGGAAAGGTGATCCTTCAATTGTTCGTTGCCTTCCCGGATCATCACGTAGAGCCGGATTCTCAGTTTGTCCTCTTCAGCAAATTCCTTGAAAAGATCGATGGTTTCGAATGAGGAACTGGCGTCATGAAAGGTGGTAATTCCTTTGGAAAGGCATTCTTGCACAGCCAGTTCAACCACTTTTCTTCTCTCGGCATCAATTTGCTCAGGAGTGCGCTTTTCCAGGTAATGACTCATGGCCCTGCTCACCAATTCCTGAGCGGTCTCTCGGAAAACGCCGATAGGGTTGCCTTCAGGATCCCTGACGATCTCACCTCCAGGAGGATCGGGAGTTTCCTTAGTGATTTCTGCAAGTTCCATGGCTTTGGCGTTGGCAAAGGAGGAGTGCCCGCTGGCATGGCTCAGTAGAACTGGATTATCAGGAGAAACCTGGCTCAGAGAGTGATGATATGGCAGACTGTCCACATTGGGCTCAGGGGTTTTTTCCCATTTTTCTTGATGCCAGCCCCCGCCTAGAATCCATTCTCCAGGCTGAGCTTTTTCTGTGGCCTCTTTAACCATAGCCACAATCTCGTCCCAGTTTCTGACATGCATCAGGTCCAATCTCATCTTTGCTTGGCCGATACTGGTGAAATGTGCATGGGAGTCGATGAGCCCAGGAATAGCCAGCTTTCCTTCCAGGTCAATCTTCTTGGTTGTCTCAGAAATATAGGGATTGATGTCTTTGTCGCTTCCCACAGCCACGATGGTATCACCTCGAACAGCTAAGGCTTTTGCCTCTGGTTTTGTTTCATCCACGGTCACTATTTTGCCGTTCATCAAGACGAGGTCTGCTGGCTCTTTCTTCTGAGCGCAACTGAAGAAAAGGGCGATGACTGTAATACACAAAACAAAAAGGTAAAACTTGGATATGAATTTTTTAGACATGATAACGCACCTCCTTATATGAATTAGCCACTGGTTTTTCGATTGTATAACATTTATCCTTCAGATGAAATATATTTTCGCATAGAATAGTACTTCCTTAACCGTGATGAGTGAAGATGTTTCATCCAGTTAGGTAGTGAGGCGGCGGTTCCTGTCCGTCCGAAGCCCATGGTGGTGGATGGGAGGGTCTTTGGCGAGGACAGAGGGGAACCGGCGCTGTAATTGATTATGTTCTCCAGCTTTGGTTATCACGGAAATGGAGATACTTCCTCTCTTATCTTTTCTGATGGCTTTTCTTGTGGAAATCTTGTTTTTGACAGAGAACCCATCCATCGGGATCGAGAATGACTTCCAAAGGATTCTCTATGAAGGGAAAATCGAAGGTGTTGCATTTTTCTTTAATCCAGACTCTTTTCTTCACTGTGCCAGAAGGAAGCTTAACCTGTACTTCTATGGGCATTTCATAAAGAGGAAAATCTGCCTGGATTTGATTGATAACAATTTTCAGCTTTCTTTGATCGGCTGAATAACCCCATCCAAACTGATAGATAGGAAAGCCAGCATGATAGATCCATTGATCGAAAAACCATCCCAAGTCTGCGCCGTACACCTGTTCGCATGCAGCGCGGAAATCCTCTGTTGTGGCATTGGAATAGGCATAATCTTTAGCGTATTTTCTTAAGATTTTCCAAAAGTTTTCTTCCCCAACCACGAATCTCACCATGTGGAGAATCCAGGCGGCCTTTTCGTATTCGATGACGCAGAAGAGATGTCCAGGCGGTGGATCGAAGATGGGATGCTCTGCACCTTGATGGCGATTGAAATAGGTGTCCTTGAATTCCGTCATCCTCGATTTGAGTCCTTCAAAGCCATAGAGATGCTCGTGCCAGAGGGCATCCGAATAGGTGGCAAAACCTTCATTCAGCCAGATGTCCGCCCAGTCGGCTGGAGTGACCAGGTCTCCCCACCATTGATGGGCCAATTCATGAGCAATGATCCAATCGTAGCTGTGGTCTCCGGTAACAAGCCTCGAGGAGTAAGAAGTACAGGTCTGATGCTCCATGGATGTGCTTCCTGGAATTGTAGCCATTCCATATTTCTCATCTAAGAAAGGATATTCTCCGAAGACTTCCGAGAAGAATTTGATCATGGAGACTGTCACCGAGAAATCTTCCAGTGCCTGGGAAAGATGTTCTGGATAGATAAAATAAAGAACATCCATGGCTTGTGTGTCCGAAGAATAAGAATCAGAAAACGATTCATAGTTGGTAGCCGCCATTGAAATCAGATAAGTGGCGATGGGATAATTCTCTTTCCAGTAATAGGTCACGGTTCCATCGGTGTTTTCAGTGACGTCCATCAGATTTCCGTTGGAAGCGACCACCATCCAACCTGGGACCGTGATCCTCATTTCGACTGTAGCTTTATCTGAAGGGAGGTCAAAGCAGGGGAACCACTGGCGGGCTTCGATGGGTTCATCCAAACTCCAGATGATGGGTTGATCCTGATGATAGGAGAAATTAAGCCCGGATTGAGGATAGCCTTGGTAGCTTACCATGATCTCGAACTCCTCATCCAGCTGATACTGTCGATCCAGGAAGATATTCAGCTGATCATCCTGATGCACAAAACTTAGTGAATTTCCGTTTTGGTTGATTTCGGTCACCATCATATTGTCCGCCAGATGAAGAGTGATTTCTGCTAGATTATCCATGAGGCTTTGTGCCAGGACTATGGCTTTTCCTTGCATACTCTGAGAGTCAAAGTCAATTTTCCACTCGAATTGATAGTGGGTGATATCGAAGGCGTGTTCTTGAGCCTGAGCGAGAAGTTCCCGGAAGTCATATTTCAAGCCTTCCTTATGAAGAAAAATCTCTTGGGTAAAAAGTGAATTGAGAAAAAGGACAAGAAGGGCAATAATGAGAGTTGTGATTTTTTTCATAAACCCTTTATTATAGCCTTTTCGTTCCGCTACAGGCAACGAGAAGGATGGGGACAAAAAGAATTGATGTGATAAAAACTCTGTTTGACTCATGATTGAGGAATTGTTATTTTATGATCTGCAGGAGGGTCATGGATAACAACCCTTCCTTCAAGCAGCTTTCAATCTGCTGGTGTAATCCATTTCTTGTATTTTCCTTCAAACCTCAAGAAACAAGAAGACCCGTTGTTTAGAAAAAGGATTGACTTTCCACATATGGTGTAACGAAAATATGAATGGAAAAGTATTTATTTTTGAAGAATATAAAAATTAAGGAGGTAAATATGAGGAAGTATTTTAAACCCATTCCTCGGAGAAAGTTTTTAAAAGCAAGTCTGACGGGCGGAGTGATTGTGGCCACCCTTCCTGTATGGAAGATTTTTTCTTTTACTGACCCTCCCCAGGATTTTCATGTCAATCCTGCTTGTAACCTCTCCAAGGAAACTCTGGAAAAACTGATCAAGATTGCGCTTCAGAGAGGCAGTGAATTTGCGGAAGTGTACGTGGAATACAATGTGGGAAATCAGATCTATCTGGAGGAGAATAAGATCTATGGAGCAGGAAGAGGAGTGGATATGGGCGTAGGCATCCGTGTTCTTCATGGTGAAAAAACAGGATACGCCTACTCAGATGATCTGGGTTTTGAAAAGCTTAAACAGACAGCAGAAGTGGCCAGCTTTATCGCCGCTGAAGCAGAAGTCAAGGAGCCTGTGGGATTGAAAGCCCAAAAAATACCTCAGTACTACATGGTTAAGGTTTCTCCTGATAGTATCGTTCCCAAGGACAAAGCCAAACTCCTCTGGAAAGCGAATTCTGTAGGCCGGGAATACGATCAAAGGATCAACCAGGTTAACGTCAGCTTCGCCGATACCAACAAGAAAATTATCATCGCCAATTCGGAAGGAACATGGATGGAAGATGTACAGACTCTATCCAGATTGATGGTGAGCATCAATGCCATCGAAGGCGAAAAGCGCAGCCGAGGTTATGCCTACAAGGATGGAACACTTGGTTATGAACATTACGATTTAAAGGTCGCTGAAGAGCTGGCCAGAGAGGCAGGGAGGATAGCCATAGCCATGCTCCCGGCTGAGAGCGCCCCAGCAGGAGAATACCCGATTGTGATGGCCAAAGGGCACTGCGGCACGTTTTTCCACGAAGCCATTGGGCATAGCCTGGAAAGTGACGGCATTCGGAAGAAGACATCCTGCTTTTGGGATAAAAAAGGAAAAATGATTGCCTCGGAAGTTACTTCTCTTGCCGATGACGGAACTGTGCCTGGATCGCGGGGAACCATCAATGTCGATGACGAGGGAACTCCGGGTCAAGAAACTATTCTTATCGATAAGGGAAAGTGCGTCAATTTCCTCTATGATCGATTGAATGCCAAACTGATGAAGGCGCAGTTAACTGGAAACGGAAGGAGAGAATCCTACCAGCATTACCCTATCCCCAGGATGACCAATACCTATCTTTTAGCCGGAAATGATGACCCCGAGGAGATCGTGAAATCCATAAAGAAAGGAATGTACATAGCTCGGATCGGGGGAGGAAATGTCTCTTGGGTAACAGGGCGGTTTGTATTTTCTGTTCCCGAAGGATATCTCATCGAGGATGGCAAAGTGACCAAACCTCTCAAGGGTATTCAGCTCATGGGGAGTGGACCTGAGGTCTTGATGAATATCGTCATGGTAGGTCCAGACTTGGAAATCTGGGGCGGCGGCACCTGCGGTAAAGATGGCCAAGGCAAACCTGTCTCTGATGGCAATCCAACCCTGAAGGTTTCTACAATCACCATCGGTGGAGCAAAGGTGTAAAGGAGGGGAAAATGGATTACAAGCGTTTAGCTGAAGATATCATAAAAAAGGCATTGAAATTAGGAGCTGATGAGGCCGAAATCTACCTGGAAAACAACCGTGATTTTGAGCTTACAGTCAGAAATGGAGATGTGGAAACCATCAAACAAGCTACCTCCAAGGGCATTGGCCTGACCGTATTCAAAGAAAAAAAACTCGGGTTCTCCTTTACCTCTGATTTTTCAGATCAGTCTGTTGATGAATTCACCAAAAAGACCATCCAGCTTTCAGAAGTGGCAGATCCTAAACCATGGAACGGCCTTCCTGATTTCGGGAAGCAAGAAACAAAGGATCTTAACCTCTACGACTCATCCATCGCAGAGATCCCCAACGAAAAGAAGATCATGATGGCCAAGGAGGCCGAGAAGATTGCTTTGGCCTACGATAAGAGGATCACCAAATCCGAAGGAGGGTATTTCGGAGATTCTGAAACAGAAATCATCCTGGTCAATTCCAAGGGTCTTTCTCGCTCTTCCAAGAGAACAGGAGCTTATTTTGGAGTGGGAGTCGTTGCCGGAGAAGGAAATGATATGCAGTCAGGATGGTGGAGTAGCTCCAAGAGGCACTTTATGGACTTGGATAACATCGAGAATGTGGCCAAGACAGCTGGCAAAAGAGCTGTGGAAAAGTTGGGCGCAAAACCTGTCGAGACCCAAAAAGCGCCCGTGGTTTACGACAGGTATGGTGCAGGTGCATTCTGGTATGGAATCTTATTCGCCATGATGGGAGATAGCGTTTACAAGAAGACCACCTATTTAATGGATTATTTGAACAAGTCCATAGCTCCTGACTTCATTACCCTGGTAGATGATCCCACCATTCCCAGACACGTTTCCTCAGTTCCTTTTGACGGAGAAGGTAAAGTTACCCAGAAGAATGTTCTCATCGAAAAGGGAATGCTGAAGATGTTTATCTATGATACCATCATCGCCCGAAAAGCAGGAGTAAAGGTCAATACTATCGCCTGGAGGTCTGGATACCGTTCCATCCCATCGGCCGGATTCCTGAATGTCATTATTCAAAATGGAACAGTGGATAGAGACAAGATCATCTCTGAGATCAAGAACGGCTTCTTGGTTACAGGACTTAGAGGCATAGGCACAGATATTCCCACTGGAAATTATTCCTGTGGTGCTTCTGGCTTTTGGATAAGAGATGGGGAGATAGCCTTTCCCGTGGACGGAATCACACTGGGTGGAAATGCCACCGATATCCTTAAGAATATCGAAGTTGTGGCCGATGACCTTGATATAAGAGGCGGGCTGAACAGTCCCTCTTTTAAAATCTCTGAGATGATCATAGGTGGGAAAAAGTAAAAGTTTCATCCGGCTTCTCTCGAATGTGCGCATCCGAAAGGCTTGGCAGTTCAGAGATTTCTAGCCTAATGTCCAGACGTCGGTAAGAAAGGAAAAAGAGAGCCATTAAAAGTTAAATTTTGTGATGATTTCCATTTAAGAGACAAACAGAGCAATAATTTTACTCATCAATGACGCTGTACGGTATCCTCTCCGGCACCGCAAGGTCCCATCCTGAGAAGTTGGCTGTGGTATGCGGCCAGAAAAGATACAGCTACGCCCAGTTCAGGCGTAGGGTGGATAGACTGGCTTTGGTTTTTCAATCTTTAGGTATACGGAAAGATGATAAAATTGCCGTGATTCACCAGAACTGCCACCGCTTCCTGGAAACTTATTTTGCAGCAGCCAAGATAGGAGCGGTTCCTGTCCCTATTAATTACAGATTGGCATCACAGGATTTCATCTTCATCCTCAACGATTCCCAGGCTAAGCTCCTCATGGCTCAGCCCCATTTTGTATCCTCGATTGTTGGAAGGAGAGATGTTCTGCCTCTATTGAAAAATGTAATTTTGACAGAACCTTTCGATGTCCAATGGAAGGATTCGAGAGTTTTTGGATACGAGCAGTTGTTGGAGCAAAGAGAATCCAGAGAGGAGTATTTCCCAAAGATCGAAGAAGGGGACATTGCTCAAATATACTACACCAGCGGCACAACAGGAAGGCCAAAAGGCGTGATCCTCACCCATATGAACAACTGGGTGCATGCAGAAGGAACAATCCTGGAGCTGGGTCTTTCCTCCAATGATTACTGGCTTCATGTTTCGCCGATGTTCCACTTGGCAGATGCATGGGCTGTATGGTCCATGACCAAGGTGGCGGGCACGCATGTGATGGTTCCCTATTTTGAGCCAAAACAGGTTTTGGAAGCTATAGAAAAACACAAGATTACTGTGAGCAACTTCATACCCACCATGCTCAATGTTTTGGTCAACACTCCGGATGTCAAGAGTTATGATTTTTCCTCTTTGAGATTGATACTCAGCGGAGGGGCGCCTATCGCCAAAGTAGTGGTAAGAAAGGTGGTGGAGATATTTGGATGTGACTTCATCCAGACCTATGGTCTGACCGAGACCAGTCCTTTTTTAACTATGTCAATTCTCAGAGATGAGATGAAGCACCTTCCCTTTGAAGAGAGGCTGAGATACATGGTTACCACAGGCAGGCCATTCTACAGTGTGGACCTCAAAGTAGTGAGAGAGGATGGCAGCGAAGTCCTTCCAGATGAGAAGGAAGTGGGGGAGATTGTAGTCAAGGGTCCGACCATCACTGCCGGATATTGGAACTTACCGGGGGAAACCTCAAAGCGCATCAAAGATGGCTGGCTTCATACCCGGGATTTGGCAGTAGTAAATCCGGAAGGGTATGTGACCATCGTGGACAGAAAAGACGACATGATTATCACTGGCGGGGAAAAGGTCTACTCTATCGAAGTGGAAAGTGTTCTCTACTCACATCCGTCCATTTTGGAAGCTGCGGTTATCGGGCTTGAACATCCTCTTTGGGGAGAGAGTATAACTGCTGTCGTTGTCCCCAAGGCTGGAAAAAAACTCTGTGAAGAGGAGGTGATCACCTTCTGCAAGGATAGGTTAGCGCATTTTAAGGCGCCCAAAAGAGTGATTTTAGCTCAGCAACTGCCAAAAACAGGCTCTGCCAAGATTTATAAATATAAGTTACGAGAAATTTATAGAAAGGAGTAAAGAAAGAAATTCTTGCTTTTCTGTATGAATTATCTGATAATTATAACTTCCTGGCGTTCACTTCTTTGAGTTCAACACAAAAAGGGGTGTTTCGTCTCAGGGAGAGATATATTTTCGAGGTGTACTATGTCATTTCAGATTTATGTGGGCAACATATCCTATGGGATGAGAGAGGATACTCTTAAGGAGCTTTTCGAGCAGTACGGCGAAGTGACTTCAGTAAATATCGTTAAAGATCGGATGACCGGAAGATCCAGAGGTTTCGGTTTTGTAGAGATGGCCGATAAAGATGAAGCAGAGAAAGCCATCGAGGCCCTGAACGGGACTGATGTAGATGGTAGAAATATCAGGGTCAATGTTGCTCGATCAAAAAGAGAATAGGGGATTGAATTTTTGAAGTGAGGGTAATGGGAAAAAAAGTAAATACTCTTGTTTTCGATATAAAGTTTATAGAGACACTCTGAAGCTCAAGGTATAATCTTTGGCTTTTGAGGATTACACTTTAGTTTCGCTTCTTTACCAAATCTCACTTTCAGAATAAAAATAACAAAATCCCACTCTTTCTCTTTTGTGATTTTATAAGCAGCCAGTAGGGACGTCTTTCCTCCTTCTCTGCCTCAAATGGAGGCTTCAATCTAAACGTATTTTTCTGCCTTCGTATAATTGAGTGTCAATATCCAGAAGCGTACGGAAAACAGGGATTTTCATTTGACTGCAAGTTTTCTTTGCAATAAGCTTCTTTAGGGAAAACAGAAAAAGAGATGTATGCCTTTCTGGACAAATTCTTCTTTGTCTTCCATTCCGCTCTCATGATTTTCATTCTTCTTGGCTGGATATGGAAGAAAACCAGATTGGCCAACCTCATCGTGATCTTGTTGACAGCATTTTCCTGGCTTGTGTTGGGGATATGGTATGGCTTCGGCTTTTGTCCGAGTACGGAGTGGCACTGGCAGGTCAGGGAAAAGTTGGGACATTACGATATGCCCAATTCTTACACTAAATTCCTTGCTGATTCCCTTATCGGTCTCGATGTGAGTCAGAAGATGGTAGATGTCTTTGCCGTTCTTTTTTTAATGCTGGCTTTCGTAAGCTCAGGTTGGACGAATGTGAAGGGTTGGAGAAAAAGGAAAAAAAAATAAAAAGAGAAAGGTCTGACCCTAAAGTTTTAAAAGAGGACTCGGGTTTCAATCCCTTCGCTAGTAAATACAGCTTTCAGACTTCGGCTGATGTGGTGGAAAAAGGCTGGCCTAAGACCGGACTCTAAGCGGAATCGACGATAGTGGCTGGCAACCTTTCCCTTGTCATTCATGCGATCGATGTAAACAAAATCCACTGTTCCAAGGAGTTGTTGTGCCAGGTTCTGAGGATTCTGAGGGAGGATGGGCCCGATAAAGGCATAAGTCTTGATTCCACACCGGTGAAGAGTTGCCAAAGCCTTTATCCGTTCTGGAATAGGGGAGGAGCGAGGTTCGAAGAGTTTCCTGATATTATCATTATCAGTGGTGATGGTCAGTCCCACCTCACAATGCTCAAAGCCGCCCAGGAGATCCACATCTCTGGTCACTAATACCGATTTGGTCAGGATGGAGACAGGCAGCTTGTGGTTCAGGAGTATTTTCAGACACTGGCGGGTGAGTTTATACCGTCGTTCTAGGGGTTGGTAAGGATCTGTCACCGAGCTGATTATCACTTCCCATTGGTGGGCGCGTTGAACCTCCTTGGCCAGAAGATCAGGAGAATTGATTTTAACATCCACGAATTGTCCCCATCTTTCCCTGTGCCCGGTGAATCTTCTCATGAAAGTGGCATAACAATACAGGCAGCCATGCTGGCATCCGATGTATGGATTGAGACAGTAGGTCTTCTCCTGAATACGTGAACGGACTAAGATTTTTTTTGACTGTGTTTCCTGGACGATCATCTGATTATGTTGATTTTATATCACAAAAGGAAGAATTTTTGTCAATTTCCCTTTTGACATCCAAGTTTTCCTATGATATTTTTTCTGCGCAAAAAAAACTGAAGATCCTTTACTTAATTCTTCACCGATGTTAAAGGGAAAAACACACACTCAGATTTGTCAATCGAGTACCACTGTATTCATAGAATCAATTGCTGAAGGAGAAGGACATCTTCGATGAAAAAAATATTGTATATAGCCTTGATTTTATTCCTGGTTCCAGGATGGGGCTCGCCGCTGGGCTCAAAGACCATCACCTTGATTCACTCCAACGATACTCATGGAACTTACAAGCCCAATAAGATCAAATGGGATGACCAGGAGAGATTGATTGGAGGGATGGAATCAGTGAGTCATTATATCAACGCAATAAGGGAAAGCGAAAAGGACATCATGTTGATCGACCTTGGGGATATTTTGACAGGAACGCTGGCTGTAGAAATCAGATATCAGGGAGTGATTGGTGGAGCGATGATAGAGTTTCTCAACAGGTTGGGATATGAGGTATGGTGTTATGGCAATCATGAGTTTGATAGAGGGCAGCAGACTGCATTGGGATTGTCCAAGCTGGCCAATTTTCCCACAGTGATGGCTAATCTCGTCTATAAAAAGAATAGACAACTCTTTTCCGTAGAACCATACCATATCTTTGACAAAGCAGGGCTAAGAGTGGGGATCATTGCGGTCATGGAAGAAAATTTCCTGTTAGAGGTTCAGAAGGAATATGTAGAAGGGCTAGATGTCCTGCCTATTGTCCCCACCCTGAATTCGTATATTCCAGAAATGGACAAAAGGAGCGACTTGATTATAGTCCTTATGCATGGACCTTTTAAGGAAGGATTAAGAATAGCGGAGAGCGTCGGAGGAATTGACGTTATCCTGGTTGCCTCTGAAGATGGGAAATTTGAAGAAATCAATGGTGTTCTAGTCAAATCGACCTACGGTCATCAGAGAACACTGGGTTATTTAAAATTGGGAGTAGAGGATGATAGAGTAGTCAGTCACCAAGAAGAACTGATCTGGCTCTGGGCTGATGTTTGTTTAAATCCTTCGCCTCAGGTTTCTGTTTTGGTCAAGGAAGTCGATGCTGCCATCCAATCCGATTATACCAGGGTGATAGGTGAGGCCAAAAAGGACTTGGATAAGAGAGATTATCCTATAGAGAATGCTCCAGTTGAGATGGCTTTGGGAAACTGGATAACTGATGCTATGCGATGGAAAACCGGAGTCCAGATCGGACTCCACAACAGTGGCGGAATCAGAGCAGGTATCCAGGCTGGACCTGTCACCAAGGAAGATGTGTTCAATGTTTTTCCTTTCCATTCCACTCTGGTCTTATTTAAACTCACCGGTCAACAACTCAAAGATGTGCTGGAAAGGGATGTGGAAAGAGGAATGGATAGACTTCAGGTTTCAGGCCTGAGGTACCAGTATTACCCGAAGCAATCCAGGCCTTATGGCGAGAGAATTACCTCTATTGAGATCGATGGAGAGGTATTAGTCAAAGAAGGCGAGATCCTCTTTCCCAAAAAAGTATACACTGCGGTCAGCAACAATTACTTGGTGGGGCATGCGGAGGATAAATACCTTGGATTTCCGGTTGAGGAGACAAAGGATACAGGTTTTATCCTCTACCAGGTTCTGGTGGAGTGGCTGGAAAGACACAAGGTTCTTGATTATGGTATAGAGGAGAGAGTCGTCGAAATTAATCTTGATTGAATCATATAACCTGTATTATTCATAAACATGCGACATTAGTCGTGGAATGAAGGGGAAATCGGGGACATGTACCGATTTTCTGAAATCGAATACGTGTCCCTTGATTTCCTGGATAATGCGGGTTCGCTTGGATTATTTATGAATAACCCAGGATAATTAAGACACAAGAGCGGAAAGGAAAGAGATGATGTCAAAGGATAATGCCCAGAAAGTCTATGAGATTCTGGAGAGATTGGAAATTACTTGTGTTCGGCATCAGCATCCACCTGTTTTTACAGTCGAACAGGCAGAAAAGCATTGGAAGAACATCACCGGCGCCCACTGCAAAAATCTCTTCCTGCGCAACAAGAAGGGCAACCATCACTACCTGGTCATTCTGGAGGCATCCAAACAGGCAGAGCTCAGAACTTTAACCAAGAGATTAGGGGAAGACAGACTCAGTTTTGCCTCTCCAGAGCGGCTTATGCGCTTCCTTGGTCTGGAAGCAGGGTCTGTATCTCCTTTCGGTCTGATAAATGACCGCCAGAAACAGGTGAAAGTTATAGTGGACAGCGGCTTAAAGGAAGCAGATCTGGTCAATTTCCATCCCAATATCAACACGGAAACCGTGGGTATAACCTATTTCGACTTTGAGAAATTCCTGTCCTGGACTGGCCATAATGTCCGTTATGTTCATTTTTAGAGGAGAAAAAAAATGTCTTTTGATATTTCCATCGAGCCATTCCGAGGCGATCTGGAGGCACTCCAGAAGATGGCCATATCCTCCTGGCAGGATGAATACGGGATTTCCTATTTTCCCAATCTTTACCGGCCTGCCTTTGTTCGGTTTCTCATGGATTGTGTGCCAGATAAGAGACATTTTATAGCTGCCTATAAAGGGGATGAAATCGTTTCCTTTTTTGCCAACCTGCCGCGGCACTTTCGTTTTCAGGGAAAAGTTTATAAAGCGGTTTTGAGTTGTCTCATCGTCACTCGTAAAGAAATGTTTCGCCACGGCCTGGCCCTTGGCGTTGTCAAGGAGGCCCTAGGGCTCAACAAAGAGTTCGACTATGATTTCGCTTTGCTCTATCTTGAAACCGGTCACCGATCCAATTTCATGATAAAAAAACTCGAGGAAGCAGGCCATCGGGTGGAATGGGTTAAGAGGATGCATGTTTTAGGACGCGTTCTCGACCTGGCCCGTGTCTGGGATCGAGATGATCAGATATATATATATGAAAGACTTTGGAGTTGATAGCTTGTCCTCGGTTTATTCTTTACGATTAACACCAGCCAGGCTTCGTGCTACATCCACGGCGGCGGCCGCATCAGGAGCATAAGCGTCGGCTCCGATCTTTTTTGCGTAGTCGGAGGTCATAGGAGCTCCTCCAACCATTATTTTCACGGAACCGCGCAGCTCAGCCCTCTCCAGCGCCTCGATGGTGACCTTCATCTGGACCATGGTTGTGGTCAACAGAGCGCTCATTCCTATAATCTTGGGTCGGTGTTGCCGGACAGCATCCACAAAAGCCTCTGGCGAGACATCTGCACCCAAATCGATGACCTCGAATCCAGCACCTTCCACCATCATTTTGACCAGGTTTTTTCCTATGTCATGGAGGTCGCCTTTGACTGTTCCGATGACATATTTCCCAATACTGGGATTGTCGCTCTCTGTGAGGAGAGGCCTCAGCACATCCATTCCCCCTTGCATGGCACGGGCCGCGATGAGAACTTCAGGCACGAATAATTCGCCGTCTTTAAAACCCTGGCCGACTCTGTCCATGCCGGCAATAAGGCCTTTGTTCAGGATATCTCCGGGCGTCATCCCCTCAGAGAGAGCCTGCTGGACGAGGTTAGTGACTTTCTCTTTGTCTCCTTCATACAGTTTTTTGGCGATATGATCCGGAATATCACTCATCTTATTCATCCTCCTTGGCTTTCATGATCCTGTTGATGTTTACGTGCCAAATCTCTCCTTGAGTTTTTTTCTTCTCTCCTTAAAGTAGGGTTCAGCATCCTTACGGGAGAAGGTTCGGCCGGCAAAATCTCGGTTAATCAGGTTTTGGAGGAATCGGATTTCAAAGTCTTTGAGCCGCTTGCCGTAGATATGAAAGGAATCGGATTCATCCACAAAGCGGCCGATCCGGATCTCTTCTCCTGTTCTTTTCCCCACCTCCTCGGCCACATACTCCATGACATGAATGAAAGCGAAGCAGTTCATGAAAGAAGCATCATAGGCATCGCGGCTACGGAAACGAATATTCATGTTCAAGAAGGATTTTCCTTTCTCATCAGCAAGGATTCTGAACCACATGCTTTGCAGGCAGGCAGGGTCATAGATGTCTGTATCCATGTAGGGCTGCCAGGTTATGGCCTGTGCCTGGCGGGTGTAAGGTTGCTGGGAGAGTTTATCGATCAAGTACTGGATTTGATTGATCCGGACGAAGTTCTGTTTCTTTCCTTTGATCTCCTTCTCCACTACTTGAACGTAATCGTGGTCGAGAAGAAAATGGGCGGTTTCATTCCTGTAAAATTTTTGTTTTTCTTCCTGGGAAAGCTGGCACAGATACCGATCATATTCGCTTAGGGGAAGTTCATACCGGAAGAGACGTTCATGGTAGGTATACTGCCAGCGGGTGTCCTCCGGATCTAGGGAGTTGCGTACCCAATGGTCTTTTATTCCGTCTCTCACTTCCTGGACATACTCTTCAAGGTCTTCGAATCCTCCGGGTATACCTCCCAGATGGATCATCGGCTCTGCTGTGGGATTTTCGATGGACATCAGCGTGGTGCAATCTCTGCTGGGAGGGTCGATGAAGTTTCCTTGATCGTCTTTGGCGTCATACTGGGTGCGAATCTCGCAGCCGTACAGATAGAGGCCGATCATCGCGTTTTCCCAGGTTTCTGCGAGCGATTCTCCTGAGGTAGCCACCACAGGAATGTTGCCTCTGTAGGCAGGGGAGATAAGATGAATCTTGTTTGTTTTTTCTTTTAGTATTGCCTTCCATTTTTCTTTATCCATGGATTCCTCTTTCTCGATTGAAAGAATGTTTTGTGTAGGTTCTTTTGTACAGAGAAACGATCAATTTCTTGTAGGCTCCTATTATAAGAAAAAAAAGGGGGACTGTCCTCCTTTTATTTTCATTTTTTGATGAATTTGGATATTATATCTGTAATCATGTCTTCGCATGAACCCTTCGCTCTCAATTCCAGCAGCGAACTCCCGGAAGAAGCCAAAGTCCTCAACATCGATATGCCTTTTCAAGGCGATATCGTCCTTTCATTTGAACGAGTGACAATCAGAGAGAACAGAGTTCCCAATCGCCTGGCTGTCCAACCCACGGAAGCTCCGGCTGTAAATTTAACTTTGGAGACAGTCCCATGACTGGAGAAGGATCACGACGACCCATGCTCCGCAAAGTGCTCGGTCTCCCGGACGGCGTTGCCATCTTGATCGGTATCACCATCGGGGCAGGTATCTACTCCACACCGCAAATCATCGCCGGCTATTTGAGTTCTTTCCGCATCATCATCGCCTTCTGGATTCTGGTGGGCATTTTTGTTTTTGTGAGCGGGCTGATTTATGCAGAACTCGGGACACGTCTTCCTCATACCGGAGGGGAATATATCTATATCAGCCGCTGTTTTGGTCCCTTTGCAGGATTCATGTTCGGCTGGGCTCAGCTTTTCATCATAAGAACCAGTCCTGCCGCAGGACTGGCCATCATTACTGCCGATTATCTGGGTTATTTTATAAAGCTGAGTAATATTATCCACACAATCGTCGCCCTGGCTGTAATTGCCTTATTCGGGATTGTCAATTATGCAGGCGTCAAGCAGGCAAGCTTCTACCAGAAAATTGCCAGCCCCTTGAAAGTAGCTGGCCTTTTTGCTCTGGTGGTTATCGGATTAATCCTGATGCAGAGCCATGAAAACCTGCTATCCACCGAGGCCCCGCCTGCCACCAATCTGGGGCCAATCGCCAATGTGGTGGCCGCTCTGATGATGGTGTTTTTTGCTCATACAGGCTGGGATCGGGTTGGTTATGTGGCTGGAGAGATGAAGAATCCTAGGAAAGTGATCCCTTTGAGCTTGATCATTGGCATAGGGATCATCGTGGTTATTTATGTTTTAACCAACGTGATTTATCATCGCACTCTGGGGATGGAGGGCATGCGTGAGAGTGTCATCGTTGCTTCCGATGCAGCTACAAGGCTGATCGGTCCTATCGGCGCAGGCTTTATTGCCGTGCTGGTCATGGTATCAACCACCAGCAGCATCAACGGAACCATGATGACAGCCTCCCGTGCCTATTATGCCATGGCCAGGGACGGATTGTTTTTCAAATGGTTCGATTTTGTGCATCCCAAGTTTCGCACGCCCACCCATGCCATCCTGGCCCATTGTCTCTGGGCTGCGGTCATACTGTTGGTGAGAAGAAGGTTCGAAACCATCGCAGCCGGTATGGTCTTTGCCATTCTCATCTTCTTAACCATGAATACACTTGCCCTGTTCAAGCTGCGAAGAAAAGACGAAGGAGGTAAAGATGTCTTTCGCGTTCCCCTTTATCCCATTCTTCCAGGAATCTTTTTTGCTGGTATTCTGGCATTGCTCGTTTTCCGGGCCATCTTCGAATGGGAGAGATCGCTGGTGGATGTCGCCTTTATCGCCACAGGCCTTCCCTTTTCTTTCATCTGGTGCCGCCGGGCTAAAGACATTGAAAGAACATCATCGCCTTAAAATTTTATAAAGGTTCAATCTATGAACAGGTTTCGGGGAGAATCGCTCTTCTTTTTCGGAATGAATCAGTGCCATCAGGTTTTTGACGAAGAAGATCAGGACAGGAGAGGCTGTATAATTCAGAATTTTTGTTTGACTTGTTCTTATCAATCTTTTAGCTTATAGAAAGACAATCCGAAAGGAGGGTATTCATGAGATCCCAAGAAATACCGGAGCATAATGTTCACAAACAGCTGCGTATAGTTTGGCTTTTTGTTAAATACGCAGAGGTCAAGGAGGCAAGGGTTAAAGAAGAGGATTTACCACCTATGGAGACGAAAAATAGGGGAAATCCTGGCCCTATGATCACCAAGGATGAGGCAATTAAAGCCTTAGATTCTCTTTATCAGACATTCATGGAGCCTTTTGCGGGTCCATGTGAAGGAGCGAAGCTCAGGACTGAGAGAATCGGTTAATAAACATATCTCATAATTATTAATCTTTTTTTCTGTTTCACTGTGATCAAGGGATGAAGTTCACCAGTTTCACCTTCATGGTAACGGAGGACTGTAATTTCAACTGCTCTTATTGCTATCAGGATAAGAAGAAAAGACATATCGATATCTCAATCCTAAAAAGAGCCATCGACTTTTTCTTTCCTTTTTTCACGGATGGATGTTCTGTCAATTTTTATGGAGGAGAACCACTTCTTGCTTTTGAGCTTATCCAACAAGCTGTCGCCTATATTCAGCAAAAAAGCAGGGGTTTGGATAAAGGAATAAAATTCTCCATGACTTCAAATGGAAGCCTCATTGATGACCATGTCCTTCAGTTCCTCCAAAAGAACAGATTTTCTCTTCTGTTGAGTTTTGATGGTCTTGCTCAAGAGGTCTCCAGGAAAAAAGGAAGTTTTGGACAGATTGTTTCGGTCATAGAAATGATATTGAATAAGCGGGGAATTGATTTTGAGATCAACAGTGTCTTCACGCCAAAAACCATCGGATACCTCTCCAGATCGATTCAATTTGTTGTGGAATTGGGTGTACCAAACATTGGGATTTCGCTTTCAAAAATTACAGCTTGGGATACTGGCTCTCTTGATCTCTTGAGATCAGAATTGAAGTCAACAAGGGATTTCCTTCTTTCTTTCTATGAATCCGCGGGCAATATTCCTCTTGCCAATTTCAGGGGTAACAGCCAGAAAGGCATTTTCGTCTGCACTGCCGGACTAGATCGGATGGCTTTGACCCCAGGGGGCAAGCTCTGGGGTTGCCATCTCTTTTTTGATTGCTTCAAGGGAAGAAAAGGAAAAGAAGAATATGCTCATTTCTGTTTTGGCGATCTTGAGTCATTTATTAAGAATCACGAGAGTATCTATCCAGAGATACTCTCCCATTATTCCCAGCTCAGAATGGACTTTTTCTATACACCGAGCACCTTTTGTATCCTCTGTGATGAAATAATGGAATGTCATGAGTGTCCCATGGTCAATAAGCTTTCCGGCTCAAAAATCTGGAGCATCCCCAGCTGGACATGCGAGATAAATAAAATTTTTCGGAGAGAAAAGAAGCTTTTTTTGAATAGAATGAGAGGCTCAGAATAAGATAAAATATTTAATCTATGGTATTACTTTCTGGCTCTTTTTTCTAAGAGATCAGACTGTTTCCTGGCATCCGTCAATTCCGGAAGAGTGGAATCAGCACCATCCCAGATTTCTAGGAATTTTTTATAGCTTTCGACGGCCTTTCCGGTCCATCCTTTATTCTGGTAGATCTTGCCCAGCCAATAGAAGCTTTTGGCGTAGAGGTCTCCCCATTTCAGACGTCCGGTTGTCAGTGAAGTGATTTTTTCAAATTGTTCTCTAGCTCTGTCCCAATCTTTGCTATGACAATACAATAAGGAAAGATGATAATGATAAAAGGCATGATCGTCCTCTATATATTTCTGATTTGGTAATAATTCTAAAGCTTTCTCGAAAGCATCAATTGCTTCTGACGGCATTTTTTCTTTTACAGCTATCATCCCGGTCAGATGATAATAATTGCGCAATAGTACGGGTTTCTGCATTGTTTCGATTAGTCGCTTTAAATGTTCTGAAGTATTTTTTGCTTCACTGATTTTACCCAGATGGAGATAAGCGATTCCTTTAAGGTGTAAAGCGAAAATTTTATTATCTAAATAGTTAATTTCTGCAGCAGCTTCTATAGCTTGATCGGCTGAGTCTAAAGCCTGAGTGAACTGTTTTGTTTGGATATTCAGATAGGTCTGATAGAGGAGAAAATCTAGCGGTAAAGGCTTGAGATTATGTTCTGTTGAATTGTTTATCCCTTGCATGATCTCATCTTTGCATTTTTCATATTGACCTCGAGTCAGATAAAGACAAGCTAACCAAAAGTGGCCTGAGTTTTGTGAATTGGGATCATCCTTTTCCAGAAGCTTTCGGTAGGTGAGTTCGGATTCCTGGAAGTCTCCTTGAATATGATAGATATGTCCCATCAATTTCAGCAGCCTGTCCTCTCCTTTTTCTTGGGAGAGCGCATCTTCAACTTCCATCAGGGCCAGATCATATTTTCCCTCGCAGAGATAGATAATGCTTATATAATTGTGAAACATAGCTGGAGAGAGATAATTGTTGTGGGATTGTAAGATTTCCTTCAACTCGTCATACAAACCTTTGGCCATGTAGATTAGCCGATAATTCTCCAGAGCAATCGAGGGATTGTCATAGAAGATTTTTTTGAAATGTTCTAAGGCCAAATCCCATTCTTCCAAGTTTCTGTAGATGGCTCCAAGATAAGTGTGGCCGTATTCGTCGTTGGGATAGTACTGGAGCAGTTTCTTGTAGGTTTCTATTGCTTTCTCATAGGAAGATTCTAGTATGGTATAGGCCCACGCCTGGATAAGAAGGCGCTCACGGAATGAAATACGGTCCACCAGGGATAGAGCATCCTGGCTGTATTTATCAGCAAGATCGATTTTTCCTAAGTAATGATAATTTTCAGAGATTCGTCTGTAGGCGAGCGCGAATCCAGGATCGATTCTTATGGCTTCATTGAAGGCCTCGTTACTTTCTTGGTATTTTCCTTCCTGGTAATACTGTTCGCCTATAATGTAATATCTGTTTGCTTCTGGAGAACTGGTATAGATTTTTCCAATTTCTCTATCCATGTCTGCAGCTATTTCTCGGCGAGTCAGGTCCAATTTCGATTTGACCCATGGGGTAAGCTCATCCACCATAGAAAAAAAACTTTCTTCTCCTTTCCCCCTAACTCCTCTCGAGGCGACGAGCTCTCCCGAGTTGATATCACGAAGCATGATGTCTATCCGGAAAAAGTCCTTTGCTTTGGCATAGTTGCCATACAATATATGATGGACCCTTCCCAGTGAAGCGATTCTCTTAAAGTCTTCCGCAGAGTAACGCCTGGCTTCAAGAAGATTTAATTCATTGAGAATATCGTAGAGTCGTTCTCCTGGTAGCACTTTGATATACATCGATTGTGAAAGATCTTGGATGATCATATCTGAAAGAGCTTTTCGCCAGTGATTCAAGGCTCTTTCTCCGGTGTTGTTTTCAAAATACATGACCGCTAGGGATATTCTGTCTTCTGGAGATGAAGCGGAGGGTGCTGGTTTCTTCTTCCCGATCAGAAAATAAATCCCAAAGGCAACCAACAGAATCAAAGGAATGATAGAGGCATACTTCAATAACTTTTTTGCCCTGGGCAGGGCGGGCATGGCTCTGGATTCCTCTTTATATTCCTCCAAATCTTTGAGAAACTCCTCCACACTCTGGTATCTCTTGTCCCTGTCTTTCTCCAAGCAGCGGAGAGTGATTCTTTCCAGAAAAGGCGGAATCAGAGGGTTGATTTTGGATGGCGAGGGAGGCTTCGTATAAAGATGTTTCTCTATGTATTCGGAGGAGGTTTCAGCCTCGAAAGGCCGCTTTCCTGTCAGCATCTCGAAGATGATGATGCCAAGAGAATAGATGTCAGCTCTTTGGTCGACTTTTTCTCTTTTTGCCTGCTCCGGGGAGATGTAAGGAGGAGTCCCGATGATTCCCTTCGGCGGTCCTTCTTCTCGTGCGGCTACGGATTTGGCCACTCCGAAGTCCATGACAAAAACATTGCCATCATTGTCGATCATGATATTTCCGGGTTTTAGATCGAGATGAACGATGCCCTTTTGATGGGCTGCCCTGAGTGCGAAGCATACCTGTTTGGTGATGTTG
>Ga0315545_1001470_pt1 | contig 22842 bp, 16 predicted proteins | sample SalMarSW160210MG_FD_203096 | JGI IMG/M metagenome (GOLD analysis project Ga0315545, IMG submission 203096) | Salt marsh sediment microbial communities from the Plum Island Ecosystem LTER, Massachusetts, United States - Salt Marsh Sediment SW1602-10 ...
AATATGTTGAGCGGGAAACCATATGAGAATTCGTAAATGCTCAGTAAACGCCGTGTCACATTGAATTTTCAGGGTAGCCGCACCCTTTAGGGTGCGCAGGCTAAAGCCTGCGACTACCAAAAATGACAGGGTTCACTGGATACTTAGCATCTGCGACAGCGGGATGTTGGTGGTAGACTTTTGGTGTATCTTTCGAAGTAGAGCCCTAACAGAATATCTACAGGAAAGGAAAGGCTTATGATTGAAGGGGTTAGGTTAAAAGAGCTTATGCCCATTCCCGATGAAAGAGGTCGGGTAATGGAGATATTAAGAGCTGATGATGAGCTTTTTGAAGAATTTGGTCAGGTATATATGACCACTGCTTACCCGGGAGTAGTAAAGGCCTGGCATTATCATAAACTCCAGACCGATAATATGGCTGTAATAAAGGGAATGATGAAGGTTGTTCTCTACGATGGACGGAAGGATTCGCCGACTAATGGCGAGATAAACGAGTTTTTCCTGGGAGAACATAACTTTAAACTCATCCAGATACCCAAAATGGTCTATCACGGTTTTAAGTGCATAGGTCAGGAAGAAGCTATTGTGATAAACGTTCCCACCCAGCCTTATGATCATAAACATCCTGACGAGTACCGGGTAGACCCTTATCAGAACGAGATACCATATGATTGGGGGCTGAAAGAGGGATAGGCAATGGAAGGCGAGCAGAAACAATCCAAATCTGATATACAGCGACGAAGGGGAAGAGTCCCGAGATTCTCTTGAGGAAAGGAGGTCGGTAATGGTGCAGGAAAATACCGAGTTAATCGATTATCTGGGAGTGATCTGGAAGTGGAAGCTGCTTATAATCCTGATAGCAGTAGTTTGTGCAATTACTTCCGGGGTGGTAAGTTTTGTTTTGCCCAAAATATATCAATCTTCAGCCATCCTTGAAGTAGGAAGAGTTCCCAGATATAGGGGAACAGACCAGGAGCAGATTGAGCCAATCGAAGATATTGAGTCGGTTAGCGAGGTCGTCGAAAGTGATGAAATGCTCAGCAAGATTAAGGAAAAATTTAATCTACGGACTACCTTAGGAGGAATGAGGGCCAGGCTGGATGTGGAACCAATTCTTGGCAAGTATATAGGTTCAAGATTGCAGGCTCGCCTCATTAAAATAACCTTCGAAGATCAGGACCCCCAGTTAACAGTGGACGTTCTGAATAATTTGTCAGACTCACTCATAGAGCAGCACCTTAAAGAGTATGAGGCCTCAATAGAAAGCCTTGACCAACAAATAGACAATTCTCAAGAGAAGATAAAAATAATTAGCCACGAGATCGATCTCCAAAACAGCTATCAGAAGGTGGTTCGTGAGCAAATAAAAGTGGCCGAAAAAGCAATTGTTGAAACAAGAAAGGAACTTTCTCAATTAAGCTTGAAAAATATAAGTCCTCTGGAAGTGCTTTTTTTACGATCTACCTTGCGAGATCAGGAGGGAAGAATAGCCGGGTTTCATCGAGAGCTCAAAGATGTGGAGCTATCTATCAAAGAACGACAGGAGGATGTTCAGGACTTGCGAGATAAGATAGTATATCTAGAACATATGAGGGCAGTATCGGAGAATACAAAAGTGAGAGATAAGCCAATAAAGCCTGATACGCCTATTAGACCCAGGAAAAAATTAAATGCAATTATCGGAGGGGTAATAGGCTTTGTAGCGGCAATAATCCTGGCCTTCTTTTTTGAATACTTACAGACGGTGAGGGTGAGGAAAAGAGAAGAAGTGAGATGAGGCAGCGGGAAAAAAGGAAAGAGCACGGTGGAAACTAGCCATGAGGAAAAAGTTGCAGTGCGCAAAGGCTTTGATGATGGTTGGCCTCTGGTTCATTGTTTGGCCAGGAGGACTCCTCCTGGCCAAGGATTTAAGTGGGTTAACAAAGGGAAAGAAGTATCATCCTAAAATGGAGAGTATCCTGGGGATGCTAGCGGATAAATACTCCCAGGGTCGGGGAGTAGCTCGGGAATTTGCCTATCAAAGAAAAATTCCTTTCCAGGATGATCAAGTTACCGTTATCTTAGTCCCGCCCCTAGGAATGAATGCTTCAGCCATTGATGAAGGAAGTTTGAGCTTATACGGAGCTACGGTAGAGGCGGTTTCTCGACATCTGATCAGAGCGAGGATTCCAATATCAAGGCTTGTTGAGATTGCCGAGAATGTAGCTGGTGTCTCTTACATCCGTCTATCTCTCACTCCCCTGCCGGGTTCGGTAATCAGTGAAGGAGTGGCTCTCACCAACGCGGTTGGCTACCACAGCGCAGGATACGAAGGTCAAAACACGAAAGTAACGGTCATAGATTTAGGATTTAATGAATTGGAGATGGTGCAAAATGCTGGAGAACTGCCTTCTAATATTATAACCAAAGATTTTACGGGAACCGGTCTAACCACAGGTTCGAATCATGGGACCAAAGTTGCGCAGATTGTGTATGATATGGCTCCCCGAGCCCAGCTTTCTTTCATCAAGATAGCTGATGAAGTCGACCTGGAAAACGCTAAGGATTACTGCATTACGGAAGGAGAGGATATAATCAACCATTCCTGGGGTTGGCCTAATACCAACTTTACTGATGGAACCGGCCTGATCTGTGACATTGCTAATGATGCCCAATCTCATAATATTCTCTGGGCCAACGCAGCGGGAAATGCAGCAAGAGAGCATTATCAGGATTTTTTTACTGATGTTGATAGCGATAGTTGGCATGAATTTGCTCCTGGAGACGAAACCAATCCTATTCAAGTTCTTGGAGACGACATCACCATCTTCCTAACCTGGGATGCCTGGCCCACTACGAAGCAAGACTACGATCTTTATTTATATGACTCTGATTTTAACCTGGTTGCCTCCTCCACCAATGCCCAAACCGGGACTCAGCCACCTACTGAGAAAGTCGTCTATACACCTTCGTACTACGGTACCTATAACATAATGATTCATAAGTTCAGTGCTACCGGGAACGAGGAGCTGAAACTCTTTACTTTTAACTGTGACTTGCAATATCATACTCCTGCTTACAGTCTTTGGCCTCCGGCAGATGCTACTGGTGTCATGAGTGCAGGTGCTATCGATCAGGCCAATTGGGAGACGGGACCTCAGGAAAGCTACAGTTCTCAGGGCCCTACCAATGACGGAAGGGTTAAGCCTGACATAAGCGGCCCCGATGGAGTGAGCCGTTACGCTGGTGGGAGTGTTGGCAGAGGTTATGGTACATCCTATGCTGCTCCTCATGTGGCCGGAGCTGCTTCCCTGCTTCTTTCAAGATATCCTACTTATACCGCTGATCAACTCCAGTTGACTCTGGAGAATTGGGCTGTTGATATGGGGACACCGGGTAAAGATAATATCTATGGGTATGGTCGGCTAATGCTGGAGTTTATTCCCGGTGTACCGCCCAGTCTTTCCTGGACTGGTGAGCCAAACTATACCTCTGATGGACTTGACCCAGAAACAGGGACATCCAGTACTAATTTTACCTATCGGGTGAAATATAGTGATGAGGATAATGATCCCCCTGCTTCAGGTTTTCCCAAGGTTCACATCCTTAAGGGAGGCTCGGAAATCTCGGGCAGTCCCTTTACTATGGATGAGGTCGATTCCGGGGATGTCACTTACAGCGACGGTAAACTTTACACTTACACCAAAACTGAACTGATTCTGGGAACTGATTATGGCTACCGTTTTGAAGCTGAGGATGTTCAGGGGAGCCAGGCCACCGGAGATCCTATTAATGTGGTTGATGGTCCGGATATTAGTGAAGAAATACCTGTTTTGGAAGTTGATCCTGCTTCCTTGGCTTTCGGTGAAGTGAAAGTGCCTCAAACCAAGACCATGACCTTTCGTGCCTATAACACTGGTAAGGAAAAGTTGAGCGGAACAATTAGCGATGATAGAGACTGGATAACGGTAGATCCCACGAGCCTTACAGAGAATGATAATAACATCTCAGTTACTGTGGACACAGGTATTATGGATGCAGAGCGATGGAAGGAGTACAGCGGGACTGTGACGGTAACCTCCAATGGGGGGACAAAAACCGTAAGTGTAAGTGTTACTCCTACTTGCGTTAAAGTGTATCCTAATCCCTTTAATCCCGGGTATTCTCGGCTTACCTTCTGGGGTTCCGGGGTTCCTCATGCTACGATTAAAATCTACACTGTGAGTGGAGAACTAGTCAAAAGTTTACATGAGATTAACGGAGAATATAAAATTTACTGGGATGGTGAAAATGAAGAAGGAAAGCCTGTAGTTGCTGGAATTTACTTTTTTGTAGCCAATAACGCGGAAGGAAGGGATACTGGAAAATTCATGGTAATCAGAAAGCCCTGAGAGATTAATTAATCTGGGGGAGGATAAGGGAAGATGGGAAAAAAGATATTGGTGACGGGAGGAGCAGGATTTATTGGTTCGCACCTCGTCGATAAATTAATTGAGCTAGGCTATGAAGTCATGGTTTTCGATAACCTGGAGCCTCAGGTACACGGAGACGGCCAGAAAATACCGAAATATTTAAATAAAGAATGTGAATTTATTAAGAGAGATATCCGAAACCGGGACGAATTAAAAAAAGCTTTGAAGGGTAGAGAGATCGTTTTTCATCAGGCTGCTGCAGTGGGAGTGGGACAGTCTATGTATGAAATCAATAAATATACCGAGGTTAACATTTTGGGCACGTCGAACTTACTTGATATTCTGGCCAATGAAAATCACAGGGTGGAAAAACTAATTATTGCTTCCTCAATGTCAGTGTATGGTGAGGGAAAATATAGCTGTGTAAACTGCGGAATAGTTTATCCCAAATTGAGGGCGTTATCTCAGCTCAAAAAAGGAGAGTGGGAAATGAGGTGTCCTCTGTGTAACCAGGAAGTACAGAGTTTACCTACGGATGAAGAGAAACCACTGTATCCCACTTCTATTTATTCCATTTCCAAGAGGGACCAAGAGGAGATGTGCTTAACCATCGGAAGAGCCTATCGGATTCCCACCGTCGCTTTGAGGTACTTCAATGTTTACGGGACGAGACAAGCATTGTCCAATCCTTATACCGGGGTAGCGGCTATATTTTCTTCTCGTATTTTAAATGACCACCCACCCTGTATCTTTGAGGACGGCCTACAGTCACGAGATTTTATCCACATAAGTGACATTGTCCGGGCCAATCTTTTGGCTATGGAGAATAAAAAGGCCGATTACGAAGTCTTTAATGTGGGCACAGGTCGGCCTTTAACAATTTTGAATATCGCCGAGGCTCTTATCAAAAGCCTTAGCTCATCGGTGGATATGAATATAGTGAGAAAATATAGAGAAGGGGATATCAGGCACTGCTATGCTGATATTTCTAAAATTCGGGACCGACTTGATTTCCAGTCCCAGATGAAATTTGAAAAGGGCATTTCTGACTTGGTTGAATGGGTACGAGGTGAGAAGGCCAGGGATCAATTTGAAAAATCGAGAAGAGAATTAGAGGAAAAAGGATTAACAGTCTAAACACCTTGCGTCAGCCGTATCAGTTGACATATTTTTGATACGGCGATAATCTAAAGAATCCCCGACAAGCCTTCCACATGATAACGTCCAATTCCTCCCGGTGCCGCGTGTTGCATCTCAACTCTCTCGGCTACTTGAGGTCGGTTGATCAGACGATCTATTTTTTTAACAAGTTCCTAGTTACGTAATGCCAATGTAGAGGTGCGAGATACTGTGTTGCTGAGGAAACTGGAAAAGTATTGGCTTCTTATAATCATTCTTGAATTTGCCTTTTTTCTCAGAGCTTATGGGATGAGTTTTGGTCTTCCGTACATCTATGAAGCTGATGCTCAAGTTTACGTAGATCGTGCTGTGCGTTTCCTACGAACCGGGGACTGGAACCCTTATTGGTTTGGGAATCCCGCTTCCATTCTTATGTATCTGTTAGCGGCTTTGTATGCACTTTATTTTATGGTCTGCAAGAGCTTTGGATTTTTTGACGATATGGGAGTTTTTACCTACTACCTTATAGTTAATCCTACTTACTCTTATCTGATTGGCCGGGGTTTGATGGTTTTTTTTGGAACTCTGTCTACCTTGATTACCTATAAGATTGGTAAGAAAATATTCGATAAGAAAGTAGGGTTAATTGCAGCATTTCTTTTTGCCGTGATTCCGATGCATGCGGCAGCCTCAAAAATTGTCCGTACTGATATCATGGTTACCTTTTTCATTTTGCTTTCTTTTCTTTACTGCATTCATATTGTGGAGGAGAATAACCTTCATGGGTATATAATGGCGGGGGTCTTTGCGGGATTAGCTACGGCAACCAAATATCCTGCTGCACTGGTAATATTGATGATAGTAGTTGCCAGAATAATAAGGAAGGGGCGAACTTTATTTACAGACACCACGGGCCATGGAACAAGCGTATCCTTATTAGAGAGTTGGATGTTTACCTATATAATAACGGCAATTTTTGCAGGGTTAGCTACCGCAACCAAATATCCTGCTGCACTGGTAATATTGATGATAGTAATTGCCGGAATAATGAGAAAAGGGCAAACTTTATTTAGAGATACCACGGGCCATGGAACAAGTGCACCTATCCTGGAGGGCTGGGCACTTTTTATTCTGGGAATGTGGTTAACTATCTTTGGTATGAGATTCTCCTATGCCTTCATTCCCGAGATTATCCCCATTTATTTTCCGCTAGATTTAACTCAACGATTTTTGTCCTTGTTCAAGATAACCCCGAAGTGGGTAATCGTTTCAGGAATTTCTCTGGTTATCATAAGCTTGCTGCCAGGTAGATTTGTGCGAGCTTTTAGGACTTTCCTCAGAAATTCGCTGCTAAACAGTAAAGTTATTTTAGCTTTAGTGGTTAGCACAGGCTTTTTTTTTATGGCAACGCCTTTTTTCCTTTTAGAGCTATCCACCGCCTATGATACGATACATTTTGAGGTAACACAGACACATCTGGGAACTGAACGTCTTCCCTTGTTGCAAAACTATGGATGGTATCTTCAAAATTATTTATTAAACCCGGAAGGTGTGGGGCTTTTGGTCAATGTGGCCGCAATTTGTGGGGCACTCTACATAATTTGGAAAAAAAAGAGAAAAGCTTATACATTGTTGGTATTCTTCTTAATATATTTCTTATCCATAGCCGGATTTTTGGGAAGGGCCTTTCATTGGACAATGCCAATCTTTTCTCTCTCAGCTATTCTTGCAGGCGTGTTTATCGTCAAAGCTGCTAGCTACGTTTTGGACAGGATGGATCTGGGTAGACATGCAAATTTAATTATGGCTATCAGCGTTTTGGTTATAGCATCTCCTTCTACAGTACGAGCTATTTGCCAGGATTATCAACTTACACAAAAAGATACCCGGGCTTACGCTAAGGAGTGGGTTGAGCAAAATTTGCCCCAGGGAAGTAAAATCGGACAAGAGGGATGTACCGGTCTACATTTAGACAGAAATTTATTTCAGATTACGGAAAAGTTCACTCTCAGCTATGAGGATTTACAGTACTACGTTGAGAAAGGATTTGACTTTTTGCTGGTAAGCGATGCCAGATATGGGCGCTGCTTCAGCGATTCAAAGAAATACCCTCATAATGTGAGGTTCTACCGTACTCTATTTAAGCAGGGAAAGCTTTTAAAAGAATTTAGACCCAGCTTTACCCGACCCGGTCCGACAATTAAAATATTCGACATCAGGGGTCTTGACCGATCATCATCAGGAGACAGTGGGAAATGGCAGGTTGATCCTTCTAATCTGGTGATAATGAAAGGCAGTAGTGCCACACTTCCGGAATCAACCGCTGCTACCGACCTGAAGAACTATATAGCCAGCAAGATTGGTATAACGCCAAGTATAGTTACCGATAGGTATACTGGGAGTAAACAGATCATCAGTATTGGTACGCCCACAACGAGCAGTGAAATATCGAGTTTCGGGGGAAGTAAATCATTGCCAAAATACGATGGGTACACCATTGATATCCCGAGCAGTGGTAAGATACACATTAGTAGTAAAACTTATGGTCGAGGAGTAGTATATGGTGTACACCATCTGATATATTTGATGAGGATTTCTGAGGGCAAAATAACATTAGATCCAGTTCACCTTTATGAAGAACCAGATTTTAAGGTCAGGAGACTTCATGTAAATAATGATGTACTGAATGCTATGTTTATGGAGGATACTTATAAAGTACTGGCGAAGTACCCCTACCGTTTTACTGGATTCTATGAATATCAGGTATATCGTGATGGTGCAGTAGCCGCTGCCGAATATCTTAAAGTCCGTGGATTAGATTTCTATGATGCCGATTTATATGGAGAATACATTGATTGGGTCAATCCTCCTGAGCACAATGAGACTATCGAAGGTTGGAAATCATGTATTAGACGGCAGTTTGATCAAAATAGTATTAATCATTGTATAACGGGTTATCTCGGTTCAAGTTGGGAACCCTGGTATCGAGACTTAGATTATCAAGGCTTTATGAGGGCAACCTATGATGTTGCTAAGGGTGAATATGGTAAAGAGGTAATCTTACGATGTTTAGTTGACCATGCATGGAATTTCCATAATCTAGATGGCCAATGGGATCAATGGATAAGGGATTTGAATGCTCTTCCTTTCTCAGATTTTCAGATTCAAGCTTACTCTGACTTTGCTGGACTAGCGAACTGGAATCCAGTAAATGGACGATTGTCTCCAATACTGAATGATTCAACAGTTACTAAAGGGGAAAAAATTGCCGAATTCAAAATTTTCGATGACCTTATCCATACAGGGAGATCAGCTCCGGACCTATGGCCGCAAGCCTCTGACCCAATTCCCCAAAATATAGCAATCTTTTGGAAGGAAAGATTTGTCCGGCATAAAAATAATGGTGTCAAAGGAGTATCTGTGATGCTGGGGAAAGAATATAAAGCCGAAAATAGAAATGCGTTTATTGTTAATGATGAAATCAACCTCTCTTCATTATATGCATTTGGCAGCCTTGCCTGGCATACTAATCAAGATGTTGAGAATGAAGTTCTTTATGCCTGGGCTAAAGATAAGTACGGTTCGGAAGCAGCACCGCACATCGCCCATTATCTGGTTAACACCTATGAAGCTTTTCTCTATCAGGTTTATAAGATGGATTATACTGGTGCAGACATTACGCAAGCTGTATTTGGTACTTGGCCTCACAATGTGACTACAAATCCAGAGCTTCATCCTAGAGCTAAGACAGCCATGGATGAGATGTATTACTCCTTACATGCTGTGAAACCATATTTGTCTGCCTCGGTGTATAATGAATATGTAACCCGGACGGATAAGTTGTGTAAATTTCTCACCGACAATTCTGATGGCTACACTCCCCCACCGCAAATTAATGTCAAGTAGCAAAATTCCACCCAGGCTGAACAGTAACTGATAACACACCGGATTTGTAGGGTTGACTTTTTAAAGAATGCAATTATCATAGCCCACAGGTTAACAATTCATACTTCCCGATCTAAAAAGATGCCAGGATAGACACATTGCAACGCACCCTTTTCGGGATACTCCTCTTAGTTTAGAGAAAGAGGTACAAATTTAGAAATGCTATGAAAAGGGCGCCTTGGGGACTGACTAGATTTATGAAGAAACTACGAATATGCATGATTACGACGTTCTATCCTCCCTATCACACCGGGGGCTGCGGAATCGTTGTATATCTGTTATCCAATTTGCTTGCTCAGCAAGGTCATGAGGTAGAAGTTATTCATTGCCTTGATTCCTATTTTGCTAAGAGACGCAATAAGCAAATGGGCAGCTATAAAACTCACGCGAACCTGAAAATTCACAGCATAAAGAGCGGCTTAGGTCGATTGTCACCCACCATTACTTATGTGACTGGCTATCCTGTTTTCGTGGGGAAGAGAATTGCAAGAATCTTTGCCAAAGGCTTTGATGTTATCCATTATCATAATATTTCACTGCTTGGTGGCCCAGCAGTATTAAGCTTTGGTGATGCCATAAAACTTTTTACCCTTCATACATACTGGCTTATCTGTCCTACTCATTATCTTTGGAAATTCAATCGGGAAATTTGTCAGCAAAAAGAGTGTCTCAAGTGCATGCTCTCCTATGGAAAATTACCAATTCAGTTCTGGAGATATTTGAATCTGCGAGATAAGATTCTTAAAAATGTAGATGCACTCATCGCAGAGAGCATGTTTCTCAAATGTAGACATGAAGAAGAAGATATTAAAGCCCGTCTAGACTGGATACCACCTTTTGTTCTTTCTCCTCAGCGAGAAAATAACACAGAGGAAGAGGGAAACATCCTACCGAACCCAAAAAACCTTGTCCCTTACTTTTTGTATGTGGGACGATTGGAGTTTAATAAAGGAGTACATGTCTTGATAGAAGCCTATAGTAAAAAGAAAAGGAAGAGCAAATTGTTAATCGCTGGCGATGGCAGATTTTTTGAGGCTCTTAAGCTTCAGGCTAAAGGTAACCCTAATATAGTATTTCTCGGCCAAGTTCCAAATAAGAACCTGGGGCTTTTATACAGGAATGCCTTGGCTGTAGTTATACCTTCTCTTTGGCCTGAGATTATTACCTTGGTGGTTCTAGAGGCGATGTCTTACGGCGTTCCCATCATAACTACCGGCAATGGGGGTTTAATGGAAGTTGTTGATGGCAATAAAGCGGGGATTATCTATGGGAGGGTAGATGAGCTGGTTGATGCTCTGGATCTCATGGAAGATAATCGAGACCTGAGAAATGAGTTAGCCGCTAACGCCTCGAACGCATACCAGAAATACTATACGCCAGAAGCCCATCTTCAAAGATATTATGGATTGCTAGAGGAATTCCTCTAGCAATAAACAGAAAAATAGTCAGGGAGGACTACCGGTGGTCAAAAGATTGAATAAACAGCTCATCTGGAAATATCTACCTCTTGCCATAACTGGTTTCTATGATTACCACATAAAAGTTCATTTCAGCAGGATTCTACCTCCCAGAACGCTCATATTTCCGGTAACCTATCGATGTGATTCACGATGTCTGATGTGTAATATATGGAAAAAGGATCGAAAACCAGAGATGAGTTTAGAAGAGCTGGAAGCGGCCTTCTCAGATGATTTATTTAGAAAAATCCAAAATGTTAACATCACCGGCGGAGAACCAACCTTACGGAAAGACCTGAGTCAGATTGTCCGATTGCTCATAAGGAAGATGCCAGAATTAAGAAAGATTACCCTTACCACAAATGCCCTTAATGCAAATAGTGTAGTTACTTCTTCTGCAAAAATATCAGAAATTTGCAGTGAGAAAGACATTGATTTCCTGGTGGGAATCTCCCTGGATGGCATTGGTGAGGTTCATGATGAGATAAGAAATGTTCCGAGAGCTTTTGAGAGGACTAGCAAAACTATTTTGAAAGTTCAGGAACTTCAACAACTTTATCATAATAAGATGAGGTTAAATGTTAACTGTACCATAACCAAAAAAAATCTACCCGATCTGGAAAATCTTATTGATTGGTGCAGGCGACATAATGTCTATGCAAATTTCATAATTGCTGAGTTTTCCGAAAACTACTATTCGAACGAAGGTGTAGAGAAGCAATTGCGGATCGAAGACGAGGACATGGATTATTTTCTGAGTTTTCTCCAAAAACTAGCAGCGGAGAAATCGCTTTTCAACTTGTCAGCCTATTTCTACAGTGACATGCTAGAAGTGGTTAAGAACAATAAAACTAGAACAGCTCCTTGTATTTTCTGGTTTGACGGACTCATCTTTGACATCTACGGGGATCTGTATTACTGCATTCTCTGGGATAAGATTGGAAACTGCCGTGACAAAAGTTGCAGTAGTATCTATTATGATCCTAAGAATGTTCTCTACCGGAAAGATCTTTTAAGAACAAAGTGCGCCAACTGCACCAGCAGTTGTTTTCTAGAAATAGCGACCGGGAAAGAGCTAATCAAATACTTGAAGTTTCTATTATTTTACCATTAGGAAGGGTAAGGTATGGCAGAAATAGATATAAACGTAGATCAAAGGATGGTAATTTCTGAAGCTGGCACACGTGAAAATTTCCATAAGTATATTGAGCGAGTAACCGGTCAGCGATCTTTCGGTCCCTTCATTTGTCAGGAGCTCATCTTTGCCCTCTTTGCTAATCTGCCCACCGCCTTGGGTTCGGTACTCAGGACCGTTGTTTATCGCTCGTTTCTGGGAAAGATAGGCTCAAATTGTTTTATTGAAGAGGGTGTTCGTCTTCGAATACCCCAGAAGATTTTTCTAGGTGATCAGGTATTCATAGGAAAAAACTGTGACCTTGATGTCGAATATCCCGATAGCGAGATAAGAATTGCTGATGACGTGCATATATCCCGTGACACTATAATTTTAACTGGAATAGGTAAAACTATCATCAATGAGAGTGTCAGCATTGGCGCACGCACTTTTATTTATGGATCCGGTAGCGTTGAAATTGGTAGAGACTCGCTTTTGGCCGATCATGTAAGAGTAATGGCGGGAAACCACAGATATAAAGACGCATCCAAATTAATACGTCTTCAAGGAGCATATGTGAAGAAGACTACCATTGGCCGGGATGTATGGTTAGGCTCGTCAGCAATAGTTTTAGGAGGAGTCACAGTTGGTGATGGAGCGGTAGTGGGAGCAGGTGCAGTAGTGAGCAAAGATATACCCAGCTATAGCGTAGCGGTGGGTGTACCGGCCAGGGTTATCGGAAAGAGAGAGTGATCAAATGTTTCGGAGCAAAACCAGGGTATTACTAATCAATCCAACTTTTGATGTGATACGGCAACTTGGTGAATTGGGGAAGTTGTATGTACGGGGAAGGCCTTTAGGTTTGGGATATCTAGATGCATATCTAGAAAGTAAAGGAATAGAAGCAAGGATAATTGACGGACAAATCTCTGATCTAACTGAGGAAACCTTAGGTAAAGAAATACAAGAGTTTTCACCCAATATCGTGGGGATTACCTCTACGACTGCTCTTGCCAATGCCGCTCATGAAGTTGCTAAATGGACAAAGAATATCTCAAAAGATATAAAAGTGGTCATGGGAGGGGTTCATCCGACTGTGCTTCCCGGCGAAACACTTGAGGATAATAACGTTGATGTGGTGGTTAGAGCGGAGGGGGAAATTACTTTTTTTGAATTGGTGAGGGCTTTTGAAACTAGAACGAATCTAAGGGATGTTCTGGGAATATCATTTAAAGCGGGCGGTGAGATAGTTCATAATGAAAATAGACCCTTTATCAAAGATTTAGACTCGCTGCCCCCTGTCGAAGATCATATTCTACCAAGGAACCTATATGGCGGATATAGTATACTCACAGCCAGAGGATGTCCATTTAATTGTATTTTCTGTTCCTCACGTACTCTTTGGGGAACTTGCTACCGGGCGAGGAGTCCAGAAAATGTCTTTGTAGAAATTGATTCCATAGTAAATAAGTATAACCCAAAGGAAATTGCTTTCATTGACGAGAGCTTTGTTATAAATAAAGCAAGAACGAAAAAAATGTGTGATATGTTTATTGAAAGAGGCTACCATAAAAAGATGACCTGGATATGTAGCAGTCGAGCAGACTTAGTAGATAAGCCACTTTTAGAAAAAATGAGAGAAGCCGGATGCAGCGCCATCTCTTTTGGAATAGAAACAGCCTCCCAGAGACTTTTAGACATACTTAAGAAGAGAACATCGCCGGAAATAAATGAAAGGGCAGTACGAATGGCTAAAAAGGCAGGGATCAGTAATGTCCGAGCTACATTTATACTAGGAATACCCACAGAAACTAGAAAGGAGTCTCTTGCTACCATAAAATATGCAAAAAAACTGCCTCTGGATTCGGCCAAATTCAGTATTGCAACTCCATATCCGGGAACAGAATTATATAGAATAGCCTTGTCCGAGGGAATGGACATCCAAAAGGATTGGTCAAAACTCCACCAGGGGGTAGGTTTTAGTGAATACAATCCTGTATGGATACCTAAAGGTAGAGATCCAAAAGAGCTAAAAAAACTCCAAAGGAGAGCAAATCTCGGATTCTATTTGAGTCCCCGGCGAATATTTTATATCCCTCGGATATGGGATATATCGTGGAAAAATGTGAAATCATGGGAAGATATTAAAATGTACTGGCGAATAGGGAAATCCCTTTTTGCAAGAGGTGGATAACTTGATCCGGAAATCTTATGAGTTTCAAAAAAACAGAAAAATAGGCGGAATTTTGATCATTAGGATATCAACCAAAGAATAAAATGTTACCTCCAACAAAAAAAATGATAAAAAGGATTCTTCAAGTTTCATTAATTGTGGTAATTTTCTATTTCCTGGCAAAAAACCTATATGTTAATTGGAATAAAATTGTCAAGTATGATTGGAACATAAACTATTATTTCCTCACCTATTCCTTTCTTCTTTTGATAGTGGGTTCCTTTTTGATAGCTCTTGGATGGAACTTGATACTGAGAGTGCTAGGTGGCAGGCTAGGCTACAAAAGAGCCCTTAGGATTTTTTTCATTACTGATTTAGCTAAATATGTGCCTGGAAAAGTATGGACTATGGTGGGAAAGGTTTATCTATGCGCAAAAGAAGGTATTCCCATTGCTAAGACATCGGCGAGCGTGGTTATCCAACCCCTGATACAGGTAATAGCCGGGATAATGATGTTCTTGATCTCTCTTCCATTTTGGACAAAAACCAGTGGTTTTATGAGCAAGCTGTACCTTTTTCTCCCCCTTATTCCCATTGGTTTGATTCTTCTACATCCGGCTATAATGACTAAAATACTCAATTTTGTGTTAACCAGATTAAAACAAAAACCGATAGAGTTAAACATAAAATACCGAGATATATTATTAATCCTACTTTTATGGTGTGGTTTATGGATTTTAACCGGGGTCGCTTCTTATTTTTTGATCATTTCAATATATTCTTTTCCCATTTCACAGTTGCCTGTGGTGATCGGCATCTTTTCCATAGCTGGGATATCACAATTTTTGACGCCCTCCGGGATAGGAGTACTGGAAGGAGTACTAACTGTCTTGCTTGGTTTATATGTTCCTGTACATATAGCCATTTTTATTGCCCTCTTAGCTCGGGTTTGGAAAACAGTTACTGAGCTAGTATGTGTAGCCATTGCTGTGAAGTTTTAATTTTTTTGTAAATTGTATTCATGGAAAAGTCTCGATATATCCTTGACGAGATTTCTGAAGTGTTATAAGCTACATTTAGGGTTTAGGAAGACTAGACTACTGCTCAGAACGGAGGATGTTCAAGATGTCTAATTCCAGAGTGCTTCTCATTGGTCCGCAGGTAGATTATGCAAGAATGTTTGGAAAGGCGAGTGCAACTGCTCCATCAATGGTTCCCTTAAATCTGCTATATTTATCTGCCTATCTAGAGAGCAGAAATATCCCTGTAAAAATACTGGATGGCCAAGTTCATGATTTAGATGAGCAAAGTTTGGTAAAGCATATCGGACAATTCAACCCGAATGTTGTCGGGATAAGTTGTGCTACGCCATTGGTATATCCTGCTCACAGAATCGCCAAAACTGTAAAAAGTGTTTCCCACCAAATAACAGTCGTTATGGGTGGCCCTCATCCGACCGTACTTCCTGAGGAGACAATCACTGATGAGAACGTTGATATAGTAGTTAGAGGTGAGGGGGAAATCACACTTTTTGAATTGGTAAAAGCAATAGAAAGCGGCTCCGGTCTAGATTCGGTTCTGGGCATAACTTATCGGGACAATGGAAATATTGTGTTTGCTCAGAATAGGCCTTTGAAGACTGATCTAGATTCGCTACCTCTTCCTTCAAGGCATCTCATTCCTATCGGCAAATATCGCCCTCAGATAGATATTTACTCCCGCCTTCCATGGACTCATATGCTTACCTCCAGGGGTTGTCCCTACAATTGCATATTTTGCGCTTCCAGACGAATCTCAGGACATAAATATCGAGCGAGAAGTCCAGAAAAGGTTGTTGAAGAAATCGACATCCTGGTAAACCAATATGGCATTAGAAATATTGGCATGGCCGATGACAACTTCGTTGTCGATAGAAAGAGGACAGAGTGTATATGTGATATGCTTATTAAGGAGGGCTACCATCGAAGGGTGGATTGGGTGTGTGCAGCCAGAGCAGATGGGGTTGATGAGCCTCTCCTGAAAAAGATGAGAGCCGCTGGTTGCAGATGTATCTGTGTCGGCATTGAAACAGGAACTCAACGGCTGATGAATATTCTTAAAAAGCATCTCAAGTTGGAGAAAGTAGAGGAAGGGGTCAAAATGATGAGGAAAGCAGGGATCAAAGTCCGGGGTACTTTTATGCTGGGGATCCCGACAGAGACGGAACAGGAAACACTACAGACCATAAATTTTGCTAAGAAACTAAATCTAGATTTTGCTAAGTTCAATATTATTACTCCCTATCCCGGCACGGAATTGTATGAAATGGCTAAGGAAAAAGGGTTAGTTGGGGAAGATACTTGGTCCAGGTTAATTCCGGGCATCGGATTTAGTGAGGCAGAACCGGTATTTGTGCCAGAAGGAAGAGATCCAAAAGAGTTGAAAGCAAAACAACAAAGAGCTGCCAGGACATTTTATTTTCGGCCGCAGCCAATTTGGAATTTGGCTAGTAATATACGATCCTTTAATGATTTCAAGCGGTATTTCTATGGCGCGAAATTATTGCTGAAATTATAGCCTCCTATTAAGAAGAAAAGGTGATTCCAGAAATTGCATTTTCCCTCAAAAAGATGAGTGGAAAATTGGTAAAGTTGTCAAGTGATTTGTGTGGGTTGTAAGGTAATTTAAGTTTCCGCTCTTTCTCATAGATTTCTGTAGGAAGACAGAGTCCACTTAGTAAAGATGTCTGTTGGAGGGAAGAAATTCTTGCTTAAATGAGAGAAAAACTGGCCAAAAAGCCGTGTATACTAGAAGGAAATGGGATAGTGAATTTGGCAAAACGATCCCCCCTCGTCAAAGGAAAAAGACCCAAAAGAGGAAAAATGAAGGAAGGCTATCTATTCTCTCTGAATGGCGTAAAGAAGGTAGAGAGGAACCTCGGGACCAAGGAGTCTTTTCCAGTATTTCCTTTTCCTTGTCTCTCGGTATTTTCTTAAGTTTACAGCTGCCCTGATGATGAGACCGAAGACCCTTTTGAGGAAGCTGGCGATATCGGAAAGATAAGATAATACACAGGCTTTCTTAATTCCTCTTACTCTTGGGCGTCCTAAGATATCCAAATCATTTTCCTTACAGTTGGAATTGCTTCTTTCGGATGAGGTTCTATAGCTTTTGATCTTTTTATAGATAGAGCTTGCTCTGTGCCACCTTAGGATGAGGCGAGGATGGGTCTTAACTGACATTTTAGTGGAAAAGCCGTGCTCATTTTCCCTATGAGGACACTCTCGAGGAAAAGGATTGAGGGGGCATTCTCGAAGACACTCTTTCTCGCAGGAAAAGCAGCTTCTTTTAGTTTTGGGATCGTAACACTTCCACTTGGTGAGTCTACCTTTAGGTGCGCAAAAGGAGTTCCATTTTTATCATAACCTCTTTTTAAAAGGGCCTCGTCATTTAAGTTCTCGTTTCTTGTGTTGTGATCGAAGCCGGGTCCAGAGCTATTTTCTCTACACCATTTATAGTTAACTCCATCATCATAATGACCATCACCTAAATCGATAGTGATCTTAAGGTGAGGATGCCGCTCTTTGAATCTTTGCCGAAGCTGGATGAAGAAATTGCCCTCGTAGATACTGCCTTCTTTAGTTACTGAATCAGAAGGTAGTTCAATACCTAAAAGAGAATCTTTTAAGGTTAAGGTGATCTTGTCGTAGCCAAAGATATATTCAAGTTTTGATGGATCTTCCTTTGACCTTCTTACTCCTCTTCTTGTCTCAATATCTGAGGGAAGATGGGGACATTTTATCCAGCAGGTATCTAAAGATGGACTCATTTGAATGGGCTTCACGCTTGATTTTAAGGGAAGGAGCATCAGACCAAGCTCCTTTAGTTTTTCCTCTGTTCCCAAGAGCTGAGAAGTTCCATCGGTTTCCTTATTGGGATCAAAGTGAGAGAAGTTAAAGGAAAATAGATTTATCAAGGGTCTCTTTTTCTCTTCGGGGAAAAACTGAGAAGGACACCTTGCTCTAACTTGATACTCTTTTCCCAGGGCTATTTCTTTAGGATGGTTAAGATAACTATTTACTCTTCTTTTGATCCTTGAGAGAAGGCCAGTTATTTGAATTCTTCGACATTTCTTCTCAAAGTCGTCACATCCTCTGAAACGAGAAAAGGTGGGAAATTGCGTCTGTTATGTAAAGTCTGTAGAGTGTCTTTGTTATTATCCATAATAGAACCTCCTATTGTTTAATGACATTAGGATTATATCACTAAAAAATTATTGTCAAGTGTTATATATCAATTTAGGGTGGAAATCAGAGGAATGTTTTCAACTCAAATTCATAAAAAAACAGGGTTGAAAGGAAGATAATAAAAGCTGGAAAAGGTAGGAAATTAAGGCAAAGCAAATACTTAAATTAGCTGGTGTTCATATTATGAAGATTCTGTTAATACAACCTTCTCAGGAGAACGTATATGGAGTTGCAGTAAAACCCTCATATATTCCGCTTGGGTTGCTTTATATTGGGGCTTGTTTGGAGAAGGCTAGCCATGTGGTTGATTTTATAGATCTAGACATAGATGGCTTTAATGAAAACAAATTACTGGGGTACATAAATGAAACAAAGCCAGATCTGATTGGTTTTGGATCCACCACAGTCACAATCAACAATGTATTAAAGATATCTAGATTGATCAAGAATACAACACGTATACCAATAATAATTGGAGGTATTCACGCAACTATCGCTGGAGAAGAGTTAATAAAGAGTAAAAACATTGACTATGTAGTTGTGGGTGAAGGAGAGGAGACTATTGGTGAACTTGTAGAGGCTCTTGGGAACGGATATAAATTGTCAGAGATAAAAGGCATATATTATAAGGATAAAAGCAAGGTTGTGTTTACTGGTGATAGGGCTCTAATTGAGAATCTTGACAACATACCTTTCCCTGCAAGGCATCTTTTGAAACATCCTTTTGATTATATCCCTCCGGATGCACTAAAAACACCGGTAGCTTCCATAATGACCAGCAGAGGTTGTGCTGCACGATGTACCTATTGCTGTACTAAACTGATTTTCGGAAGAAGGATGAGGTTTAGAACCATAAAAAATGTAGTTGACGAGATAGAAAACGCAATTAAGAATTATGGCATTAAAGAAATGCACATAATGGATGATTGCTTTACAATTAACAAAAAAAGGGTTTTTGAGTTCAGGGATGAAATAAAGAAAAGAGGAATAAAGACCACTTTTGTATTTTCAAACGGAATCAGAGCAGACCAGGTGGATGAGGATATACTGAAAGTACTTAAGGATCTAGGCGTATTAAGCGTTGCTTTTGGAGTGGAATCTGGAAACCAGATGATATTAGATAATATTAAGAAAGGCTTAAAGCTGGATACAATAAGGAAAGCATTCAAAGTGTCTAAAAAATATGGATTTACAACATGGGGATTTTTTATGATAGGTCTGCCCGGAGAAAACGAGAAAACAGTAAGAGATACTATTAACTTTGCAAAAGAGCTAGATCCCGACTTTGCAAAATTTCTTATATTGAAGCCATTTCCAGGAACTGAAGTATTTAACCAACTATACCAAGAAGGAAGAATATTTGATTTTGACTACGACAATTATGGACTATATACAGGGCCTGTGCATGATCTTCCAGACCTTCCAAAAGAAGAAATACTTGGCTTACAGAAAAAAGCATTAAGGGAGTTCTACTTAAGACCATCCCAGATATTTAAGACAATTTTAAGGATACATTCATTTACTCAATTCAAGCTTAATATAAGATCAGGAATGTTTATTATAAAGTCCATGTTTAAAGAATAAGGTGGAAAAAAACTGGCTTTGCCGTTGAAAGACTAACTTATTTCAATATGTTTCTCTTCGTTCTTCTAGCCAGAATGAGTCAATTAGTGACCAAGATGGCAAAACGGCAGGCATAAACCTCGATCTGATCTCAAACTGTTTCCTTCGGGCCTAAATAATGTTCTGGAAGCGGTATTCATTCTTGAGGAACGATTCTTAAGGAAACATAATCTTCCATACGGTGTATCATTGTTATGTGCAGCAAAGAAGACGCAGTATCCCTAAATGCGAGAAGGAACTCATCCGGATCTGTTGACGACCAGGACTTCATTCTCGTTGCCCTCTTAACTTTGGCAGCACTTGCCATTAGACTGGTATCTTTGCATTTTTACCATTTTATTGGGATAGACGGTGGGGTAGATGGTGTTGGCTACGCTATTAGCGGCAAAAACCTCTTTTCCGGGCTGGGTTATTCCTTTCAGGATCGTCCTCAGTTAGTTCTTCATCCTCTCTATCCTATATTAATAGGAGTTTCATGGTTCTTTACCCAGAATCTAGAATTTTCCGGTCAGATAGTCTCTGTCATTGCTGGAAGTTTACTGGTTATACCCGTTTTTTACTTAACAAAGGAGATGTACGGAAAAAAGACTGGGATATGGGCTGCTATTTTTGTTGTTATTTGTCCCCCTCTGATATTTGGTTCTACGGAGGTTCGCCTTGCTTCATGGTATACATTATTGTTGTCGGCGGTGGTAGCTATTGGATGGAAGGCTCTGCGAAGCAAATATCTACTTTGGTCTGCACTCACCGGTCTAATGCTAGCTTTATGTTATCTCACTCGTCCAGAAGCTATTATGTTTCTGCCGATTTTTCTTTTACTTTATCTACTTCTGTTTAGACTCAAGATTAGCTATCCCTCATCAATGATAAAGTTAATCGTATTGAGAAGCGCGGTCCTGATAGCGACTTTTGTGTTAGTTTCATTTCCTTTTTGGCATTTCTTGCATCGCCATACGGGGAAATGGATATTTACTGGAAGAGGCGCCTATACTTTCATTGGCTACTATGGAGGCAACTGGGAGGAAGCAAATTTTGAGTTGGCCTCCAATCTGGAAGCAGTGCGATTAAAATGGTTGGAGCAAGGTGGATTGGTAAATTTTGTCATATCTAACCGCTCTAAACTCCTGGCCAGATGGGTACACAATGTGGTGAGTGTATGGTCTGGTCAGGATAAACAGGCTAAATTGTTAGGAATGCCACGTTGGGTATTGAGAGGCGGACTAATCTTCTTAGCCCTATTTGTCAGCTTTGGATTCATCAAATTTATCCGGACCCGACAGATAGCGGCAAAGCATATTTATCTGCTCATTATAGTTTCTTCCTCCCTCATCTATTTTTTCTTCGCCATTGATTGGCGCTATTTCTATCCTTACTTTCCCTTTCTCTTGATTGGACTGGCACTAATAACAATTATGATTCAAGATTGGGGTAAAAGGACTAGTACCTATGGGAACAGAGCTTTTGCTAAGATTGTTGTATATTTACCGATAGGTCTGCTCTTGCTCGGTATGAGCAGCTATTCAGGGGTTCTAATAGGGAAGAAGATGGGTTACGCTCCTTATGAATACAAAATAATGGGCCAATGGATGAAAGAAAGCATACCGGATATTGAGAATAAGATTGTGACGTCTAGGAAAATGGGGATACCTTTCTATGCGGGAGCGAGACACGAGCCACTTTACTACGGCGAATACCCGGGACTAATCGAGTATGCGAAATCTAGAAAGGTTGACTATTTGGTAATAGACCAATGGACAATCCCAAAAACTAGACCTCAGCTTGCCTTCTTGTTGAAAGAAGACCAAAAGCATCCGGGATTACAATTGGTTCACCTAGTGAGATATAAAGGTCGAAAAACAATACTTTACCAAATTGAATAAGAGGTAGAATTATGTTGAGCAAGATTCCGCCTGAGTTGTTTAGACTTTATTCTGGCCACGGACTTAGAGTGGCATTATATGCACGTCTCCGTTGGCGTTTGTGTCCATTTGAGGAGATAGAGAGACATGTCCCAAAGGAAGGAACAGTTGTTGACATAGGTTGTGGATATGGCTTATTGGCCAATTTCATGACCCTAAAATCTAGTAAAAGAAACGTTACCGGCATAGATCTCTCAGTTGGAAGAATTGGGGTAGCCCAAAAAACTACCGATAATCGAAAGAGAATTCAATTCAAGCTTATGAATGTGCTTGACTTGCAATTAGGAAAATATAGTACTGTAGTAATGAGTGATTTTCTGCATCATCTTGATTACGAAAGCCAGGAAGAACTACTGGTTTGTTGTTATCAAAGACTGCCCCCGAGGGGCTTTCTCATTATCGAAGAAGTTGATGATAGGCCACTTTGGAAGTATTGGTTTAACATTATTGTCGACAGAATTCTCAACCTTGGTGAGGGGATATTCTTTCGTAATTACCGAGAATTCCAGGAACTCTTGCAAAGAATCGGATTCGAGGTAAAGACAAAAAAAGCACACAAAGGCATACCGCTGTCCGATATTCTATTCATATGTAGAAAGAGAGGCAATTTAGAAACTTCTTCTTGAACCTCAGAATTGAGAAGAAGATAAGAGAGTCTGTCGAACTCGTTCGTGAACTTTTAGGCATGGGATTGAAGGTATGATCATAATACTATTGCCAGCTTACAATGAGGCATCCGGCATTGAACGGCTACTTGGTAGGATAGGAGAGGTGCTTAACCATGAGGAATATCGGGTTGTGGCGGTAAATGACGGGAGTACCGATGGAACCAAGGAAATTATTGCCGAGTGCACTCAATGGCAACCGATCACTTT
>Ga0315545_1001471_pt1 | contig 22831 bp, 27 predicted proteins | sample SalMarSW160210MG_FD_203096 | JGI IMG/M metagenome (GOLD analysis project Ga0315545, IMG submission 203096) | Salt marsh sediment microbial communities from the Plum Island Ecosystem LTER, Massachusetts, United States - Salt Marsh Sediment SW1602-10 ...
CCAGTGTGGAAGACTGTGGCGCAACCACCGCAGCCATAGAGGACCAACTTCTCCTTTCCGTCCAGCATCTCTAGAATCTCTTCCATAGGCTTTTGCACTTGTCCAATCACTTTTTCTCTCCTTTCTCTGTAAATAGCGATGGATTAAGCTCATAGATGGGTGTTCCTGCTCGGGACACTTCAGCAAGTGAACCCAGCTTCGGACTCATCACCCCGCTGCCTTTGAGTTCGGCTATCAGGGCATCGATCCTATTCCCCAAGCCCAACTCATTGCACACCGTCTTTATCTGACTTGCGGTAATCCTGTGATCCTTTGCCTGCTTCTCCAGCCGTGCAACCAGTTTTGGTATTTGCTCCCAGTTTGGTTCACCCATGTCCCTGAAAAGCTCAGCTAAGGCGTGTCCTTCTTCCCAACGTCCCGTTTTTCGGGCGCCTTGCACTAGATACTTGACAATGTTGGGTATCTCATACAATTCTGCTGGCTCAGCCAGCAGCAGCCGGTCCTCCCAGGCAGCGCTCTTAAGTGTTCTCACCGGAAGAAGCAGCTTCCATTCGTTGCCCAAGAGTAAAATATCCTCGGCATCGCCATTGATCATCTCCTCTATTTCACGATAGGCTACTCTGCCTCTTTCAGAGGCGTGGGCCAAGACTTGCGCCAGATGATTTGTCAGCTCGCTATGGCTTAACAGTCTGCATAAAGCCTTTTCCAGCTTATTCATGTGATCCCATTTCTTTTTACGTAATACCGACCGATGGCTTTACCGTCTTCAGCAGCCGCAGATATCCCTTAAAGAAAAACTCTTCTTCAGAGTCGGTGAACCCTTGACTCTGAAGCATTTCCTTCATATCGAGCTTGAGGAATTCCGCAGCCAGCTGGCATTCCCAATGGGTGAATGCCCAGCGAAGGGGAAACCACATTTTCTTCAAGTCGAACTCACTATAGTCTAGAATGTAAAAGGTTCCCCCCTGCCTCAAAGCCCGATGAGCACTGTGAATAATCCCAAGCTTCTGGTCATCCTCAAACCCGTGTAAGACAAAGGAGATGAGCACCTTGTCGAACTCTCCTTTGTACAGCAGGGATAGCTCTATCCGCTGCTTCTTAAAAGTGATGTTAGGATACCTGCCACAGCGGTCCCACGCTCGGCTTAACATCTCATCGTTGATGTCTAAGCCCACAATTCTACCATGAGAGCCTACCTTTTCAGCCATGAAGCAATCGTTCCTGCCCGTGCCTGAGCCGAGGTCGAGTATTGATTGACCGGGCTTAATGCCCATCTTTTCAACAACCCCTTTAATGAGGTGAGAATACTGCCCTAGTGAAAACAGGTTTAAGAAGAGATCATAGTAGAGTGCTCCCCCTGGGGCAATCTCTACTTTAGATCTTGCTGGTGGCAAATATACCCCCTATTTGAGCATTGCCAGGTACTCGACAGCGTACTTACAGTTATTAGCCCCCCCGAACATCTCCCCCCTCTTTACCTTTTCCAATGCCAAGTACTCACTGGCAGCCATGCCAGCAGAGGCTCCTTGGCTCCCCTCTTTCTTATTTTCCAGACCTGATTTCGTCTGAAAGCAGGCTTATTAATCGGTCTGGGGTGACGCTGTAAGGTTCTATCGGAATCCCCATCCAGTCCGAAAATTCTAGCACTTTCTCCGGAAAATCTTGAATATATTTCCCATAAAAACCCAGAGCATCTAGAAGGATCGCTTTATCATATCTTGGAAATGTCTCATTGGCCTTGGCCGCATCCCAATCGATAAATATTGCTTTCCAGTATTTAAGCCAACCTGGGGTAATCCAGTAGATCTTTTCTCCTTTACTGATTTTCCCCCTATTTTTTGAATCCGCCAGCATGTCGATGCACCTGGCGGCTCTTATTCTAGAAATATTTCCTTCACCCCTGTTAATCAGATCATCGATACTTTCAGGTGGTTCCTTCTGGAGATCCAGATAACAACTACTACCGTAAACCACAATGATGTTCTTTGAATATTCCATTGCTTTCTCTAATCTATTAATGAGCTGCTCTCTGAGTTTTCTATAATCCTCGTGTAAACCAGGAGCAGTATACAAGATCTTTTTTGTATCTAGAAAACCATTTTCCTTCAAATGGTCCAATTCTGGACGCAGTGTACCGCAGGATACAATGGTATAGTTCTTAAATGATGGTTTGTAGTCCATGATCTCACCTACCTTGGGTCTAAATTCAATAAAGATCCTCTATATCTAATGAAATTAAATAACCGGGGGTGGATGTGGTTCCTTCCAGTACAGGAGTGACATTTTTGCTAACCTGGTATCTATCCATATTGTATGTTGATAGCGTTTAAAGGACATGCTCGGACGCACTCTCCACATCCCACGCACATTCTCGTTGAATAAAGCATCGGGGGATCTCCTGGTTCCTCTTGTATCAAGAGATCATGAGGGCATACCTGAACGGCTTTACAAATTCCTTGACTGGGATCACATTCGTCCGGTTCACAAACCTGGTAGTTTATAACTGCATACTTTGTTCCTAGCTCCATTCCTAGACCTTTCGTTTTTTACTGGCTTAAGCAGTCGCAGATGTTTCCCTGAAAATGTTCTTTAAAGGTTTAAAATGTATTAAATATAGTAACTTTCTTTTTCGATAAAATTGATCACATATTGAGATTTCATTGATTTAAAAAATCCTTACAGAGGAAAAAAGCACCCTATCAAACATAGATGTCCCATTAATAATTGTTAAACTCGACATCCTCATGGCCTCCTTTCCTTACGTATCAGATCTTAGCCGAAGCCCCTCTCATTCTCAACACCCGCATACGCGAAATGCAAGGCATAGTCTGGCGCAAGTGCCGGGGATGCCTCATCACCATCGTCCACCTACTCAACCTTTTCCTGAAGCCAGTTTAGAAGTTTGTCCTTCAACACCTCCAGGTTCTTACAACCCCGCCTTACCTCCTAATGCGCGAGCAGCCAGGCTGATTTCGTTTGAAAGCAGGCTTATTAGTCGGTCTAGGGTCACGCTGTAAGGTTCTATCGGGATCCCCATCCAGTCAGAGAACTCGAGGATTTTCTCCGGATTACTTTTCATAACTTCCTTATAATATCCAATAGCATCCAGCATAAGGGCTCCCCCCGTGTGCTTGGGAAAATTCTTGTTGGCTAAACCTTTGTCGCATCCCTGATATACATAATGACGGTATTTCATCCATCCCGGGGTAAGCCAGTAGACATCCTTACCCTGGCTTATTCTTTCCCTTTCTTGCTTACTGGCTAGCATATCAACGCAATGGGTAGCTTTTATTCTGGAAATTCTAATTCCACGTTCCTCTTGCTCCTGAATTATCGTGTCAATATCCCGATTCGGATTATCAGCATTAGCGTAGCAGAACTTACCACCATAGACAACGATAATTTTGCTAGCGTATTTCTTAGCGATGCCTATCTGTCTTATAAGCTCGCTCTCAAGTTCACGAGGAATCTCATGACGTCCGGGCTTGGTATAGAGAATCTTCCTGGCATCAACAAAGCCGTTGTTCTTAAGATGGTTTAGTTCCATATTCATCGTGCCGCAGGCAACAATAGCGTAATCTTGAAACGCCACGCGATTTTCCATATCTTCCCCTCTATAGACTTTACCTCATCCCAGTCTTGATTATGGCTTCAGCACGATATGTTCCCTGTCGGCCCCCCTGCTCTTCTGTTCCACTATCCTATCTATGTTGTTATGGAGAACTTCAATTGCATTAGCGATGGCATCTGTTCTCACTACTACACAGGCAAGTTTCTTAAGTAACCTCGGAAGGTTAGGGCCAAATTTCCTGCCCACAAGGACATCCACACCTTCCAGAACAGAAGACGTAGCCTTAGCTTTCTTTGGGTCGCCATGCTTTATCGATTCATCCTCCTTAGATTTAACATTCCTCCTCTGTTCAACAAGTTCTTCTTTACGATCGGAGAACTTGTAAACATAGAAATATTTCGCCATGCCTACATGGTCATTGTTTAAACTCTCACCATCGTCCGTGCCAAAAGCGATCAAGAGCTCCATTGTTTACCCCCTAGCGAGTAGTCCTTTCTGCCAACATAAACTAGCACTTTGAGCCGGTTCTCCATTATGTCCAGCGCTTCTAATCTCCTGAGCAAACCTGTTCACCCAATATTGTATTGCCGCACACTGAACAACTAGCTAACAGCCGCATCTAACACTCCCAGACAGAGACCTGAAGCTTTGCGTTCATAGAAGCATTCTGCGCAGACATAGTTGATATACCGCATCATATCACTTCCATGCTACTTGCTTTGAGCAAGCTTATCTATCAATCGGTGCAACGGCACCGCTAACTGGTCCTCTTGAACATGAGGCGAGTAGCAGCTATCAATCTGTACCAGTTTCATAAGCAGCATTTTGCTGGCAATGGCCACCGCCAGCTTATCAACTGTACCCGATACTATTTCCTCGGAGACTATTTGCGCCCCAACTAGTGTCCTGGCCTTGCTATCGGCAATAAGCTTGTACCGGGTGGGGTGGCCATTAAACCTCTCCCGAAGCCGAGGGGTGTCAACGGTAACAGAGACGGTATCTAACCCCCTTTCTCTTGCTTCCCTTTCAGTAAAGCCTACCGCCCCTACCTGATGACCAAATACCTTACTGACAAAGGGCATCACTGTTCCTTCATAAGTGATACAGTTACCCAAGACAGCATTTCTGCCAGCTATGTAGCCAGTCCTGATGGCATTGGCAGCCAGCTGGTGTCGCCTTTTGGCATAAGTAATGATATCCCAGTTCTCCATGCAGTCTCCTACGGCATAGATATCGGGGTCGCTTGTCTGTAGGTATTGGTTCACAGCTATTGCACCGGTCTTGCCTATCTGTAGGCCCGCTTTTCGTGCCAGCCCAACGTTAGGCTTGGTTCCGGTAGCAAAGAAGACGAAGTCCACCTCCAGTTCCCCCTCAGAAAGACTCACCTGCTTCCTTTTCAGCCTGCTCGCTATGCCCTCTACCTTAGCCGGCATGATCAACTCCAGTCCGTTTTGCTTGATCACGCCCCCTAACGTTTCTGCCATATCCTCATCTAAGTATGCCCGTAGAATACCCCGTCTGACTAACAGGTAGACCTTGACGTAGCCCCTTGCTCTTAGAGCTGCGGCTATCTCTAGCCCGATAGATCCCCCGCCGACAATAGCTGCCTCAGCGTATCGGCTAACGGCATTCTCCAGGGCTACACCATCAGCCATGTCAGTGCTCAGAACGAATTCATTCTTGCCATCCAATCCTGGGAAAGAGGGAATGGAGGGCACAGCACCCAGGGCTAAGATAAGTCTATCGTAGCTATACCTTGCACCTCCGGCCACGATGTATTTTCCTACAGGTAAGATATCAGTAACTTCAGCATTCAAGTGAAGATTTATGTTCCTCTTCTCCCAGAATGACCTCTGGCGGAAGCCACGAATCAGTTCATCCCAGGTGGTAACCGTTCCGTTAATCACCAATGGCATCTCACAGGGTGGACAGCCAAGTTCAAGCCTCTTGCTAAAGATGTCAATCTGTGCCCCGCTATCCAGACGGCGGATCTGATTTGCTGCCATTGCCCCGCCATCTCCGGCACCGACAATGCAAACCCTCATTTCTTGTCTCCCACTCTTAGTGTCCTCTTGCCGCCAAGGAGATAGCCCTTTTCCCCAGCAGGTATCAGCACTTCAAGCCAGTCCTCCACAGGCACAAAGGGGCAGCTATGGGCCTCCCTGTACGCACACCATGAGTTCTGAGTCCATAATGTGCTCATAATGCCTTGTAAACTGTCATGAACGCGAGGGCTATAACCAGTATCGTAAGCCCAATTTCTAACCATGTAGGCTTAGTTCTTAGCGATATCCTGCTTCCAATTCTTACGCCAATCATCGACCCTATAAGCACGAATACTGCTGGCAGCCAGACTATATCGCCGCGATGCCAGTAAATAACTACGGCGGCCATGGCTGTAAAGATGGTTACGAATAGCGATGTGGCAATTGCCTTATGAATATTGAGTTTCATGGCTCTTAAGAAAGGTGGGAATAGAGAGCCACCACTTCCACCACGCATGCCAACTATCAAGCTTAGACCCAGTGAACCGGCAATGATGTTCCATGAGCCTAGACTTATCTTGCGGGCAAGCGCCGGGATAATCCTGTCAAGATAGATTCCAACTACCGTTATGACAGAAACAACGACGAAGACGACTGCCAAAGCCAGTGTTGAAATCAGTCCAGCGAGAAAGGCACCCGTTACTGAACCTAAGGTTCCCCCAGTTATCATGTACAGAGCAATTCTCTTATCGATGTTCCTTCTTTGACTTAGTGCTCCTACTGATGACGAAAGGGGTATGACCAGCAGGTTAATCCCAAAAGCATTCAATAAAGGCAGCCCTGCCAGATTGAGCAGCGGTATCCTGACAGAACCTCCGCCAATACCAAACAGACCGCTCATGAAACCCGAGAAAAGCCCAATAAACAGATAGACTATGCTTCTTGCTGTCAATTATCTTCACTCAAGAATAATCTGAATTAAGGATTAGATTGATTCCCTGCTTGCTCCGCATCTTATCTTCTTGTCTTCAGGTTTTCCATTCTTGCCAGGATATCTTCCACTCCCCGAGACAACCTATTAATCTCTTTTCTTAAAGTCTTTAAGTTCATCGTGTCAGGGCTAACCCTTAGCCCAGGAAGGAAAGCAGCCTGTGATCTGTAGACATGGGCTGCCGCTTCCGCTCCAATAATTTCGCTTATCTTGTAACCTGCCCAGGGATTCCGTCTGCAGCCAAAAGGTGAGGCTCTTCTTCCAGCTACTGCTCTAGCGAATTGCCTGCAAGTCCCAAATCCACAGGATCCACAATTAAGCTTGGGTAGAAGTTCATAAATATCCCTTATGTTGTCCTTATTACTGGCTGCCACCGTTCCTCCTATTCGCCTAACCATATTTGGCAAAGCTACAGTCCTCAAGTTTCCAAGTTATCCACGGCTTAGTTTCGCCGTTTCAATTTATCCCGCTTGCTGTAGTTCCCTCAGAAGTTGGAATAGCCGCTCATTGGCTTCTTGCATTTCTTCTGCTGCCTGTAATAGAGCATTGTACGTTGGTTTACTCTGTGGGTTCTCGGCTTTTTCGACCCATTTCCTGAATCTCTCGGCATCGTGCCTGTTATGCTCGGTCCATGAGGTCAAGAGGACTTCAAGCCTACCCCTTTCATCTGTTGGGAAACTCTGGAGGATGCCATCAACCATTGTCCGGATAGTACTCTCAGGAACGGCGCCGAGGATTTCGTCAACCTTCTGCCCATCAGCAAAGAACATCTGCATCGGTATGCTCATGATCTGATACTTCATTGCTGTCCGTTGGTTTTCATCCACATTAACTTTGCAGAACTTGAACCTGCCATCATATTCCTCTGAAAGCTTGTCATATATAGGTGAGACCATCCTGCATGGACCACACCAGGGTGCCCAGAAATCAACCTCTGTGGGAAGGTCTGACCTGAGAACTTCCTGTTCAAAGTTCTGATCGGTAACCTCTATTACTTTGCTCACATTACCTCCTTAGTATTTGTTCCTACTCAGTCAACCTGTCCCAAGATCTAAGATTTTGCCCTTCTTTCTAACCTCTCCTAATCCCTATTCTCTCCAATACATGAAGAGCTCGTGATTCTAGCTTGATTTCCTCGTCTCTTGAAGATAGTTGAAGGCAGAGATGGCCGCGGTAACACCATCGCCAACTGCGGTACCGATCTGGCGCAGTGAGTTCTGGCGAATATCGCCAGCAGCGAAAACGCCAGGGGTTGAGGTAGCGAGCCTTTCATCAGTAGTAATGTGGCCAGTATTCTCGAGCTCCAAAATGTCGGAAAAAGTCTGGCTATTGGGTGTTAGCCCTATGGCCACAAACACGCCATCGACTTTTAGGATAGATTGTTGCCCGGTTTCAACATTGCGCAGTTTGAGTCCATTGACCATTTTCTCTCCCAAGACCTCCTCTACCACCATACTCCAGATGAACTCCAGCTTTGAATGGGCAAAGGCTCGCTGTTGAAGAACCTGTCCTGCCCGGAGCTGGTCCCGCCGATGTATTACGTAGACCTTCCTGGCATATTGGGTCAGCTCCAAAGCATCGGTAATAGCAGTATCACCTCCTCCTACCACTGCTATCTCCCTGTTGCGAAAGAAGAAACCATCGCAGGTAGCACAATAGGAAACACCTCTACCTGAAAGCCTTTTCTCGCCAGCAACTCCCAGTTTTCGATATTCTGAACCGGCAGCGATAACTATGGCTGTAGCCTCGAACTTGCCCTCAGTAGTAGAGACACTATGGGGTTGTCCTTGGGTAAGCCCTGTAACCTCAGCAGTCACCGCCTCCAGGCCATATCTGGTAGCTTGTCGATGCATAAGTGAACCCAGCTCCGAACCGGAGATACCCTCAGGAAAACCAGGATAATTCTCCACTAGAGTGGCATTGATCATCTGACCCCCTAGTACCCCACGCTCCACCAGTAGGCTCTTAAGCCCTGCCCGTGAGGTATAGAGTCCAGCAGTAAGCCCAGCTGGACCACCCCCGATGATGATTACTTCATATTTAGTCAATTCAGCTACTCCTTTTCCGAGCCCCAAAGCTACAATCCCTTCCAGCCTTCCTGCTCCATAGCCAAGAAAGCCAGTCGTTCTTCCTCATTCATCTCCGCTATCCTGATCTCAACGTTGGCGCCCAGCCTCATTACCGCCTGACGCAGACTGTTCACAAGGTAGTCTTTGATTGAACCAGGAATACCAAGGAAAGGAAGCACGAGGGTAAGCGTAACCTCGGCATCCTTCAGGGCTATATCCCTAACCATCCCCAACTCAACTAGGGTACGACTGATTTCTGGGTGCATCACCTGTTCTATTGTGTGATGCACATCTTCCTCTGAGATATTCTTAGCCATTATGACTCTCTCCTTAATTAGTTATGTGCTTTATCTCTCCATCTTTTAGCACTGGCAGGACGTTCCTGACAAGGTTAGTGGATGCTTACACAGGTTTGCGGATTACTTTTGTGCAGCACCGTGAAGCGATCAGGCATCAAGGCTCACAGGCTTAGTCCCCGACTTATGCTTAAAAAGCAACAGGAGCTTTGGCCTAATTCTTTAGCTTACAGAGGAAGTCCGCCAGCTCTTCGATCCCTTCAACGTTAAGGGCAAGCTCCCTCCCTTCTAAGCCATATTGCAAGATCCGCTCATCCTGGGGGACAGCCGCGATAACCCTGCTTCCATCCAGGGCTTCAAGAAGGAGGGCTTCCGTCTTACCATCGATTTTATTTAGGATGTAGTAGACCGGTTTGTCGATGCTCTTGGCCATCGCGGCAATCCTGTTGGCAAGTTCGATCGACTCCTGGGAGGGCTCCACAACCACCAAGATGAGATCGCAACCCTTCTCCACGCCCCGGCCGAGGTGCTCGATCCCCGCATCAGTATCCGCAATTAGGAACTCGTCATCTTTAAGCTCCAGGACCTCTAGAAACCTGGAGGAGAGGGCATTGATCGGGCAGGCGCACCCCTCCCCAAAATTGTAGATCTTCCCCATCGCCATGAGCTTCAGATTCCCCTTCTCCGCGAGATACTCCGAGGGGAGCTCGTCCATCCCCCATCTTTTCTGAATGGCCTTCACTCTCTCGAACAGAACCTTCTTGCCGCCGAAATAGTTCATAAAATCCTCAGGCTGCTTTAGCCCCAAATGCGTATGAAGCCCGAAGTTGGACTCATCGGTGTCGATCACCAGCACCCTGCTCCCACTCTTAGCCAGCGCTTTGGCCAGGAGGGTAGAGACGGTGCTCTTCCCGCAGCCGCCCTTCCCCGCGACGATGACCTTCATCTATTCCTCCTCGATGAGGACCGTGGAGTTCATGAAGTCGATCTCCTTGATCTTGCCCTTGATGGCCCTCTCCTCGCCAAAGAGGGTTCTCACAAGCAACTTCTCCCCCTCCAACCTTATCAGCGCTACCTCCTCTAGAAGGTTCTCCTTCTCAGTCCCCCTCCCTTTCTGAACGCTTGCCAGACACATTATAATCAGCCCTCCTCTTAGCTGGAGATACCCATCCCTTTTTTCGTATCTGGGGCTCCCTTCCCCTTTGCCCGAAGCTTCGGTTTGAGCACCTTCAGGATGAACCTGAGTGCCTCATCTCGATCCCTATCTACAATGATAGCCTCCAGGTCCATTGTCTCCTTATCATCCAAACTCAATATCGCCGTTCCCATGGTCTTTCAGATTCTTCAACACCTCCCTTTTTGCCCTAATCCGCTCCTCCAGCTCCTCGATTGCCTGGAACTGCGCGGGGCGGACGGAATGAATGGGAAGGGCTGCCTCCCTCTCTCGCAGCTCCTCCTCCAAGGCCGCAATCTCCTCCTCTAGCTCCTCCCTTGTCGACATCTCACTCATACTTGCCATGGCTCAGGTATACATCACCTCCTTGAGTTTGAGCGCGGCTCGTTTCTTGTCGATGTGGTCGATCATCAGACGGGCGGCCTTTACTGGATCGGGCTCAAAGGCAAACTTTCCGCCGACGGTTCCTTCCAATTCTTCGGTCACAAGTCTGGTAAGATTTTCAGACCCGAGAACTGGAAGTGGCATCCCGAGAGTGGTGAACACCCCTGAAGCGACAAAGTAGAACCCGATCGAAACGGCCTTTTCGCTCATCCACTCCGGAGCCGCCCCGGCAACCGGCAGCTCAGAGATATCCTCGCCAAGACCTCCCTCACTGACCACGTGGGCGAGGGTCATCAAGATCCTCGAGTTATCGACGCAGGAGCCCATGTGCAAGACCGGCGGGATACCAACGGCCTCGCAGATCTCCTGTAAGCCCTTACCGGCAAGCTCAAACGCCACCTCAGGCCTCATCAACCCAGCCTTGGCATCGGCAATCGCCGAGCAGCCGCCAGCCACTACCAGGACATCGTTTTTTATCAACTCTTTTGCCATCTCCACGTGGCCGAAGTCATGGGTGATCTTGGGGTTGTTGCAGCCAACGATCCCCGCTGCACCACGCAGTCGGCCATCGATGATCGCATCGTTTAAGGGTCGATACGTAGCCCGGTAGGTTCCGCCGAGAAAGTTGAACACCGACTCTGCAGTAAAACCACCGATCAGGTCCATCGTCTCCTGCGGGATGAACGGTGGCTTGTCGCGATTGGCAAAATTCTCTATCCCCATGCGGAGAAGCTGTTTAGCAATATCCAAAGCGTGTTCCTCGGAGAACTCAACGTGCTCCACCCCGGGGAACTTTGCCTTGGGTGAGGTGCTGACGAGCTTAGTGTGGAACCGCTGGGAGAGGTCGGATAGCGCGGGCATGATGCATTGCACATCGACCATCATCAGATCGACTGCTCCTGTCATCATCGCCAGCTCCTGCTGAAGGAAGTTTCCGGCTACAGGGACCCCATGGCGCATCAGGATCTCATTAGCCGTGCAACACATCCCAGCGATGTTGATCCCCTTGGCACCTACCTTGTCGGCGAGTTGCAGGAGTTCAGGGTCCTGAGCCGCCACCACGACCATCTCGGAGAGAACCGGTTCATGACCATGGACAACGATGTTCACCTGATCCTTCTCTAGGGTACCCAGGTTACAGGTGGCCCTTATGGGCGCAGGAGTCCCGAAGAGAATGTCTTGGAGCTCGGTCGCGATCATCGACCCACCCCAGCCATCGGAGAGGGCACAGCGCAACCCCTGCTTCATGATGTTCCGATAATCGGTATCGACACCCATGTGAGTGCGGTGCATGATCTCGACGATCTCGCGGTCGATGCCACGGGGCATAATCCCCAATTCCTGCCAGCGCTCGACCCTTCTTTTGGGCGCGCGGTGTGCTAGCTCCAATTCCCCTTCCTGCTGGCCAAAGTTGGCCAAAGCCCGCTCGGCTAGGGCTACGGCGATCTCTCGATCACTAGCACCATCGAGCCCAATCCCGTAGACGTTCGCCACCTCACGGAGCTTAACCGGATCCTTAATCTCATAATCGCTTGACTCATCCTGAGCCGCCAACAGGAGCGCATGGGCTACATCTCGTCCGTGGTCAGAGTGGGCCGCCGCACCCCCTGCTATCATCCGGACAAGGTTCCGCGCAGCAATGGTGTCTACGTCAGCTCCGCAAATCCCGTGATCTGTTCTTCCCGGGATGATCCGGCAAGGTCCCATGCTACAGATCCGACAACAGACTCCTTCGCTTCCGAACTTGCACTGGGGCTGCATCGCCTCAAAGCGATCCCAGGCAGTTTCCCAACTTTCCTCGTCCGCTTTTCTTAGCATCGCTAGAGATGCTCGATCGATACTTTTTTCGCGACCTTTGGCCATTCATTCCTCCTTTATTTGACCGCCAGCTGAAAGCTAATAGCAAAAGTAGTAATTCATCTCATCCGATATGTATCTAAATAAGAATCGCTGTAGATCTCATTATTTAAGATAAGTTCAGCCGTCGCGACAGCATCCATCAGTTTCTTGTCGGTCACATCGCAGATGGCGGCATCCAGCCCTGCTCCCATGGCCATCACCAAGAATATGCGGTTTATCAGGTTCCTCTGGTTTGTGTCAGAGGCCATATTGCTCAGGCCTAACGTTATATGCGGAGGAGGATCCGAGAGCACGGTGAGTTGTCTGATAGCCTCTAGGATGTTCTTCGCCTGCTCCTGCATAAATTTGAGGGGCATTGCTATCGGGTCTAGAAATAATTTTTGTGTATCCAGGCCGTGATCCACGGCAGCGGCAAAGATGGTCGCTGCGTTTTCCACCCTTCTTCCCACATCCTGTGGACTGCCCCCATCACCACTGGCTACCCCAATTAGGCAGGCATCGTATTCTACAGCCAAGGGGATTAAACCGTTCAGTCTCTCCGCCACAGCGGTGGTAGAGTTTATCATACGCTCATTCTCGCAAACCTCAAGCCCCCTCTTCACCACTTCCATTCGTGGCGAATCGATGGATATCGGTGTATCTACCACCTCCTGTACAGTCTCCACCATCCAGGCCATATCATCCGGATCCCTGGTGACGGCTCCCATATTCACATCCAGGAAATCTGCTCCGGCCTCAGTCTGCAACTTGGCCCATTTTTGAATCGGCCCCTTATCTTTATCTTTTATCGCTTGGGCGATGTCCCTGAAGCCCCCGTTTATCCTTTCAGCGATGAGGATCATTTTGCCCCTCCTTGTCACCAGTGGATCCTGCCAGTTGCTCAATATATCTCTTTACCTCCTCCACTGCTTTCGGATGAAGCATTACCAGGATATCGGCGCCGGCCTGAAGATACGTGTATGCGGTAGCTGCTTCCCACAGGGGTCCACGCTTTGTATGATCGCCCCATTCCGGAACCTCTTCCGCCCTCGCTTTCGCCTCCTTAGTTTTCCAGACATTTAGCCCTATATTGGCTATGATGGGTTGAGCCATCAACTTGTCCCCCTTGAGTCCAGCCATTCTCGTTCTCTCCATGATGGAGTAGACATACTCGGTACCATAGCCTAAGGCTGGTGAATCCGGGAAGATGACCATATCCTTTATGTCAAACCCGACATCTAAAGCCAAGGAGTTCACCTGCTTTGCTATATTTATGTCTACCGGCGATTCGGCTATCAATTTGTGGTTATCGGCCTTACACAAAGCGGTCAGTGTCCGATAGTTATCCTGGGTAATGGTGCCCAGAAGGCAGTTCTCCCCAGCCGCTGCTTGTGAACACTCAGTAAACACCTCATTATCCTTATCGTCGTCACCACAACCCCAAATAATCAGAGGGACCGATACGGCCCCCAAGACCTCCCTTACAACCTCGGCTGCCTCCTTGGGCGAGCGGTCCTCCCCGCTGGGATCGCAGCCTTGCAGCCGGAGACAGATTAGATCGGCTCCATACCCTTCCACGCATTTCTTCGCCCATCTACTTGGGCTATCGTATACATCGGAGAAGGGTTGAGCCAACACCTCCGGCCACCCTTTGGGTGGAATATCCCATATCTCCATGCCCACGACGGGCCGGTGAGGAATCTCACCCTCAAAATGCATGAATGGCAGAGCTGTCTCTCCACCCACCGTTATTGTGCGAGCTCTGGTCCCTCCTTCTTCCTTCGTGGCTCCAATGGTGACTGTGCTGATCCTATTGCTCCAGGTCTTTTTCACATCGGGTATCTTCATACGCGTTCTTTACGCTCCTTTCTTTAAATTTTAGAACTTAAGAAGGGTGTTAATGACTCACAAATGCCCTTGCTCTAGAGGGTAAAACTCTATCCATAATAACTCTCATCGCCTCTATGGCCGGCGAATCAGGTGACAAGGACTCAAGCGACCCCCCCTCCCAGGAGATCTCTAAGAGGGCCTCATCTCGGGGAATCTTTCCTACAACCTCTAGATGTGTTCCTTTGAGCATTTCCTTCGCTCTCGGCGGCAGCCGGTCCGGAAGGTTGTTCAGGACCAGGTATCTCTTCTTTACGTTGATATTGAGTTCATCCACCAGCTCGTCTATCCTCTCAGCCGCGCGTATCGCTACTGGATTGGCATCGCTCACTACCAAAAGCACATCTACGTCTGTGGTGGTTCGCCGGGAGATGTGCTCCATTCCGGCTTCATTATCCATCACTATATAGTGATAGTTTCCGGCCAAGAAGTCCATATACTTTCTGAGGATATGATTTACTATGCAGTAACATTCGGGGCCCTCCCCCCGACCCATTACCAGGAGGTCTAGACTCTCCGCTTCGACGAGCAGCTGTTGGAGCCGATACTCTATATACCTCCCTTTGGTCATCCCCGCTGGAAGCTCAGTTAAGGTCTTTAAGGTCTCCCGTTCCAACCCGCCGATCGTCTGTTCGAACTTGAGGCCTAGCACCTGATTCAGATTGGCATTAGGATCGGCATCTATGGCCAGAACCGGGCCGTCGGCCCTTTCCACAAGTAGCTGGATGAGAAGCCCGGACACCGTTGTCTTTCCGGTGCCCCCTTTTCCGGCTATGGCTATGGTGAACGGCTTCATAGCTAGACCTCCTGGCTCAACTCTTCTGTTATAGTAGGAAACCTTTCTAAATCCGTATGGGGCAGGAACAAGGCTGCCATGAACTCATCGTAGTAGTTGGGGAAACTGATCAGATCGACATAGGTTACTGATTCAGCCATCCTGTGGCAGGTGGTAAAAGCCTCGCGAGAGAGGAGAGCCATCTTAGCTCCAATTATCGAGGTGTTGCCGACAAACTTAATCCTCTCCAGCGGGATATCGGGGATCAGTCCCAGTATTTGCGTTTTCCTCCTGTCCAGATACGATCCAAATCCGCCCGCTATCAGTATTCGCTCAAAATCCCCGAATTCAAGGCCCAGGCTCTTTACCAATATATTGACTCCAGCGTAGATGGCTGCCTTGGCCCTTAGCAGGTTCTCGATATCTGGCTGGGTTATCACTATATCCTTTCCCGTCTCTGTCTCTGAACCGGGTACCATTACAAACTCCGACTGGCTATCCCTCTCCCTGATTCGATCGGATTTTCGCGGATCGAGGACCCCCCTGCGATCGACAAGTCCGGCTTTGAAGAGTTCCGCCACTAGATCGATCAACCCTGAACCGCATATCCCCTTGGGTTTTCCATCTCCTATGGTGGAGTACTCTATTCTTCCATCGATCATGGTGACGTGTTCAATCGCTCCGCGGCTGGCCCTCATTCCGCTCTCCGCACCCATTCCCTCGAAGGCCGGACCAGCGGACGCTGAGCAGGTAATCATCCAATCCTTATTGCCAATCAGTATTTCACCGTTAGTACCTATATCTATCAGCAAGGTGAGCCGCTCGGATTTGTTAATTCCACAGGCCAGCCCCCCTGCGGTTGTATCTCCTCCTACCCAGCCTCCTATCATTGGAACCACGTAAAGTAGCCCTCTGGGGTTTATCTTTATCCCCACTTCGGTCGCCCTAATGGGAGGAGGAGAGGCAGAGGCAGAGACATAAGGGGTTTTTCTGATCCAGGAAGCGGGCAAATTCAGGAGGAAATGCAGCATGGTGGTGTTCCCCGAACAGATTACACTGGTTATGTCATCGCGCCTCACCTTGTTCCTGAAAATCAGGGTGGAGATGAGGCCGTTTATGTCATCCATGATGAGGCTATGCAGTTCTTCAGGCCCTTCTTCATCCGCATGAATTATCCGGCGGGTTACATCTTCTCCATACTTCATCTGCGAATTGTACTTTGCCTCTCCATCTATGGTCTTGGAGCTGTTCAAATCCACCAGGTGAACGACCACGGTGGAAGTGCCTATATCCACAGCTATCCCATAGTTCTTTCCGGAAGTATCCCCGCCTTCCACCTGCAGTAGCTCGGTGGTATCGCCTTTTACCCCCAAGGTAACAGTCACGGCCCATTCATTGTTCCTCAAAATGGCGGGAATCCCTTGAAGCATGGTCAGCCCGGTATGTAGTATGGGAACCTTTTTCTTGGAACGTATCTCTCTGTACAAGCGCTGGTGATCGGAGAGGTTGTCATCGAGGGAAGGTTTGGGGAGTTCCAGATACAACTTGTCGAGCAAGGGTTCGCGCGCGAAGAAGACCTCTTCTCCTCCTGCTCGTATAGTGTGAAGTTTTTCAGCATCCTTATCTATCAGGATTTGTCCCTCTTCGATCCTCGTCTCTAAGGGGACTTCTACCTTCACATCTCCCAGGACTTTTGTCTGGCAGGCTAAGACGTAGCCCTCCTTGGCTTCTTCCTTGGTGAGCAAGCCGATGGAACCGTGCTCGATCTGACCATCCTTGACTAAGACCTTGCACGTCCCACAGATCCCTTCTCCTCCACAAAGGCTGTTTAAATATACCCCTGTCCTGGAAGCGGCTTCCAGCAGGGTCGCACCTTGCTCTACGTCAATTTCTACTACTTCCCCGTCCAAATAAAAGCTTACTCTAGCCATAGGTTCCTATTCTTGCACTGCAGATCTTAACTTTGGCCATTCTTGTCTAAGGAATCTGGGTATGCTAGCGGCATCCTCCGGTCCAACTATGACTTCCCATCCTCCTTCTTCCTGTATCTTCATCCGCAGCACTGCCACCAAGCCCGGTATGATGAGCTTACCATGGTTCACCTTCTCCATTACCCCTTGCTTCTTCACCGTCTCTACCACCGTCTCCCCGGAGAGCCTATCATCCGCGTAGGCGTTTAAGACCCCGAGCCCTTCCGTATCCATCACTGAGATATATGTCGGGACCTTGGAATCTTCCACCTCTCCGGCCACGGTGAAGTATGTAAGAGAGAAGTTCGTAGTAAATAACACCGGGGAGTCCGGTCCTGGTTCGCCTATTTCATAGAGTTTGGCTTCCACAGCGTTTGGCACCTGCGGATCGATGTATATGTGTTGACGTACGGTGAGTGGGGGCAAGATCCGCCATGGCTCCATCCCTTCCATCACCAAGATAGAACCGTATTTTAAGATGCTGTTTGTAGCCTGAGCCACCTCTTGGAAAGGATCTTCGTCACTGGTAAAGGTTATCACGGGGTAGCCTAGAGGGCGGAAGGTCTTCTCCAGAGCAAGCCTTCTGATAAGGGTCAATTTCTCCAGGTATCCAAGCATATCCTCCGAGGTTGGAGCCAAAATCAACTCTTCAACCCCCGCCTGGTTGATTTGCTCAGTCAGAGAAGCTAAGCTTTCCAAATCACCGCCTTCGACCGCCAGGGGACAAGAGGCCTCTTTTGCCAGGGAGGCCATCTCCTCCCAATTTTCTTCGCTGGCAGCGTAGATGAGAGGTCGGGAGTCGGCGCATCTCCCTAAAGCGGCTTTCATGGTGATCGCGTCTTGGGAGAGGAGGATTAAAGGGAGATTGGTTCTCTTCGCTATCCCCTCTACTCGCTTGGCATACTCCTCTGGACTGGTGTTTGAATGTTCGATGGCTATCAGGTTGACCCTGATGATCTCCCCTATCCGTTCAAACCCTAGCGAGTTGATCTGCTCCACCTTGTCTTCCAATTCGTCATCAGACAGGCTATCCTTGACCTTGATTGCTACCCCTGTAGGGCGGTGGAACTTCTCCTCATGCCTGAACAGGACAGTCTCTCCTCCTATCTCCACCTTATTTTCATTCTTACCGATTGCCACCTTTCTCATTGGCGGAGCGGCCGCTGCTGACAATGCCTGCTTTGCCTCCTCAGTGACGTGGGGACATTGATCGAGCAAGGCTTGCTTATTGGCAAGCTGCATAGCGAAAGCCAGACAGGTAGGGAAACCACATTCCCCACAATTTGTCTTGGGTAGGTTCTTGTAGATCTCTATAGCGCTCAATTTGGCCATCTATTTCCCCTTTATGCTTTTTACATCATCGGCTCTAGCTCCGACACCGGATGGTTCACCTCTTGCAGGTATTCTACCAACTCCGCCGAGGTTGTGGCATTCTCTTCTGTAGCTATCTTGTCCATCAGCTCCGGCTCTCCTATCTCTTCAAGCCTCTTCTCCAACCGATCGTGGATCTCCTCCTTGAGAGCGGCCGGCATCCAGACTACCCGCTTAAGCCCCCCGTCGGCGGAGATGAACTTCTCCGACGTGATATAGATCTTGCCTATCCCGATGAAGCCCGGGATCTGTCTCCCTCCGCCGATCTGGCCTGCCATGGTGGAGAAGGTCATCCCAACGGGAGTCATCTCCGTGTACTCGCGGTTGAGGATCATCACCCCGTTGGTTTCGGGAAGGATCGCCGTGATGCACTCGAAGCAGCCACAGGAGGTCATCGGATCTTTGATCATAGAGTAGGCACTGAACTTTTCCAGCTTCCCGTCGGTCTCCCGAGCGAGGTATTCGTTAACCCCTTTCCACTGGCCATATACTGGATCCAGCGTTTGCCCCTTGGGCACCGGTCGGTTGGGTCCAAGGGGGTCCATCTCATAGGCGGCCTTACAGTCAAGCCAGGTATATGCACCACAGAGGCCCAATCTTTGCGGGGTTACGATGCAGACATGATCGGGCGCATAGGTCTGGCAAAGGATGCAGGAATAGTAAGTATCTATATCCTCATCCTTCATATCACCTATCCTCTCGTCCCTCTCGTGATAGATCTCCTTGGCCCTCTTTAAGGGTTCTTGTATCTTGTCTTCGTCGGTTATGAACGTTACCTGCACTTTATCAACGATTGAGGAGAAATCCTCATGGATCTTTGCCACCAGGATTTCACCGAAGTGTTTGATTCTAAAACCCTTCTTGAAGCTTTTCTTGCTGATCCTGATCCACGGTATATCACGCTGTCCCATATGGAAGATCCCACTGGCCCATGAGAGGAATTCATGGATCCTCCGTTCGACTACGGTCTCAAAGTCCTCCTTAAACTTCCGTCCGGCCACCTCAACGAGTATGGCGAGGGGCATGGATCCTCCCACCTCAGAGTTTTCGTCAACATCTGAACCGATCAGTTTGATCTTTCTGTCCTCTACTTCATCCATCGGCCTGCCACGGACCAACTCGAAGGCGGTGCTGTACTTCCCGCCGAATTCGACATACATATCGGGTTTTCGAACCGACTCCCCTTCGAATCCGGCACCGAAAGGAACGGGAATATCAACCTCGCTCACCTTTATCTCCAGGTCTCTTACTTCAATAGCCTTATCCACCAGCTTATCGCGAGGGATCCCTGAGACTACATGCTCGTAGGTACATATCCCTCTTGGCAGGATCTGGGGGATCTCAACATCGGAGATGACAGGGAAGCCAAAGTTGATCGCCCCCGCTGCGGTGGCATACTTCTCGTCGCTAATCACTTGATCCTCGTCCACACCTGCATCGGCCCCTAGAGCCAGGACGAAGGCGTGGACCCGCCCTTTATTATAGAGCAGCATTTCTCTGGCTTCCTTCATTCCACCGGCTTTGATCCCGCCGAACGTCAAGCCAGCCCGACAAGCGAAGTTCAGGGCATGGACAGCAGCCGATGTATCCTTGCCGTAGGGAACGAGGAAGGTGTCCCAGCTCATCTCCACTCCCTCTTCAGCAAGCTGCTCGGCCATGCTCTTCCCATTGGTGTGGGAGGCCATAAATACAAGTATGTTCCTCGCCTGAAGCTCTTGAGCAAGCCTAACCGCTTCTTCGTTGGTGGGCATAGCTCCCACGCAGGCGGCAAAGCCCGGCATTCGCCCGTCCACCAGCTTTATCCCCTGCTGTCTCAGGGTAGCATCGTCGGTAAATCCCAACCAGGGCGGCTCAGGCTGGTATCCATTTACCAATTTTAACGCCTCAATTATTTCCTGTGCGATCAAAGTGGCCATACCGGCGTCTAAGGCGGCTCCCAGATAGGGTGTCCATAGATGCTCTGAAGGAACCTGGGGAAGGAGCCGCTTAGCTCTCTCCAATGGCTCTTTTATATCTTGTAGGGTCTTTACCTCGATCCCCGTCATAGAGAGAATTAACGGGAGGTAGAAGCCGGTATTGGGGAAGACTACCTCCTGCTCCGGTCCCTTTTCTTCGAGGACTTCGCTCAATTTTGTCTCAGCCTCGGCCACATACTTACGAGCGCCTCGAATGGCCGCCGTTGCGATGATCCTTGACATAATTTATTACCTCCTAAAAAGAAAAATCCTTCCCCGCGGTGACTCGCAAGCATACGCCTGTACGCAGTCATATCCCAAAGAGTAATATAACACATTGAGAGGATCCTGGCAAATTAAGACCGTGGGCCGTAACAGCAACTAGAACGAAACTCTGGGCTCTGACGATACGGTAGTGGACGCCTCCGAGAACAAGCAGCCGGATTCCGTCCTGCTCAACCGAGTAGCGGTCTGGGATGTCGTCCACAGTGCGGTTCAATTTGATCAGCCCACCGGTGCCGACCCGATTGGCAATCAGATCCCACTCTTTTGCTAATGGAATGATCGGTTCGGCAAATCCCACGCTCATGGCAAGATTGGCATCGGGATCGGTATCTACCGCAATCACTCAATAGCGACGGGTTACAGCCTCACGAGCAAGCAGTACCACGAGAGTAGTCTTGCCCACCCTACCCTTCCCAGCTACGGCAAGCTTCATCCTTCCCTTGCTAATTTGGCCAGTTTTCGGCATAGCATTCGACCAAGAATCGCCAGACCATCAGTAGGGAGATAGTCACCGGCCGTCTCATCGAACAACACACTCCCTTTTGCGGGAAACTCCTCATCGCCTGCCCACCAGACCACCGCCATCGGCAGCTGCGGCAGCGCGCGGAAAGCATAAGAAGCGTCTCCCATGTCCAGTGGTTCTCCTCCTAGCATTTTCGTCGCCCGACGGAAGGCTTCGATGTTACCGTCCAGATCTCGAACGAGCTGATCGCCCGAATATCCTTGGAATGCTCGCCAGTAGAATCCTCCATCAGGCAACTCGCGAAAGCCGATCCACCGACCTGTAGGGGATGTACCGTCTCCATTTTTCAGGTAATCGAGCAGGAGGATCTGTAGTTCTTCCGGGCAGGCCTCGCCGTCTGGCGCAGTGAGCACCAGCTCCGGCCAGCGGATCGAGTACACTCTTCCCAGTAGAGGAAGCTCCAACCGGCCGGTCTGGAAAGTCAGACCTCCTCTGCGGGCTAGTTCTTGAGGGCTAACCAGCGTCAGTTCCTCCCTGGCTTCGTTAATCACGGGGCGTAGAGATTTGCGCCACTTTATGTTTGACATTGCCTCACCTCGGTTAGCGGTCCAGACCAGGCCGTCGAGGATCTTCTCCGCAAACACGGCTTGCTCCTGCCGGTCACGCTGAAAGCGAAAGCCCCGGGATTGGAAGATACGGATTATTCGCACGTTACTTGGAGAGAACTCACTCACTACCCTCTTGACGCCCCATCGCCACGCGATTTCATGGCAAAAGTCAGTTAACTTGCTCCCCAGGCCCTTCCCTTGCCAAGGATCGGCTACGAGTACCGCGTACTCGGCCGTCACGTGGTCCGGATCGGCTGACAGCTGTCCTAACCCGATGAGTTTATGAGATCCGGCCTCCTTGATCTCAGCCACGATGCCTATTTCATTCTTTTGATCAACAGAGCACAGTTGAACAGCTTGATCGAGGCAGATCTCGTTCAACTCACGCTCAAAACGAAGATAAAGGCTCTTTGAACTACAGGCACGAAACATGGCACATAACGCCGCTACATCTTCGGGCTGAATGGAGCGGAGGGTCACCGGAGTCCTGTCCCACATCCACCCATGACGTACAAGCTTCTCTGGAGCAAGCGACATCCGCTCACCGGCACCTTCTCGGCTGAGCCTCTTCCATGAGTCCCGGTTCTTGTCCGCTTTTCCCATGAGAATATTATAGGGAAACGGGTGGCTGGTACAATAGCTCTTACAAGAGGAGGATACTGCAAAGAAGGAGCGAGGCACAATTCGGAGGCTACCGCCACTGGCCAGTTTGAGGAATTGACAGCTGTCAAGGGTCGGGTAGGTTTCCCCGGTCTGGGGTCCCCTACATGTCCCCATCCTTATGTTTGGACTGACTTCACCCCGTGAAATACAGAACAGAACAAGATTGCACAGGGCACGCCCTGGTGAAGTAGAAAATCAGGATCACTTCACAGGGCAAGCAGGGCGGGCTACGCCGTTGTCAAGTAGAATGTCTACTTAATGGGCCTGCCTGTGCCTGTCTGCGTCTGCCTGAGCGTGTTCGCACGCAGATTTGTCAGTTCCTTCGTCCAGGATGGCCATGGGATGCTCTCTCCTCTCGGTATCAGTGCACGACTCACTCTGGGTGAAGGTCTTCAACCTTGCCTTTGGCCTCGCTGTTGGAGGGATTCTCTATTTATTAGGACTCTGACGACGACGTTTGGGGGAAACGAGGAGAGCTGTAAGGAAGACGCCCGTTGCAGCAACAGCGATTGATGAACCGATGGGAAGATCAGCCCCAAGGGAAA
>Ga0315545_1001474_pt1 | contig 22798 bp, 21 predicted proteins | sample SalMarSW160210MG_FD_203096 | JGI IMG/M metagenome (GOLD analysis project Ga0315545, IMG submission 203096) | Salt marsh sediment microbial communities from the Plum Island Ecosystem LTER, Massachusetts, United States - Salt Marsh Sediment SW1602-10 ...
GCACAACCCTGGTCTTTTGGGTTGTTTGCTTTTCCTATTCAACTATTCAACTGGTCTTGGCTGTCGACTGCTTCTCGACTCCCGACTCCCGACTGTCTTTTCAACTCTATGAACCCAAGGAACTCTGTGAACCCTTGCTACCCGTGGTTAAAGAACGTCTTAATCCAGGGTGACTTGATCTTGGATGCGGTTTATGATGCTTTCGCCGATTCCGCTTACCTTTTTTAGATCACTTAGCACCTTGAATGGGCCGTGTTCTTGCCGATAGGCGATAATACGTTCTCCTAGTACGGCGCCTATCCCAGGGAGCTTAATCAACTCCTCTAGTGGAGCTGTATTCAGATGTATGTTCTCCGATGGTTCCCGGTCGTAGAAGGTGGGAATCAGCACATTGACAAAATCTAGCTCGATCGGTTGTAAGGGATCTAGATGATGAGGTTTCAGAGATGGAAGAAAGATAACGATACCGGTTGCCACAAGCGCGACAGCCATGAGAATGATCAGCCCACGCTCTTGTGCTGGGGAAAGCCACGATTTCATCCAAGTAGCTGCTTGATTCTCGCGATACCGGCTCGCTCTCGTAGGATTCGCATTGTCTCGGGGAGGAGTTCGTAACGAGGCCAACCAAATTTGTCTGAGTAGCTCTGGGTGAAAAGCTTACATAAACGCTGGCGGAGAGTTTTATCGGAGCGGAGAATCTCTTCGTTCTCTTCGGCTAGTTGTTCTATCTCAGGAATGTAGACATCGATGCTAGCAGCCTTTGTAAGCAGGTCCATGGCTGCTTCACTATCGTTTCTTAGGGCTTTCTTGGCATCGGCAACTAGCTCCCGTCTGGTGAGCTCAGCCTTTGCAATGGCGCGCATCTTTCTTGCCTTTTCATGCCTGTATTTGATGTCTTCGTGCTCTAAAGCAAGGATCTTTCTCTCGCAACTGTCATGGCGATTAGGAAAGCTTTCCGGGTCGGTGGAGATCTTCCCGTGCCAAGCAAGGCAATCCGCGCAGGTAAGGTAGTTTACGTTGGTGTAGTATTGATAGTAAGTCTTGTGTGACATGTCCTCCTCCTTGAGTGAGAGTGTACGGTTTCTGGGAGCAAAAAGACAACAGCGCTCATTCCTCCATCAATAGGTTGGCCGTTTACTCGAACCAAGATCGTTCTTCCCAAGAGCGAAGTTCTTCCAGAAGTGAGTATTCGGTCATATCAAGGTGAATTGGGGTGATCGAGATATAGCCATTTGCGATTGCCCAGATATCTGTCCCCTCATTCTGGGATGCCGATTCGTCAACTGGTTCTCCGGTGATCCAGTAGTAGTTTCGCCCACGTGGATCTTCTCCCCTCACCAAGTAGTTGCTGTAGGCGTGTTCTCCCAGCCGAGTTATTCTTACCTTGGTAGGCCTTCCAGCAGGAAGAGATGGGATATTCACGTTTAGGAGGACTCCTGGAAAGAGGAGAGCTGAGTCGAGAAGAAATCGCACCAGCTTGGCCGTGAAACTGGCCGCAAGGGAATAGTCAGCGTTTGTAGGTGTGTCTGTATCGACTTGAAGTGAGACTGCAATGGCGGGAATTCCTCCCCTCACTCCTTCCATGGCTGCGGCCACTGTTCCCGAATAAGTGATGTCTTCCCCAACGTTTAATCCGGCGTTGATTCCTGAGAGAACCAGGTTAGGACGGCGATCGAGTAGTCCGAGGAGAGCAAGGGAAACACAGTCGGATGGCGCTCCGCTTGTCATGTGACCGATTGTTCCATCGAGGAGCTTTACCTCACTGACTCGCAACGGTTTATGTAAGGTCATTGTACGGCCGGCTGCAGACCAGTTACGATCCGGAGCATATACCTCCAATTGGGCTAGGCCGTCAAGTTCCTCCTTCAGTGATATTAAGCCAGGCGCACTAATTCCATCGTCATTTGTTAGTAGGATCAGTCGATCGCTCACATTGTTTCCTCCATAACTTTCTTACCATTCTATTCATTTGACGATTGGACACAAAGGCCTTCTTTGTCAACGGTGTCATAGAATAAGAGGAGATTATCCCCGTACACTCGCCGGTCAAAGAGTTCCAGGTTTCCGTAGCAGTTGTTCATCTCTTTCTTCTTGTATACCTCTGTAACGACAATTGCCTCAGGAACAAGAATGCCGCTCGTGCCAAGTTTGGAGAGTGCTGACTCGGCAAGTCCTTTGCCGTAAGGAGGGCCCACAAACAACAGGTCGAACTTAGAGCCCCGTTCTTCCAGTTGCTTAACGCCATCCGCAAAGTCCGCGCGTAGGACATGTCCTTTATCGAGAAACCTGAGCAGTGTGAGGTTTTGCCGGGCAATCGCGCAAGCAGCAATGGATCGATCAACAAAGACAGCGCTGGCTGCGCCGCGAGAGAGTGCTTCCAATCCTACGCTGCCTGTTCCGGAAAACAGATCCAGAAAACAGCACTCTGGTACCAGATCGTTCAATATGTTGAACATGGCGGTGCGCACAAAATCGCGCATTGGCCTAATGCCGGCATTTTCCCAGGGTACCAACGGTTGCCCTCGTTTGGCTCCACCAGTAATTCGCATTCGTCTCCTTGATTTTCTAAGGGCTCCTTCCTATGATCTCATTTTGCCACATGAAGTAAGTTTACCGGTAGAGATAACCTAGACAAGGGAGCTAGTTGTATTGATGGATTTTGAAGAAGTAACTGCAGTTGTGTTTGACCTTGATGGAACCCTCTGTTACTATGCCGTGAGCATTGAGAAGGCAATCACCGAATCCCTGAAACGAGCCGGATGTTCTTGTGAGTTGGTGGGCAATCGTACCGAGGCGGCTGTCCGCTACAACGAGTTGTGGCACGAAGAAGAGCTGATTCATGATGTGAACTGGCCCCTTCGTGAGCGACTCTGGAATCGGCTGCTCGAAGAGAATGGAACGAATGATCCCACACTGGCACGTGCCCTTGCCGAACACTATGCACGGATACGTGTTCCAGAGATCTGTCTATTTACCGGCGTACATGAGCTTCTGGTTGACCTGAAGGGACGCTATCGCTTGGGACTGTTGACAAATGGACCTACGGATATGCAATGGCGAAAAATAGATATCTTGGAGATTGCTCCACTATTTGATGTGGTTGTAGTTTCTGGGGATGAAGGAGTTCATAAGCCCGATAGGCATATATTTGATGTTCTCCTTAGTCGATTAGGCACCTCTCCTCAAGAGACCCTCTATGTGGGAGACTCGCATGCAATGGACGTAGTTGGGGCCAAGAGCGCAGACATGTGTTCTGTTTGGGTGAATAGAGAGAATAGACGCGACATACAGGAAATACACCCTGATGTTGAGATCACGGAAATAACTAAACTGCGGGAGCTGTTGCTGTGAATAAGGTAGACGTAGCAATTCTTGGAGCAGGTCCGGCTGGCCTATTTGCCGCTAAGTGCCTTGTAGGTAGCGGCCTCAAGACTGTTGTGATAGATCGTGGTTCCGATCCCGGGACTCGGACGAGTATCAGCTTTGGGGTTGGTGGCGCTGGCGCATTTTCCGATGGAAAGCTGAACCTAACTCCAAAGATCGGCGGGAACCCCGCAGACCTTGGGCGCAATGAAACGGAGATTCAACGCTACATCGATCAAGTAGATGCTGTCTTTACCCGTTTCGGCGCGCCAGAGAAGTACTCTGGGGCAGATCAGGAAGGACTGGTTAACATAAAGAGAAGGGCAAGTCGTTATGGGATTGAGTTCATTAGCGGTAGGCAGCGACACATGGGAACTACACGTGTGCGGCAGATGGTCGATCTCTTTTATCGTTACCTTCTAGATAACGAAATCTCCTTTTCGCTCGATAACCAGGTGAACCGCATTGAAGTGAAGAATGATGCCTTCATCTTGCGTGGAAGCGGGAATGAAGCTATAGAGGCGCATTACCTGATTGCGGCTCCAGGCCGTGCTGGAGCCTACTGGCTGCGAGAGGAAGCCAACAGGTTAGGGATTGCCACTGAATACGGACCCATTGATGTTGGTGTGCGAGTTGAGTTTCCAGCAGAGATCTATACAGCAATTGAAGAGGTCATGTACGATGCCAAGTTGCGTGTTCGCACGGCTACCTATGACGACATGGTGCGCACCTTTTGTACAAATCCGCGTGGGTTTGTGGTTAAGGAAACGTACAAGGAATTTGTGCTGGTGAATGGTCACGCTGAGAATGAGGGAGAGACACAGAACACGAACTTTGCACTTCTTTCCCATGTTGATCTGACTAATCCGGTAGAGGATACAACCGAATATGGCCGCGCAATCGCTAAGCTGGCAACCACCATTGGAGGAGGAAAGCCAATCATCCAACGGTTGAAGGATCTGAAGAATGGTCGCCGCTCCACGCTAGAGAGATTGCAGCGGGCTACGATCGGCCCCACTCTAGTGGATGTTACCCCAGGTGATATTTCCATGGCCCTTCCCGCTCGTATTGTGGCCAATATCCTGGAAGGACTAGACCAATTGGACAATATCATCCCTGGACTTGCAGCGGATAATACGCTCTTGTACGCTCCGGAGATAAAGTTCTATGACACCCGGTACCCGGTGAATAGATCGATGGAAACAAGAATTCCCGGCTTTTTTGTTGCTGGTGATGCTTCCGGGCACTGTCGAGGTATTGTGTACTCTGCTGTTACCGGTTTGATTGCCGGGGAAGCAATCAGAAAACGTGAACGAGTTTAACCCTGTTCAATTCATGAATACCCCAAATAGAGACCAAAGAGCTGTTTGGGGTTGTCGACCAGCTGTTACCATTCCCGTGATCTTGACTTTCTTGCTTGCTGTACTGTGTTTATCCTTTGTATGGGGATTTTCACGACCTATCTCTTTGGCTAGAAACTTCAATCAAGCTTACAAAGACCTTTCCGGGTACTGGGGTGGATGTGAGATGGGGACCGATGGGTGCTCGGATCGAATAGCTACAGCAGGTTGCCTTGTGACCGCATTTGCGACGGTTCTTGACTATTACAACGTGAGGCTATCGGTTCCGGCGAGATCATCTTGCACTGGAATTGCGAGAACAGGGATGGATCCAGGGATCTTGAATGACTGGCTTAGGACACACGGCGGTTATGGGGCGTGTTCGCGGGATTCATCTGGAAATTGCTGTTTAGAGTGGACCAAGCTTCCTAGGGGAATCTCGCTTTCTTTCTACGAGAATACAAGTGAATTCGGAATTGGTGTGATGGCTCGGCAGACAATCGATGATGCCCTACAGGCAGGATATCCGGTCATTGCTGGGGTGCATTGGGGGGTTCACTGTCATGGGACGACCACCAGAAATGAAGATTGCCATTGGGTGGTGATTGTTGGCAAGGTCAACCAAGGCTATGAAATCATCGATCCCTACAACAGCGATTCCAGTTGCCAAGAAGGGATAAGGACTACTCTCTCCAGAGGTGTGTTGGGAAGCTATATCGTTGACCGATTTGTGGTTGCCGCCGGTTCTATTTCGCCTAGCAGGCCAGTCGACGTGGAGCTCGTGTCGTTTTTCAAGCCAGAGGGCCTGTTCTATCCAGGGGAAACACAAAAAAGGTTAGTGAAAATAGAAGGTACACGTTCCCCTCTTTTGCTATATGCCCGCGTGATTGATCCACGCGGAAGGGTATCCTATGCTTATTACAAATCGCCAAGCAGTAATGTCCTTTCTTATACTCAGCAGAAGCGAAGTCTGTACTTGGAGCCGCGTTCGTTTACGGCCCATGAATGGGAATGGGCCAGGATAATTGTGAACGATGGACAGCTAGGAACATGGACATGGGAACTGTGGGTCGAAGATCCCGTTCATCCTGGTTTGCGACTTGGTTACGATATTTCCGGTTACACCGTTGCAAAAAAAAGCACAGAAGATTTCGAGCCCGTTATTCCAGCCTTGCTTGCGGTGGGCATTGCAACAATGATTGTTGCTTTGATCTATGCATTGGGTACAGCGATCAATAAGGGGTAGATACCATATCGGTACCGACTAAGGAAACCGTCCAGAACCAGATTTGCTGTTACCAGGCGCATGTATAGACAATGGTAGATAGTCCAATAACAAGACAGTAGACCCCAAGAATCTTAAGCTTTCCACGACTTATCAATGCTAGAAGTCCCTTAATTGCGACCACGCCAACGCCCAGCGCGGTCAATGCTCCGACTAGCAACCCGGGCCACTCACTTGCAGCAACGCTTGTCGTAGTCAGCGCTTGGTAGAACTTGAGCCCGGCCGCGCCTACGATCGCTGGGATCGAGAGCAGAAACGAGAACCGCGCTGCTTCCTTCCCCTCTATGCCAACAATCATTCCCGTTGTGATTGTTACCCCACTGCGTGAGATACCAGGAAGAAGGGCCGCTGCTTGGGAAATACCTATCAAGAGAGCGTCACGGAGTGTCACTTCTTTTCGCTTGGCTTGTCTTCCTGCCCAGTCAGCGATAAGCAGGAGTCCTCCAGTTACCAGCAAACATATAGCAACAATTATTAGCGAGGAAAATGCTGATTCGATCTTGTCTTGCAATACTAGTCCAATGATTGCAATCGGAATTGTTCCCGCGATAAGACACCGGACCTCGCCGAGCTCCCTTCCTTTTGTGAACAAGCCTCGTGTAAGACGAAGGAGGTCATGGCGGAACAAAATTAGAACAGCAATTAGGGTCCCCAGATGCAGGATCGCTTCCAGAAGCACGCCGGGGGGGTCAAATTTCAATAATTGCTCACCGATGACGAGGTGACCTGAGCTTGATACAGGAAGAAATTCGGTCAGTCCCTGGATAAGCCCGAGAACAAAGTAGTGGATCATGATTTCCTTTGCATGAGCAGTGGCAGAGCTATAGGATCAGGGCATAAAGCTTACCATGCGCGCGAGCTGCCGCGCTGGAGAGCAGTGCCCTGGTTGCCTCAAAGAAGCTCCTTCAAGCGTGAAGTAACAAGATCGTGTCCGATTACCGACATCATATCGAATAAACCTGGGCCAACGCCTGTGCCAGTTATCGCCATCCTGCAATCATGAGCGATGTCTCTTAAACCCGCCCCTTTTTCCTTTAGGGCTGTATGTATTGCTTCATGCACATTCTTCGGTGTGAATTCCTGAATCGTGTCCAATGCGTCTATTATGACTTGAATCAGGTCTTTCTTGTGTTGGCTAAGAACTACCTCTTCCTCTTTTTCTATAGGTATAGGGAACAGGATTCTCATGATGCTAGCCAAGTCAGCGAAGGTCTTGGAGCGGTCACGAAGAAGCTTTGCTCCGGTAAGCAGCCTGTCTTTGCCTGCCTGATCCCACATCGTTTCCGTTATTAGGTCATTCTTCAGGGCAAATGGTTTGACTAGTTCAACAATCCTATCTAGATTGGCCGCCTTTATGTGCTGTTGATTTATCCAATGTAGTTTTACTTCGTCAAACACTGCCGCCGAGCTACCCACGCCCTGTAGCGTGAATAGCTCTACCAGCTGATCGCGAGTGAAGACCTCTTGATCTCCATGGGACCAACCGAGATGGGCCAAGAAATTCACCATCGCCTCGGGGAGAAAACCGCGCTGGCGATATTCGAGAACAGAGGTTGCGCCATGCCGCTTGGAAAGACGTGTGCGATCCGATCCGAGAATCATCGGCAAGTGAGCAAACTGCGGGAGTGGCTTTTCGAGCGCTCGATAGAGGAGAATCTGTCTGGGAGTGTTATTAACATGTTCGTCCCCGCGGATGACATGGGTTATTCTCGTATCGGCGTCATCCACAACAACCACAAAATTGTACACAAAGCTTCCATCGGAACGACGGATGACAAAGTCTTTCAACTGTTCGTGTTGAAAGGTTATGTCTCCAAGCAGAGTGTCATGAATGGTTATCTTTCCTTGTTCAGGAACACGAAACCACCATGCACCGTCGTGTTCGTAGGCCAATTTACGGTCCATGAGCTCCTGTGCCGCTTGCTGATGTCTCTTACCCTGCTCGGTCTGACGGTAGTATTCATCCCAGCTAATACCGAGCCATTGCATCGCTTCAATGATTTGTCCGATCGATGCCTCGGTTGAACGTTCCTGGTCGGTGTCCTCGATTCGTAAAACAAATGTTCCCTTGTTGTGCCTGGCAAAAAGCCAATTGAATAACGCGGTCCTTGCCCCGCCAACATGTAGGTAGCCCGTTGGGCTGGGGGCGAATCTTACTCTGATCATCCTTGGTTCACCTGCTCTAGAAGCTCATGTATAGTGAGATAATTGGCACTGCAAGTGCCCCAGCTGGAATTCCGAATATTCCTCCCCACACCGCTCCGGCAAGAAACCCCATCCCTATTGATTGTGGATAGTTAAGGGTTCCCGTGGAAACGTTGACAATTGGGATGGCGAGCGACATTCCAAGCCCGAAACTGATTCCTCCCGCAAAAGCACCACCGACAAGGCCCAATGCCCCACCAAGAAAAGGCGAAGAGAGAATGGAAGGCTTGAGTGATAAGGTAACCTCAGCGATCCAGCGACTGGCGAATAGGACAGTGGTAGTTGTCACAGCAGCGACTGGGACAACGACAAGGAGGCAATCGGATAGAGGCGTGTCAGATGGAATTACGTCAAGTGCCGCAGGAATTGCGATTCCAAGCCCAAGAAGCGCACCACAGATCGTCATTCCCATTCGTACCTGCTCTAGTCTGTTTGAAGGAAGATCGTTTCCGATGACTGATAGGCTGGGGATCAGGGCCACCATCAGGATACAAACCATCATACGCATCTTTCTCATAGTGCTGTTATCATAGGAATGTAAGGGTATACATGTCAAACTGGCTCTGTTTGTGATCGGTCTGTTTATATGACTCAAGCAAGCGAGTCAGGTGGCTTAGAACGTATGTATGTCACGATAATCGGTACTGCTATTGCCCCTATCGGAATGCCGGCGAGCCCTACCCAGAATGCTCCGGCGAGAAACCCCATCCCAACTGCCTGGGGGTAGTTAAAGCGGCCCCAGTAACCATCCGGGACTGTGACAGCGGGGATAGCCGCTATAAACGCAACTGCGAAGCTGATTCCTCCAGCAACAGCACTTCCAATCAATCCTAACCAAGCGCCAAGGAAAGGAGACAAGAGCATCGAAGGTCTAGCCGCAAGGGCAACCACGGCAATCCACCTACTAGCCAGTGCGCCAGTGATGATACCTATGATGGTAACGGGAATAAAGACAAGAATAGAATTCGCAAGAGGAGTGCCGTGTGGGAGAAGTCCAAGTCCGGTGGAGATCCCAGCTCCAAGGCCAATCAATGCCCCACAGACGATCGCCGCTATGCGCACTCGCCTTACCCTCTCCAAGGGAAGATCGCTTCGGATCCTTGACGAGCCAGGTTTTAGGGCTGCTGCCATAGCGCCGATTAACCTGTGTTTGTGTTTCATGATATCTTAAGCATAGGAGGAAGTGTATAATTGTCAAGTCATATGAATCTCACAATGGAGGTAATGATTTGAAGAAGAAGGCTGAGCCTACGATGCCATTGATCCGGTTGAAGCGCACTCCGCTTGACCGTTTTCCACGGTTAAAGACACGCCTTGCTCTACGTTGGCAGACTCCGATCCTTAACGTTATCGATCGGCTTTCTATTGGATCGCTTCGTTCACGGGTTTTCCGCCAAGTCCTCAGGCACCTTGTGGGCGGGGTCCTGTGGTCGGTGAAGCTGGAGGTGAACAATGCCTGCAACCTTTCCTGTCGCATGTGTTACATTGAGAAAGCAGAGGGGGTTCTACCAAGGGTGGATATCAACCGATTGCTTGACGAGATTGGTGGGATAGGAACTCGCCTTGAGATCCTTGGAGGAGAGCCACTTATGCGGCCCGATCTGGCTGAAATCATCCGCTATGCGAAGAAGAAGGCCCGCATTCCGCAAGTTGTCCTATATACAAATGCCTTAGGCGCGAATCGCGATCGGGCACACGAGCTTGGGAATGCCGGTCTCGACTTTGCAATCGTCAACCTGATCTCGTGCAACGAAAAGGAACACGATACCTTTGTGGGGATGGATGGGGCTTGGCGCCAGACAATAAGAGGCATTTCTTGTCTTAAGGAGGCGGGTATTGCGGTTTACACCTTTACTGCTGTACATTCATTCAATATACATCGCGTTGAGGAGACCTACGCGTTCGTCAAAGAAGAGCTCAAGGCGCACGCCCTCTTCTACCCGTATATCCCTCAGAAGAAGGATGACGTACTGATCCTCGACAAGGAACAGTGGGCGAAGGTTAAGAAGTGGATCCTATGTGAGAAAAACGAGGCGCACGCACGTTTTGTGCGCAACTTTTGCGCGCTAGTTGGTTCAGCATGTTCCGGGGGATACCTCGTGTTCACGGTCAAGGTGGATGGCACGGTGACTCCCTGCCCTTTTATCTCCGATATTCGGCTTGGAAACATCAAGGAGAAATCGATCTGGGAGATCATGCGGGACCGATTTGCGGTGAATGGATTCGTGGAATTTCAATCGCTGCCTGCAGAATGCAGGAGCTGCTCCTATGCTGACATTTGTAATGGCGGATGCAAAGCGGGAAACGCTACCCTTTTCGGTCACTACGATCACAAAGACTCACGATGCCTCGGGCCATGGGTTGAATCACTTCAGGAGAGCGCGGTTTGTGACCGACTCCCCTGTTTCTTCTAAACGCCTTATGGATCTCTCCGGAGCTCTAGCTGCAAGAACTGTTGCCACTTAAGGGAGCTATCACTCCGAAAACGAAGACGCACTCGTCGTCCTTGTCCTAAGCCAATGTCAAGGCGGTTTCTCCCTTCGATTGTAAGTGAACGAGCATCGCCAACTGGAAACGAGACAGAACCGACATGCAACACTCCAGCTTGATATTGTAGTTTCCCTGAGGCAATAAGCTGCAGGTCTTGCTCTCCTTCAAGAAGATTGACTTTCCCATCACTAGAGAGGGTTTTCTGTCCTTTGAATATCTCTTCGGCTTTAAGGGAAGCAGCCAGGCTCGCGAGGGAATCAGTCTTTCCGTTGGAACTGTGCAAGATTAATCGCCTGTCAATTCGCCAGGAGTTGTTACAATGCTGGCAATGGACAACGGGCCCATGAGTATAGATTGTGCCAACCTCGTGGCAGATAGGGCAGGCCCATAACAGTTGCGAGATCCCGGAAGCAGAGCGGCGAAACCAGGTTTGACCGTCGCTTTGCGCTGCAATCATCGCCAGAATGGAGGAGGTGTTCTTATTCAAGAGTGGTGGCAAGAATGGAGGAAAGATTCTCACTCTGATCCTTCCGGGAAGAGGAAATCTTGCCCATCTGGGGAAGATGGCGTAACTGCCTTCAATCCGAATAGGAACGATTGGAACATTAGCTCTTGACAAGAGTTTTGTGACCTTCGCGGTAATCGGAAGGGGATTTCCATCCCATGTTCGTTCACCTTCCGCAAAGATTCCCACTGTTTCTCCTTCCTTGAGGGCAAAGAGAAGCGCACGAACAGCCTGTAGGTCACTTGTGTACCTACGAATTGAGATTGAGCCAAGGCACGTGAACAGGTGACGGCCAACAGAGGTACGCATCATCTCTGCTGTGGTGAGAAAACGGATATAGCGATTGGTTGCCGCAGTAATGAAGATCGGATCGAGATAGCATGCATGGTTTGCCACTATTATTGCTGGCCCACTCTGCGGTAGAAACTCTCGGCCTACAACTGTGATCGGGAAAAGGAGTCGCACGAGGAGTTTGCCAACGACGTAGAGTAGGGCAAAGACTATTCCTGGTCCGGGATAAGCGTGGCGAAAGCGAAGAAGAAAAGGCGTTTCTTGTCTGTAGACGCGGTATTGTCCTTGAAAACGTCGCAAAAGTACCCGTTCTTCATGTAGCAAGGTGTATCCGCCCCAGATAATGACAAATCCCGGCAATATGACAAGGATAAGTCCGATCGATTGGGCAAGGGCTCCCCATCCAAGAAGATAGATAGTAAAGGCAAGATAGAGAGGGTGACGCGAGAGAGAGTATGGTCCCTCGCCTACAAGCCGAAAGGGAGGTAGCAAGGCAATTGGGAAGCCGTTTCCTCTCAGGTATAAAGTTACCGTGGCCCAAAGAGAGATAACTATTCCAAGAAAGAGGGACACAGCTCCAATTCCAATTCCTGCCTTTGTTGGCAATACGGGGAGCTTGAGTAGTTGGTCGATGTGCTTAGCTGCCAACAGGAATAACCATGGAAGCAATCCCCAATATGAAATGATGTTTGCAAGGATAAACACAGATCTAACAAGGTGACTGTTCATTTTAGTCTTAGGTATGCTAGGCATAGTGAGGTCAGTCTAGCAGGAACCTTGTCAATTAGCGAAATATTTAGCAAGCGAGTTTGCCCTCGTAGGAATTGCTCTCATGGACCAAGACAGGAACCCAGGAATGCAGTAAGAAAAAGGGAAGGGCCTACTTTTGGTTTCCGACCTTTGGTTCTTGACTGACGACTCCTGACTCCTGACTCTAGACTTATTCCTAAGTGGTAGAAGATGCTAGAGCGTGGTATGCTAGTAAGCTATCATGAAGAGGCAAGCCAGTAGGATTAGTCGCTCTCCAAATGACTTCTTCCGCTTTGGCCGTTGTGAACACGGAGAATACCGGTTCTTACCAGAATCTATTCCTCCGGGCATTCAATTGATTGGAAATGGTCAGGTTGGGGGGAAGGCACGCGGTTTGATTTTCGTCGCTGACTACTTAGAGAGACATAATGCTCTTACCAGGCATGATGAGCTTATCCGTTTTGCTGATTCTCTTATCGTTACTACCGAGGTTTTTGACCATTTCATGCAAACGAATCATCTTAGAAAGGCCGTTACTGCTGGATGTAACAAGGAAATTAGTCTAGACGAATTGCGAGAGCGGATCATTGCAGCGGTATTTCCTCGCTCGGCCTTGAAAGAACTAGATAGATTTCTCGAGCAGGAGCATCGTCCGTTGGTAGTACGCTCATCTTCGGTGATGGAGGATGATCCCGATCACTCATTTGCCGGGATTTACTTGTCTGAGTTTCTGAGCAACGTAGGCTCACACAAGAAGCGACTGAAATCACTTGAGAATGCAATTAAACGTGTCTACGCTTCAACCTTTGGACCCAATGCTCGTGCTTACCGCCTACGGCATGGGCTTCCTTGGCAACGAGAAAAAATGGCGATTCTAATTCAGAACATGATTGGGATGCATTACCCACAGGATTTCTTCTACCCGCTGATTGGGGGTGTTGCTTTCTCTCTCAATTTCTACCCATGGAACGACCGACTGAAGCCAGAAGATGGCGTTGTTCGTTGTGTAATTGGTGTAGGAACACGAGCTGTTGGCCGCGAGTACGCGCGCGTTTTTTCACCTGAAATTCCGGGGTTGCGACCAGAGGGCTCAGATGTAGACGCAATAGTACGTTACTCGCAAGAAACTATTGATATTCTTGACATGAACAGTGGAGAGCTCAGGCAAGTACCTCTTTCGAAGCTACGGAATCCTCTATTGCAAAAGATCTGTTCAGTAATCGACTCCGAGGGATCAATGAGTGAACCTGTTTCCGTGTTGCCGTCTGAGGGACGATACATAGCTTCGTTCAACCGTTTCATCAACAGAAACACTGTAATGCCATTTGTGCCACTTATGCATGATCTCCTGTCCAGATTGCAGGACTTGTTTGGATTACCGGTTGATATCGAATTCGCTGTCAATTTTCAGCTGAGTAAAGATGGTTCCGAGGCTCCTCTCTTCTATTTACTGCAAGCAAGACCTCTTGGTGGCCGACTGGAGCATCGGCGGGTTTCCCTTCCGCCATCTTCAGCTGCGAGAACTCTCCTTGTGTGTAATCGTGTGTTAGGAAATGGGAAACACAAAAGAATCAAGCACTTGATCTTTGTGGATCCTCTGACTTACTACTGGGAGGAGGCCCACGCAATTGCTCGCAGAGTGGGAAAGATCGACCAGCAACTGGATGGTGAGAAGTATATTTTGGTTGGACCTGGGCGATGGGGAACTTCAAATCCGCAACTGGGGGTGCCCGTGCAGTACGCGGAAATTGCGGGCGCATGTGCTGTTGTGGAAATGGCCACAAGATCATTCTGCCCAGAACTTTCTTATGGCACGCACTTCTATGCTGACATGGTAGCAAGCAATGTACTCTATCTTCCATTTGACGCGGAATTGGGAGATCGATTCAACCGGGTGTTGCTAGAACAGCAGGAAGTCCGGTTCTGTGATACTTGGGTAAAGCACTTCTATATTAAGGATGGACTGGATGTTTATGTTGACGGAGAGGGAAAGCAAGGTCTGATCTGTTTACACAAGCAAAGAGCGAAAACCAGGTTGATGGTTTCTTCATAGAATTGACACAATTTTGTGGTAACTCCTTCATAACTTTGCGATAGGATTTGGGTAAATAGTACAGGGGGTACACCATGGAAAAATCTAGCCTTACGATCTTAGTTGTTGTAATTATGGGGTTGTGTGCCGCGTTGCCGGCAAGCGCGCAGGTAGAAGGCTATGCAAGGGGAAACGAAGCTAATCTAGCGCTTCTCATAACTATAAACAGATTAGAGCTGACCAGTGGTCAAATGCGGCAAGTACACGATATTCTCGTTGGCATTCTTGATGAAGCGAGTACGATTTCGGAAAAGAGGGAAGCATTTGCTCAAGAGATGCTCCGATTTGATGGTAGCGCGGAGAAGCTTGACGCAAGGCTAAAAGCATTCCGTACTCAGATAGAAGGCAAGTTAAGTGCCCTGAGGGAGAATACCCAGAGCGCAGTAGATGAACTAAGCACAATTCTCACTGCCAAGCAGGGGGACATCTTACGCAATAGCCTGAGGGGGCTTGTTACGAAACACTTAGCTGGACTACGTGGGGAAAGAAACGTAGCTTGGCAAAGGATGAGAACAAGAATGGCCCCACAGGGCGGAGGAATACGCCGGCAAGGGGTCAGAGAGTTAGGTAAGCGGTTTGGCCGCCAGGAAGAGGGAGTTGGCACAAGGGAGTTCGCTGGAATGCGAGGCCAAGTACGACAGCACTTGGCGGGAAACAGGCTCCAGATGAAAGGGCAACTTCTCCAGCGGATTGTGGATATCCTGGAAAGCAAGCTCACGCTTAGCCAGACCAACTAAGGAGAACCTTTATCATTCCATCAGTTCAATCATGGATGTAGGGATAGGGCCCTTTCATGAACCTGTCAGCGGCAGTACCTCTCCTGTATCAAGAAGGATCTTCATTAGTTGATATACCTCGACATCGGTTTCAAAGGTAATCCCTAGTGCTCTCTTGTCAATCCAGAAGAAGGTAACTGCTCCATCACTGTTGGGCACTTTATCCTTCTGTTCTGTTTCCCGGTTGTACAGATACACGACTGGGTTCTCCTCGTTCTCTGATCCAATGTAAGCTAGGAGCGAACCGTCCGGAGAAAAGGCTGGCATTACGGCAAGCAGGGCAATTCTCTTGCCTGTCTCTTCTATCGCGTCTACTAAATAGAGGGAAGGCGCATCGATGTCCACATCGGGCTCAACAAGGAGTTGATCGTAGAGCGCTAGAGCTAAGCAAGTTCCTGAGGAATCCATATCCCAAAGAAAGCACGCTGGCAGAACAAAGAGGGTCTCTTCCATTTGCCGGGTAAGGAAGAAGGAAGCAATCGTTTCCATTTCTCCCGTATTAGGTACATAGGTAGAGACGCGTGCCTTAGGCAGCCCTTCGTTCTCATCCAACTGAATGACTGTAAGAGAGAGCTTGGAGGCTGCGGGCCGATAGCTAAGAACGTCACCAAGCAAACACGTATCGGTATTCTCTATGCGGTCATGGAGCATGAGCTTGCCAGATCTTTCTTCATCAAAGAGCAGGTATGTAACGTTACCATCCGCAGTGAACGCTGCATCTAGTATTGGCTCCGTGGAACTGAGGAAGGTTAGAGGCTCAGAGTCTGCTTGTGCGTCTGTCAGAGATAGGTTCCAAGCGTTCGGTTCACCCCACTCGCTGACCTCAGTCTCCACAAACAAGAGCTCATCACCGTCCAACGACCAATCCAGTACACCGGCTGGATTAGCAGGGTTTACCCTCTCAATCTGTGTAATACTGCCATCGTGCAGAAGGGTGAGTACTGCACCCTCAGGGAGAAAGTCATATGCACCAGTCTCATCGAGAAAAACAGCGATTGTTCCGTCTGGTCCTACGGCTGGCTGATTTAGAGATAATCCACAGCCAGACAAGAATAACACAAGCAAAAGCAGAAAAGCACGTAGCTTCGTTGACTTCATTCTACCCTACCTCCTAGCTTTGCGATTTGATTGTGAAAGACTATAGGTCATAGGCTGATATGTTTCCATGTACCCTGATGGAATTTCCAATTCATGACTACTGCAAGAAAAATCCAGTAGATATACTCCCCTGACCACGCTCCTGTGATTCCCAGGCCCAGCTTGACTCCGAGGAAATAGGCCGTAGGAAGATACAAGACGCCACAGACCACAAGCTCAGCAAGCATAACAAAACGAGTGTTTCCTGCTCCTTGTAGTGCCCTACTAAGAACCACGCCGATTCCACCAAATGCCTGGATAACTCCAAGTAGGATCAACGGAAGCCGACCCAAGGAAATCACAGTTGCATCGGATGTATAGATTAAGAAAATCTGCTTAGGAATCGCGACGAATAGGATCCCAATGGCAGCCATCAGGTATGCTGCTAGTTTTGCCGCTTCCCAGGCAAATCCTTCCGCTTTATCCGGATCCCTGGCGCCCAGGTTTTGGCCAACCAAGCTTGCTGCGGCAACAGCAATCCCGATTGCTGGCATAAGAGAAAGGCCAATCACAGAGCGGAGTACGTTGGTTGCGGCCAGCTCGGCAATTCCAATGCGAGAGACAATTGAGAAGAAGAGAAAAAAGGTTCCGTTAGATAGGACGCGCTGTCCCATTACGGGTAAAGACAGTCGGAAGATAGCTCTGAACCAAGACAAAGCCGGCTTGAGGCCCCGGTAAAGATGGTATCTTGCTCGATAGGGTCCTAATGTACCTACCAATGTGAAGTAAATCATTCCCGTTCCAGTCGCAATTACTGATGCCACAGCTGCCCCAACCACCCCCATCTGTGGGAAACCGGCGTGACCAAAAATCAGCAAGTAATCAAAAAGAATATTGGCAGCAGTGATTAGGATAGCAGAGGTCATCTGCCGTTTGGTGTGGCCAATTCCATTGAAGAAACCAACATATACCTGATTAGTCAAGAGGAAGACTGCGGCAAGGAAGCGATATCGTAGATACATCTTCCCAAGGAGCATTACCTCTGGATCGGCGGACAATAGGGGAGAAACGGCCTCTGCAATCCAAGGCGCCGCAACAAGAAGCGGAATTCCAGTGATCAGGGCCAACAGCAAGCCTGCGTTCAATACCTCGCCACAATCCCCGTGATTTCCCTCTCCATAGCGACGGGATACAAGTGTTTGAACGCCAATCCCGATGCCCGCTATCGAGAAGACAATAGCGAAGTAACCAACACCAGAGATTCCTGCAGCGGCAAGGGGAACTGAGCCCAATCGGCCGAGCATCGCTGTATCGACTACATTTAGCAAAGTGATAGAGAGCATCCCCAGGGCAACTGGATAGGCAAGGCGAATAACAGTGCGCGATTGCGCAGGATGAAGCCGTAGTCTTTCCCAGCTAGCGGAAAGGAAAGCGAGATAGACGGAGACTTTTCCTTTACTACTGTGCATAAGTTCCCCTTTCACCGCCCTCTAGTTAAGATATAGCTTTGCATTGTCCAACCTAGGAGGGGCTTCCGCAACCTTTAGCGCAAGATGGCTTAGAGAAAGACTCAACAACTTGGACTCTCGCAAAGCCGCAAAGATCGCCAGGAAAAGCAAGAGACAGAGTGAAAACAAAGGTACTAGGCAGGTCTGCCTGGCGATCCTGGCGGCTTGAGTGAGTGAAACGAACGGGCGAGAGAAAACTTTATGTCAGTCGGAGCAGTTCGTGTTATCATTCCGTAGGAACAAGAAAAGTTATGGCAAAAGGAGAGCGTGATGAACCGAATTTGTGAGATGCTTGGTATTCGTTATCCTATCTTTCTCGGAGGCATGGCACATGTGTCACGTGCTCCGCTTGTTGCAGCCGTGTCGGCAGCCGGGGGATTGGGGATCATTGGCTCAGGAGGGATGTCAGCTGAAAAGCTTAGAGAAGAGATCGCCGCTGTGCGGAGGAAGACCGATACAGTGTTTGGTGTGAACTTACTGCTCTTGGACCCGCACATCGATGAACAGGTTAATGTTGTGCTTTCTGAACACGTTCCTGTAGTGACAACTGGCGCTGGGAATCCAGCGAAATACGTGGAATGTCTTGGGAAGGCTGGGATCAAGATTCTTCCGGTTGTTCCAGCAGTAGCACTTGCTCGACGCATGGAACGGGCAGGAGCTGATGGAATCATAGCTGAAGGAACAGAGGCTGGTGGACATGTTGGTGAGGTGACAACTATTGTGCTTGTCCCGCAGATAGTGGATGCGGTCTCTGTGCCGGTCGTCGCTGCTGGTGGGATTGCTGATGGGCGTGGATTTGCTGCTGCTATCATGCTAGGCGCGGAAGGAGTACAAATGGGGACCAGATTCCTTGCTTCAGTAGAGGCACCGATTCACGACAATTACAAGAATGCAATCCTAGCGGCCAACGAGCGTTCAACGATGGTTACTGGGCGGAGCCTTGGAGCGCCGGTACGTACTATTGCCAACCAAATGACGAAGCAGTTTGCCAATTACGAGAAAGAAGGTCGTTCATTCGAAGAGTTCGAAGACCTGGCTGTAGGAGGTCTGCGACGCGCTGTCTACAAAGGAGACGTTACATCTGGTTCACTAATGGCTGGACAGATAGCGGGGCTTATTGCAGAAACAAGACCTGTAGAAGCGATCATCAAGGAGATGATGACAACGGCAAACAAGCTTCTGCCGGAGGGAGTGCTATAAGCAGATGACAGTTGCCAGCCTCAAGACATTACACAATCTTGAATATGATCGCGCAAAAGAACTGTTGAAGAACTTCTCCTTTTCATTGCTTGCCAAGCAAGCAATCGATGTTCTAGAGCCAACGGACGATCCAGTGGTAATTAGGCAAGGGATAGCCGAGGTAAGAGAGGCTATGTCATTTCTCGAACAGACGAGCAATTTCTCATTTGGCGGGGTGCGTGACCTTGCTCCCATGTTCCATGACATCAAGGAGCAAGTCTCGTTGAATGGAGAAGAACTACTCGTGATTCTGCGAACAATCGAAGCCACGCGCGGAATTCGGGACCAACTTACCTCACAAAAAAAACTCGTTCTTCTGTGCGAATTGGCTGAACGCTTGTCTATTCCCAAAAGACTCGCCCAACAGATCTATGACACAATTGATGAAAATGGTGAAATTCGCATGGATGCGTCACCTACTCTTGCGAGGTTGACACGAAAGAAACAAACCCTTGAGGGAGAAATCCAGCACAAACTTCAGTCGCTGATTGACCATAATCCTGATTTGATAAGTGAAGCAGTGATCACCCGTCGCTCTGGCCGGTTGGTCATCCCAATCAGAAGCGGAGCAACCGGTGCGATGAAATTCGTAGTACACGATCGCTCCGCTACTGGGCAGACGCTGTACGCTGAACCGACTTCACTTGTGGGAGACAACAATGCCGTTGCAGAGTTGGAGAGCTCAGTTCGTGAAGAAAGGCTGCGCATCTTGCGCGAGCTGACGCAGGCAGCCAGAAGCGCGGAGCGCCTTCTCTTGCGGAATCAAACAATGCTTACTCATATTGATTTCCTCTTCACCCGTGCATCCTATGCCGCTGTTCATAGGTGCGCATTCCCCAAACTTTCGGATTCCATATCCCTGATCAACGCGCGTCATCCTCTTCTTGCGGAAGAAAAGGTAGTCCCAATTTCCCTCTCCATTGGAGATGATGCTCGAATGGTAGTTATTACGGGTCCCAATACCGGAGGGAAAACGGTTACGTTGAAGACCGTCGGCCTGCTGACGCTCATGGTGCAATCGATTGTCCCTATCCCTGCTTCACCAGATAGTGAACTTGTCATTGTTTCCAAGATACGAACCGATATCGGTGATGAACAATCACTAGAGCAGAATCTTTCCACTTTTTCCGGGCACATGCAGAATATCGTTGGCGCGTTGAGCGTTGCCGACAGCCACTCATTGATTCTCCTGGATGAATTAGGGGCAGGGACCGATCCACAAGAGGGCGCGGCGCTAGGGCTGAGTATTCTGGAGGAACTGTTGGAAAAGAAGGCATTTGTTGCTGTCTCTACGCACCTCACAGCACTTAAGTACTTCGCCATTCGCCGAGCAGCGGTAAAAACAGCTTCTATGGAATTCGACGTTAGTACACTGTCTCCAACCTTCCGGGTAGTTGAAGGAATTCCTGGTCAGAGCAACGCTTTTGTCATTGCCCGACGCCTGGGGCTTGATAACGGAATAGTGCAGCGTGCTCACCGATTTCTTTCACAAGAACAGATCAAAACAGAAGATATCATCAGGGATCTTCAACGTACCAGACAGGCGATGCTCCATCATCGCAAGGAGCTTCAGAGAGAACTGTCTTCTGCGAAAGAGTTGAAAGAAACCTACAAAGAGCGACTTGCGTCTTTTGAACAGACGAAGGTAGAGGAACTTCCCGCACATGTGAGAAAGCTTGATTCCTTCCTTCGTCAAGGGCAAGAACGTATCGAGAAACTGCTTGGCGCAATTAATGCAAATCGCCCTGAACAGGAGATAAGGGACGGGTATCAGCAGATTACGGGGTTACGCCAATCTCTTAAGCGGGGAGAAGAAGAATTCAACGTTTGTCAGAAAGAATGTGAGCAGATCGCACCTGGAGACCTGCAAAGTGGTGTTGTTGTGTATGTTCGTAGTGTACGAGCGGATGGTCGGATCATCCAGGTTTCCCAAAAAGGAAGGGTCACTGTGGAAGTTGATGGGATCAAGCTCCTTACTGATCTGTCGGACGTTGCGCCAGCAAGAGGAACTCTTAAGACCAAGCCACGTAGTTGGAGCCTGCAGTTCCCCGAACAAGATCATATTAGCCTACAGCTCAACATACGCGGGATGACAATTGGCGAGGCATTACCCAAGGTGGAGATCTATCTAGATCGTCTCCTTCTTACCGATATTAGACGGGCAAGCATCCTACACGGAAAAGGGACAGGTGCCTTGCGTGATAGCGTGCGTGATTACTTGTCTTCGTGTTCTTTCGTCAAGGGTTATGGCCCGGCAACGCCACGCGAAGGCGGGGAAGGCGTGACCACGTTCGAGTTTGTAGAATAGGGGCAATTGCCGATTGAAAGCCTCTAGGATTTTCGTTAAGATGAGCAGGTTACTATTTTTTGTATAGGGAGAGATCTCAAGCGTGGAAATAACTAGAGTAGAAGTACGGCCAATGCGCAGCGAGGGAAATTTGAAGGCCTTTTGTTCCGTAGTCTTTGATGATGTGTTTATTATCCACAGCGTAAAAGTCATTCAAGGGAAAGAAAAGCTGTTTGTCGCCATGCCGAGCAGAGAAATTAAGAACGGGGAATTCCGAGACACAGCACATCCCATCGACAACCAGTTTCGGCTAAGAATGGAAGAGATAATTCTTGCAAGGTACAGGTCTGTCGTTGGAGAAGAAGAGCGAGCACCCTCGACCGACCTTCCTACAGAAGATCTTACCTTTAGGGCGTAGCCAAGCGGTAAGGCGGCGGCCTTTGGAGCCGTGATCGGAGGTTCGAATCCTCCCGCCCTAATAGTTTAACTATGAGTGCAAAACCGATCAAAGAATTGGCAAAGCAACTGCGTCTTACAATAGGCGCAGACGAATTAGAGCGTGCCTTTCTGCATAGCTCGTACGTTAACGAGCGAGAAGAGCCGCGCGGTTCGAATGAGCGGTTGGAATTCCTTGGTGATGCTGTGATCGGCCTTGCCGTCACAAGTTACCTATACAAGCACTACCCTAACGCAGATGAGGGTAGGCTCACCAAGGCAAAATCTGTTGCTGTAAGTCGGCCGATGCTAAATGAGAAAGCAGAAAAACTTGGCCTATCCTCATTTCTCCGCTTAGGGAAAGGCGAAAAGGCAAATGGCACACAAATACGTTCATCCATTCTAGGGAATGCGTTTGAAGCACTGGTAGGTGTTATCTTTCTTGAGCGAGGTTTCTCTTATGCTGCTAAGTTCGCGCTACGCTATCTCAGGGACGACATCGAGTGGTTGCTGGCTGAGCAATCAGCAGGTGGTGACTATAAGAGCATGTTGCAGGAAACAGCGCAACACATGTTTAATTGTAGGCCGAAATATGCCGCTGTCAGCACTAAAGGGAAGGAACATGACAAGACCTTTGCCGTCACTGTATCGATCTGTGCCCATAGAGGAGTAGGCCGGGGTCGAAGCAAGAAAGAGGCAGAACAAGCAGCGGCTAAACAATTATACTTGATGCTAGAAGAATTCTGAATGCGCCCGTAGCTCAGTTGGACAGAGCAGCGGTTTCCTAAACCGCAGGTCGGAGGTTCGAGTCCTCTCGGGCGTACCAGCTGCCTCAGGCCATCACGACAGGTGAGAAACCGCAGGAACCTGAGGAATTCCAGGAGCACAAACCCTATTTCATTAACCACGGATTAACACTGACATACGCTGATGGATGCAGGTACTAGGTGCCAGGTATCAGGTATTAGGTATCAGGAAGGGAAGTTGTGAGGAAGAAAGGCAGTTGTCAGACCGTTCGTAGCGTCGGGTCTTGCGCCCGTCATTCCGGCGCACCCTGGATCGGGGTCCAGGGCAGGGCCCGGAATTCCCCCACTTCGTCATTCCGGCGAACCCTGGATCGGGGTCCAGGGCAGGGCCCGGGAATCCAGTCAAATA
>Ga0315545_1001476_pt1 | contig 22796 bp, 22 predicted proteins | sample SalMarSW160210MG_FD_203096 | JGI IMG/M metagenome (GOLD analysis project Ga0315545, IMG submission 203096) | Salt marsh sediment microbial communities from the Plum Island Ecosystem LTER, Massachusetts, United States - Salt Marsh Sediment SW1602-10 ...
CCTTCATTGAGGATCGTCAGCGCTGAATCGAAGTCGATACGGTACTGAAGCTTTACATTCATCGTAAGATGAAATGTTCCGAAGTCGGTGAGGTTTTCGCTTCTGGGGAGCGCTGTTGAGGATTCGATCTCCGCGGTGAAGGGCTCTTTTTGTATTTCGTAGAGGTAAAACGTTTTGGGGATGAGCTTCTGCCAGATCCAGTGGAGCCTTCCCGTTTCGAGGGGATAGTCGAGCGTCCCGGTAATCGTTGAATGCGCAACCGCGAAGGTCCCGGGCTCAACCCTCACCCACCCGAAATAAAAGGCCACTCCCGCGGCAATGATGAGAAGTATGAATATAGTAATGAGCTTTTTCATCGCATCTTTCCTTTAAGGTTACCTTAATTCTAATATAGATGATGATAAATACAATAAAATTCTTCCGCCCCATGGAAAAAGGTTTTACTTTCACCTGCTGAGTATGTTATTTAGAGTACAGAACAGTGAAAGTGTCCGGCCGGACTGCCGGCAAGGAGGAAGGGTGAACGAACTGTACAGACTCGTTGACGTGATGAAGCGGCTGCGGAGCCCGGGCGGATGCCCGTGGGACAGGGAGCAGACACATGAATCTCTGAAACCCTATCTTCTGGAGGAGGCCTACGAGGTCCTCAGCGCGATCGACATGCAGGATGACGAGGAGATCAAGGAAGAGCTGGGCGATTTGCTGCTGCAGATCGTGTTTCATGCGCAGCTCGCGGACGAAGAGAACAGGTTTTCTATCGACGACGTTGCGGAAAGCATCGTGAAAAAGCTCATCAGGCGGCACCCGCATGTGTTCAGTGAGGTCAAAGTAAACGGCTCTGAAGAGGTGCTTCGGAACTGGGAAAAGATCAAGAAAGATGAAGGGAAGAAATCGGCGCTCGACGGGGTTCCTCCGACGCTGCCCGCGCTTCTCAAGGCACGGCGCGTGCAGGAAAAGGCGAAGCGGGTCGGGTTCGACTGGGACAACGCGCAGGGCGCGTTTGAAAAAGTCGCCGAGGAGGTAAACGAGCTGAGAAAAGCGATCGCAGAGGGGAAAAAAGGCACAGTGGCGGAAGAACTGGGCGACCTGCTTTTTTCCATAGTCAACGTATCGCGATTTCTCGATGTTGACGCTGAAGACGCCCTACGAAAGACGATCAACAAGTTCATGGCGCGTTTTCGGTTCATCGAAGAGAAAATCGAAAAAAACGGAAAAAAGTCCATCGAGAACCACACCCTGGGCGAGCTCGATCTTCTCTGGGAAAAGGCCAAACATGAGCAGGAGTAACGCGGACAGACCCCGAGTAAACAAGAAGATGAAGCAGAAGGACACCTTCGAGTACTACCTTCTGAAAAAAGTGGGAAAGACGATAAAAAAATACGGCATGATCGAGGACGGCGATAGAATCCTCGTGGGCGTGTCAGGAGGCAAGGACAGCCTCACTCTGCTCAAGGTCCTCCACGACAGAAAGGGCTTTTATCCAAACCGCTACGAGTACTGCGCGCTCCATGTCGCAGCAAACCTTCCCTGCGAGGGCGTGATCGACCCCGGAGTCCTCGAACAGCATTTCATTGCAAACGGCTACCCCTACAGAATTGTTAAGACGAACATTCAGCCGGGCGAAAAGGGATTAAGCGCGTACTGGTGCTCGCGAAACAGGAGACGGGTGCTTTTTGACACCGCGAACAGGCTCGGGTACAACAAGATTGCGCTCGGGCACCACAGAAACGACGTGATCGAAACCTTTTTCCTCAATGTGTTCTACCACGCAGAGCTCTCGACCATGCTTCCGGTGCAGGAACTCTTCGAAGGGAAGCTTACGATCATCAGGCCGCTGTACAACATTCCCGAGTCGGACACCCGGAAGTTTTCGAGACTGTATGCGCTTCCCGCGGTCACCTGCAAATGCCCCTATGAGAAGGAGACGAAGAGGGAGATGTTCAAGAGGATGGTCAATGAAATCGAGCGGCACAACAGACGCGCAGGGGTAAATGCGCTTCGCGCCCTGGAAAACGTCGCCGAACGCTACCTCCCCGGGAGCGTCATAAAGGAAAAAATCGATATTTGAACCCTTCCGGTCTTTTCATCGAAATCTTTTCATCAAAAGGTGAAAAAGGTTTTGTTACGCTCCGCCTCCCAGCTGTTTGAGCGCGCGCGCATAGGAATTCTCGGTTGAGGAGTCAAACCCGCAGAAGGTGATCTCATCCAGCGAATCAGGGTTTTCCTTCACGAACTCCAGTACCGCAGATACCGCCTCATTTGAAGCGAGGTCCACGGGATATCCGTACACTCCGGTGCTGATCGACGGAAACGCAACGGTTTTCACCCCGTTTTCCTTTGCAACCCTGAGGCTGTTTGCGTAGGCATTCCTCAGCAGCTGCTCCTCATCCCGCCGCCCTCCATGCCACACCGGGCCGACTGTGTGAATCACGTATCGTGCGGGCATATTCCCGGCAGTGGTGATGACCGCTTCACCCGTGGGGAGCCTTCCGATTTTTGCCACGATTCTCCTGCACTCCTCGAGGATCTGAGGACCGCCCGCCCTGTGGATCGCACCGTCCACACCGCCTCCTCCCATGAGGCTTGAGTTTGCGGCATTGACGATCGCGTCCTTCGAAAGAGTGGTAATGTCCGCTGTGATGGTGTTCAGCACTGTGTTTCCGATTTTCAGTTCCATAACGCCTCCTCCTCATGAACAAAGAAGATGCGTATTCAGCAGAGCACTCAATGAGTCTGGATCGCCTCCACGACCCGGACATTATAGTTGAGGAATTCGAGCCAGCCGTACTTGTCGGCCTTCTCTTTTGTGATGATGAGGTAGGGCATGTACTTCGGCTCGCTCGGTTTTCGAATGAGGGTGAGACTGCTCTCTTCGATCAGTTTATTGCCTTTCAGGGTATTGCACCGTTTACACGCGCACACTTGGTTTTCCCACGAGTTCGATGCCAGCGGTTTTTTTTCTGGAGGGATTTCATCCCATCTGCTGATCGGGATGACGTGGTCAACCGTGAGCTCGTACATCGGGTACTGTCTGCCGCAGTACTGGCAGTGCATGTCATCCCTGTAGATGACGTTGAGGCGGGTGTGAACGACCTGTTTTTTCGGGATTTTGTGGAAGTTGAAGAGCATGATGACTCTCGGGATCGGAATCGTGAGGTACTGTGAGTGGATTGTGGAGCTTTCGTCGACCTTTATTGCTGTGGCTTTGTTCAGTACCTGAAGGGTGACCGCCTGCTTCACGTTGCAGATGTGAATCGGAATCATCCCCGAGTTGAGAGTAAGAACAGGTGTATTCAACATGCCTACATAATAGCACAAAGGGTTCAATTGGAAAAGAAATTTTGCACGCTTCAATAGGGAAGGGCGCCTCCGTTCACTCCGATGCTCTGTCCGTTGATGAATCCGGCTTTCTCGCTTGCCAGAAAGAGCGCGAGGTTCGCTATATCTCCTGTCGTGCACGACCTCTTCATCGGGTTTTTTTCGATTCGTTTTTTCATCAGCGCCTCAAGATTGTCCACTGCTTCCTTTTCGAGGGATATTCGAACAAGCTGTTCATTTTTCCAGCTCTTCGCGTCGATACCGTATTCGCCCCCGGTGCTCCCCGGGTAGACGTCGGAAGGGCAGATCGAGTTCGAGGTGATGTGGTATTTTCCCGCTTCGAGAGCTGCGGAGATCGCAAACCCCCGGTTGAAATACTTCGAGGCTGAGTACAGCGAGAGGCCGGCCGATGCTTTCAGCCCGGAGCCGGAGTTGATATAGATCAGCCTTCCGTAGCCCGCATCCTTCATGAGTGGAATCGCCTCTCTCGTTGTGTACACATATCCCCTCACATTGATGTCCAACACTTTTCTCAGATCTTTTTCTGAAATGTTTTCTATATAATCTGCGGTATTCACCGCGGCCGCGTTCACAAGCACGTGCAGGGTGCCGAAAAGACGTCTGATCTCGTGAAACAGCGCGCTCACGTCTTGCGTGTTTGATACGTCACAAACCATGCGTGCCACGTTTTTTTCGTGCCCCCGTACTGCATCCGAAAGCCCCTTTTCGTCGATATCCGCAAATATCGTGTGCGTTCCTTCTTCGCAGAAAGCACGGGCCACGGCCGCACCGATTCCGCTTGCAGCACCGGTCACGAGAACAATTTTTCCTTTCAAACCAAGGTCCATTTTTCCCCCATCCGATAGTATAGCCTGATGCGTGAAAAAATTGAATATCCTTTTTTTTTCTCTTACACTTTGAAAGAGAGTACACCGTAAAAAAAGTGCCGAATGAAAAATACGGGAAGGTTTTTACCTCCCGGACGGCACCCTATCTCGATGCGAGGGGGAGAATCGAGGAGACAAAAAAGAAAACATACAGCGTATGCACCATAACCCCGGAACCGAAAGGGTAGAAAGCGAAACAGGCATCCGTCATACCTCAGCGCACAATTTGGCTGCGGGAAATGGAATTTTTATCGCAACGTGCTATGCTCAGTATATAAGTCGAGGGGAGCGTTTTCCTCTCTCTGGTTTTGCACGATTTTATCGATTTTTCGGAGTCAAACCATGAAACAGTATAAATTATTCGTCGTTTTTCTCGTGTGTGCCCTGATTTACTGCGTTCTTCCGGCACTCGCTCCCTCAGATGAAGTAACAGAAATGTGGGCGCGGCTCTACAAGCAGGCCGACACGCTGAAGCAGAAGTATGAGATCATGCAGAACATTGTCGAAATGCACGACAGGGACATCAGTCCCCTGCTGATCGATGCGCTCGATGAGCTTATCCAGCAGAGCCTCTATCTCGACAGAAAGGAAAAGGCCATTCTCAATGATCTCAAGATTATGGTCGTGAAGAAGCTCGGCGACCTCAGGGCGGCGAATGCCGCGGAATACATATTTACCGTGGTGATCGAAGCGGACGACCCGCAGCTCAAGAGCGAGGCGCTCATCGCACTTGGAGAAATCGGGGCTGCAGAGTATGCGCGAGACATATCACTGATCTTGAGAAACCTCACCCTCTGCCGCGGGGAGGACGTGCGTGCGGATGAGGCGGTGGCATACGGATGTGTTCTGGCCCTGGCAAAACTGAAGGACCCGATCGGATATCTGCCCGCGTTCTTTACCACCACTGCAGGATTTTCTCGAAAGATCAAGGACGAGGCGGAGAGGGCGCTCGTCACCATGACGGACGATCCTTCCGAAATTCTCGCCGGGCTCGTGAAAAACGAGTCGTCATTCGACATGAAGCTCGAGGGATTGAAGGCTGAAAACCGTTCCAATGCACCGTCGGAAAAAAAGACTGCGGTCGCCACCATTGCGCTGAACGAGGGTCTGATCAACAAATCCGCCGATAAGGATGAGGAAACGGTTCTCAGAGAGCTCAGGCGTCTGGCTATGCAGATGATAATCGACCTCGGAAATGCAGAAAACCGGACCATACCACTGCTTGAAGATGTTCTCTATCTCAACAACGACGAGAGTGAGAAGGTTTTTGCCATCGAGGCTCTGCGTTCCATATCGGGAGAAGAGGCGGCCGGAGCGCTCGCGAGGTTCCTCGGGTATCAGAACGACAGGCAGCAGTCTGGGGTGAGCATCGGAGACAACAGGGTGGTGCTCGCAACCATCAAGGCACTGGGCAGCGTGCAGAGCAGGGTGGGGTACGAAGAGCTTCTGCGGTCGAAATATGCGGGCTATCCCGCCATTGTGGCTCGTGAGGCGGACAAAGCCCTGAAATCTCTCAGTGAATAAAAGTGTTCGCTTTCGCAGTTCTTTTTCTTGAAAAACCTCTTATGAATCTTCCGCGCACGGCAAGGGCATCGGGAGTCCTTTTTCCTCCTTCATGCTAACACCCACGCCACGGTTGCCGTGCGCCATTTTCGTTAAATTTATCGAGATAAGTGTCGAATAATAAATAAATAGAATCTTATCTCTGAGGAAACAGTGCGAGTAGTATTAATTTTCTCCATCATTTTTGTTATTATTGTCTTCGTTGTTATCCGTTTTCGGGGAGGAAAAAAGCGGTTTCCATGGTACGAGTTTTACAGCAGGGGGCGTAAAGAGGGTTTCTCTTTCAAAGAGATCAAGTTCTTAAAGGAGATTGCAGTTCAGAACAGGCTCGAAAAACCGCAGTCAATCTTCTGGTCGACGCGGCAGCTCGACCGGTGCCTGAAGCCCGCAATACAGAAAATCAATGCCGATGATGGAATGGAACCTGTGGAAAAAGCCGCAATCATTCACAAGCTCCTGCAGCTGAGGAAAAAGGCCGAGTTAAATCTTCCCAAGTACAAGAAACGAATCAGAGATACAACCGCGCTTCTTCCGCGGCAGCGGCTCGCGGTCCGGGAACAGACATACGGGTCATTCGTGAGCTGGATCGTGGAAATAAACAGGAAATATCTCGTCGTTACTATGCCTTCGGGGCAGAAAGGGTGGCAGTCTCTCAATTGGAGCGGAAAAAAGCTGGAGATATACTTCTGGCGGCAGGATGACGCAGGCTATACGTTCGAGACGAAAGTCGTTGAACAAATCACCCATGACGAATACCCCCTGCTCTATCTCACCCACTCCAATAATCTGAGAAGAATGCAAAAAAGAAAAAGCGTCAGAGTGGAGACAAATTTTCCCGCCCGATTCAACCCCGTCTCATACTCCAAGGTGGGAGGGGTGAACAAGGCGTTCGTGTCGAAAAGGGTCTACGCGGCGAAAATCATCGACCTGTCCGAAACCGGCTGCTGCATGCTCGCGGGAACTACGCTGAAGAAAAACGACAGGCTGAAGATTGATTTTCACATCACAAAGGAAAAAAGAATAATCGCCCTTGGACTGATCGTTAGCGCGTCGAAAACGGGCGATGAGAGGGTGAGACAGTATCACATCATGTTTTTAAAGATCAGCCCTGTATCGACGAACAATATTCTCCTCTATGTCTACAACATATTCGGTGAACGGGCAGACCAGACACAACAGAGAAAGAGAACCACCTCAATTCCTCCCCGGAACAAAGAAAAAGTAACCTAGAAAAACCAATAGCAGCGACCCGCGGCGTGCCGGCCGCGCTTTTTTTCGATAACACATGATGCCCAATTAATTTCACTGTATATTCTATGTGAACAGACATTCGCTGACCGAAGGCAGTGCAGTTATGTTTTTTTTAAAGGTTTTATTTCTCTCATGTGCTCTTGTTCCCGATCGGGCGGCAATGATTCTTGCGCGTATGCTCAAGTGTGTGTTTTATAGAAAGCTCACCAGGGGAAAATTGAAATTCGTAAAAACAACGCAGGTGATTCCAAAACTCTTTCCTGACCGCGGGCGCGAGTGGCAGGAGCGGATCATCAAACAAAACTCCCTCCACTACATGAAACTTGCCCTTGAAATGCTGAAGGCGCGGACTTCAAAAACGAAGCGTGCGGTTATCAGAAAAATTTATATTGCGGAAGGAAGGCAGTACCTGGAGAGGCTGCTCGAATCAGGCGATGGATTTACCGTTCTCACACTGCACGAAGGGAACTTCGAATACGCAGCTGCCTATATCGGGATGATATACCGGCCCATTTACACACCCGTTTCCGTGAGCGACACGAAGGGGAGCAGGATCATGAACTGGGCACGTGAGGGCCACAACTGCAATCTCATCGAGGTACGGCCCGGTGCGAAAAACGCCGCCCGCGCACTTGCCGAGATGATCCGGCTTCTCAAACGGGGGGAGATCATCTTTCTCGTGGCAGACCAGAGAGGAACCGGAGGCGACTTCATGGGAGAGCTCTTTGGGAAGATGCTGCGGCAGTACGGCGGGCCGTATATTCTCGGACAGCGCGCGAAAAAGCTCTTTTTACCGATGTACAGTCTCAGAGACCGGCGCGACAAAATCGCTGTCCATTTCGAACAGCCGTTCTATTTGAACGGAGACGATCTCGAAACAGACATCAAAAAGGTAACGGGTTTTTTCGAAAAGGTCATGCGGGCGCATCCTGACCAGTATCTCTGGAGCAAGGACAGGTGGTGAAACTGCCTCTTCCGGCACGTGAAGACAGACCCTGCGCACTTTGTTCAGGGTATCGATGCTTCAATCACTGCCTATTGAGTCGATTGCTTTTTTACTTCATCGAATGCATTTCGTGTGCACTGAAACGCTTCGCAGTTGATAAAAATTATCTTCTCTTGTATACTGTCGAGTGAGTTTGCGCTCGCGACTTTAACGGCCACGAACGCGTTTTTTGCTGTATTTTCCGCGGTGCTGAACGTGATCTTCAGGAAATTGGAGAAGGTTCCGGGTTTCGATAAGATTCGTGTTGATGCTCATAAGATTCACCTCTGTATGTAATGCATGCATCATAACTGGAAAATATTTTTTTAATAATCTTAAGGAAGGAGAACATGCAAACGCTGAAATTTTGTCTCATTGGTGCGGGAAGGGCGGGTATGGTACATGCGAAAAATATTGCATTCAATCTGAAGAACGCAGAGCTCACTGCAATTGTCGACAAGGAACCCTCTGTCCTGGAGCAGAGAGGGCATGAGCTCGGCGTGAAGAATCTGTTCCGGGAGCTCGACGACGCGCTGGGCTCATCGCTTTTCGACGCGGTGGTCATTGTCACCCCCACATTCACACACAGAGACATTGCCGTAAAGGCTGCACAGGCAAACAAGCACGTGTTCTGTGAGAAGCCGATGTGTGTGCGTGTTGAAGAAGCGAGTGACATGATCGATGCGGCACAAAAAAACGGAGTGAAGCTGCAGATTGCGTTTATGCGGAGGTTCGATCCGCCCTTCGTTCACGCGCGGGAGGTTGTCGACTCCGGAGAGCTTGGCGAGGTAATGATCGTCAAGTCAATCGGAAGAGGCCCCGGGCTTCCGCCCCCGTGGTCGTACAACGTTTCTGAGAGTAACGGCCTGCTGGGTGAAGTGAATTCCCACGATTTCGACTCCACACGTTGGATTGCGGGGGGAGAGTACCGCAGAATATACGCGGAAGCGGTGAACAGAAAAGTGCCGAAACTCAGGGACGAGTATCCGGATTTTTATGACAATGTCGTGTGCACCGTGCGGTTCGACAACGAAGTGATCGGCACGATAGACGGAACATGCCCTGCGGATTACGGCTATGATGCGCGAACGGAGATCGTGCTGACAAAGGGTCTGATTTGCATCGGTGAGATCCGAGGGGAGGCGTACATGAGCTGCGGTGTCAGCGGCGTGATCAACCAAAATGCCTGGCGCAGCTGGCGCAACAGGTTTAAAGACGCGTATCTTGGTGAGATGAGGAGCTTTATCGATGCGGTACAAAACGACACGCAGACGAAGGTCACAGGGAATGACGGGCTTGCTGCGGTTGAGGCGGTTGTCGCGGCGAATGAATCGATAAGAAACGGGTTGCCGGTGGAGATCAAAAGATGAATATGTTTATCGGAGTGGATATCGGTACAACAGGTGTGCGTGCGGGAGTGTACGGAGAGGATTTTTCCCTGCTCGGCACCGGGGAGGGGAAGTCGATTATCAGAAGAGGGCCGAAGGGGGAAATATACCAGGACACGGACGAAATGTACGCGGAAACCGCAGCAGCGGTGAAAACTGCGCTCGAGAGCACGGGGGTTCGCGGGAGTGCGGTGTCAGCGCTGTCGTTCGCCGGCCAGATGGCGGGAATCATCGGGATCGACAACAACTGGAACGCGCTCACGCCCTATGACTCGTGGCTCGACACCCGCTGCTCGGGTCAGGTTTCGGAAATAAAAAAGAAAGCCTACGATCTGGTGATCAAACGCACGGGAAACATTCCGAGTTACAACCACGGCCCCAAAATACTCTGGTGGAAACAGATGGAGCCTGAGCTGTTTGAGCGCATCGCGCGCTTCATTCAGCCTGGTGCCTATGTCGCGGGGAGGCTCTGCGGTCTGAACGCGTCGGAGGCGTTCATCGACTGGACGTACCTTCACTTCTCCGGATTTGCGGGGAATCAGGGCCTGGGCTGGGACGAGGAGCTTCTCGGGATGTTCGATGTGGCTCCAGAAAAGCTCCCGCAGATCGTCTCACCGCTCCACGTAGTCGGAAAGGCGCAAAAAGATGAGGCAGCGCTTTTCGGTGTTTTGGAGGGGACCCCTGTGGCTGCGGGGTGCGGTGACACGGCCTCCTGTTTTCTCGGCACCGGGGCGGTAAAAAAGGGAATCGCAGTGGATGTTGCGGGAACCGCGTCCGTGTTCGCGCTCACCACGGACAGTTTCATCACCGACAGATCCGGGCTGGTGTACTGCTCCCGTTCGGTGATAAAGGACCTGTGGTACTCGATGTCCTACATCAACGGCGGGGGGCTCAACCTCGAGTGGTTCAAGGACACCTTCGCGCAGGATACCACCTTTGAGGAGATGAACAGCGCGATCGAAGACATTTCCCCGGGGTCCGACGGCCTGATTTTCATTCCCCATCTCGAGGGGCGCGGGTACCCCTACGAACCCGACATGAGGGGGCACTGGAAGGGGTTCACCAGAAACCACACACGCGCGCACTTTTACCGGTCGATCCTGGAAGGGATTGCGTATGAGTATTCTCTGTACAAAGAAAAGATACTCGGAATGCTGGGAGGCGAGCTCTCGTACAGCGTTCGCGGCGTGGGCGGAGGCGCAAAGAGCGGGATATGGAACAGGATCAAAGCCGATATTCTCGGCTGCAGCTACTGCACGATAAACAGGGAAGATATCGGAATACTCGGCCAGGCGATGATTGCAGCAGCCGCAGTGGGGCACGTGGATGATCTGAGCGCTGCGGCAGGAAAAATAATCAGGAAAGTGGATGAGATCAGGCCGAATGCAGACAATGTGAGAGACTATGCCGTATACATTGAAAAATATAAAAAACTCCTTGCAGAAGCAGGGTGACAAGCAGTTTTGTTTTCTCTGATAACCAAAACAATGAAAGGAAAGCCAAAATGAAAACGCTCAATGTCGGTATTATCGGTTACAAGTTCATGGGCAAGGCCCACAGCAATGCGTGGATAAAGGCGCCGCGTTTTTTCGACCTCGATATTCAGCCGGTAATGAAGGTTGCGTGCGGACGGCATGCGGAGCCTCTCGCTGAATTTGCCCGGCGGTGGGGATGGGAGCAGACATGCACGGACTGGAAGGAGCTGATCGCGCGGGACGACATCGACATCGTGGATGTTGCGGCGCCCCAGAATCTTCACCATGACATCGCCGTGGCAGCGGCAAAGGCGGGAAAGCACATCTTCTGTGAAAAACCTCAGGCAATGAGCTACGCCCAGGCAAAGGAGATGTACGAAGCAGCCGAAAAGGCGGGGGTGAAGCACTACCTCAATCACAACTACAGGCGGTGCCCTGCGGTCAGGCTCGCGAAAAAGCTCATCGACGAGGGAAGGATCGGGAGGATCTTTCACTGGCTCGGAGAGTACCTCCAGTCATGGATTGTGGACCCGAACTTCCCCCTCACCTGGCACCTGAGAAAGGAAACCGCCGGGTACGGACCCCACATAGACCTCAATTCCCACATGATCGATATGGCACGGTATCTCGTGGGTGAGGTAAGCAGCATCTCGTGTATGACGAAGCAGTTCATTTCAGAGCGGCCCTTGCCCGATGAGGTCGCAGCAGGCACATTCAAGGCTGCGGTGAAGAAAGGAGAGATGGGAAAGGTCGGGGTCGAGGACGCGGCATTCGTGATTGCCGAGTTTGCAAACGGCGCACTCGGCTGTTTCAATACCACACGGTTTGCCACGGGGAGGAAAAATTACAACCACTTTGAAATCTATGGAGACAGGGGAAGCCTGATTTTCAACTTTGAGCGCATGAATGAGCTCCAGTTTTACTCCGCAGAGGACCCGGAATACGCTCGGGGGTTCAGGACCATCATTGCCACTGACCCATCACACGAATACATCGCACACTGGTGGCCCGAGGGGCACATCATCGGATACGAGCATGAGTTCGTGCACGCGGTTGTGGATTTCCTCAATGCGATCGACAAAGATACCGCAATCGAGCCCAACTTTTACGACGGAATGAAGGGCATGCAGGTAATCGAAGCGGGGATCGAGTCTGCGAAATCCGGGAAAGTCGTGAAGATTGCGTAAACCAGGGATTACATTCTGTAAAAAGGAAAGCCTGCATGCACACAGAAAAACCGCTGCACCAATCATCACGCACACCGAGCTCTCCAGCTTCGGAAGACAGCAGGCTGAATACCTGATCGAGAGGGGAGTGGACCCTGTGCGCATCATCATAAGCCACATGGACAGAAGGATAGATATAGAAAAAAACAGAGGGTGCGCAGATGACGGTGAAAAATCCTGCAAAAGCGCTTTGTTTCACAAAGCTTTGAGGAAAAAGAACAATGAATGAAAAAGAACGGGTGAAAAGGTTCATAAGGTTTGAGAAAACAGACTTCGTCCCCTGGCAGATCAACTGCACTTCCGAGCTCGCCGAGCGCTATATGCGCAGTCTGGGCCTTGAAGAGAGGTCGTGTACCGTTCGCGGGAAAAATGTGTACAGGTTCACCGCTCTCGACGATTACTTCGGAAACCATCTGGCATTCCTTAGAAACCGCGCCGTTGACAGCGTTCGGGAGATCAGGCCGGGTTTTTTCAAAGACGAATGGGGGGTGGTGTGGGACAGAAGAATCGACAAGGATATCGGAAATCCCATCTGCGGACTTCTCGACGGCATGAACCTCTCAGCCCTCGAGGTGCCGGACCCTCTCGACCCGCGCCGGTTCGAGCATTTCGACCCGCTGATCAGAGCACACGAGGGCAGGTATATCATCGCAAAGTTTTCCTACAGCCTTTTCGAACGGGCGTGGGCGATACGGGGGATGCAGAATCTGATGATCGATTTCATACAGAACCCGTCGTTTGTGCACGACCTCTTTTCCGTCATTACGGAGTTCAACCTGAAACTGTTGAGGCACTGTGAGCATTATCCTATCGACGCTGTGTATTTCGGTGATGATTGGGGAGGGCAGCGCGGTCTTCTGATAAGCCCCGATACCTGGCGCACATTCATAAAACCCTGTCTGAAACAGATGTACGCGCAGGCCCACAGCCAGGGGTATGATGTGTTTATTCACAGCTGCGGAAACATATCCGCGTTGCTGGATGACCTTATCGAGATCGGGCTCAACGTGTTCAACCCATTCCAGCCTGAGGTGATGGACATCGAAAAGCTGATGGAGAAGTACAGCGGCAGGCTCGCCTACTACGGGAGCATCAGCATACAGCGCACGCTTCCTTTCGGCACACGGAAAGATGTGAGAGAAGAAGTAAGTCACAGACTCATGCTCGCGCAGAAATACGGAGGGCTCATTCTTTCACCCTCACACGACATGCCGCACGACATACCGCTTGAAAATACAAAAGCGATGCTGGAAACACTCAGAGCGCAAGAGGCGGTTTTCCGCAGTGCATGAGGTTCTCATCAGGGTATTGTGCGCTGTATTTCCTCTTGACACGCGGCGGCCGCGTTGATACTTTATGTAATAATGTAATAACAACAATACAGAATTACATATCATGGACCTCAAAAGCTCCACGCTCAACAAGGAAATACCCGTACCCCTGTACTATCAGCTCAAGGAGATACTCATTGAGCACATCAGGCAGGCGCGACAGGGCGACCCCATACCAACGGAGATGGAGCTGTGCGAACAGTTCAACATCTCAAGGCCCACGGTACGGCAGGCGGTAAACGAGCTCGTCGTGGAAGGCTATCTTCAGCGGGTGAAGGGAAAGGGGACGTTTATTGCGCGGTCCAAGATCAAACAGGACTTTCTCGTCTATCTCGAATCGTTCAACAGCGAGATGATGCGAAAGGGTCTTGTGCCCTCAACGCAGGTTCTCGAGTTCAAACGGGAACGCTGCAACAGGCAGGTGAGCGAGGTGCTGGAAGTCAAAAAAGGAAGCGAGGTCATAAAGCTCAGCCGGCTGCGGTTTGCAAACGAGGAACCGATCGTGGTTGTTTTGACCTATCTGCCTTCTGAAGACCTTCCCGGTCTTCTTTCGGAGGACTTTGTGAACGGGTCACTCTACACGATCATCGAACGCGATTACCGCCTCACGGTCGAAAGAGCGGTGAGGACCCTTGAGTCCATCGGTGCCGGTGAATATGTGTCGGGGCTTCTCAAGATCAAAATGGGCGCGCCGGTTCAGTACATAGAAACCGTCACTTATCTCGCGGGGGGAAAACCGATTGAGTTCTCAAAAGCCTACTATCGAGGGGACAGGAACAGGTTTACCTTCGAACTTCTGAAAAAACGATAAGAAAGGAGCACTCATATGAGTAAGGTACTGATTTCACCCCGTTCATTGACGCGGGACGGGCACCCCTCGCTCGATCTTTTGAGAGAGGCGGGGTACGAGGTCGTGTTCTGCACTCCGGGAAAACAGCCGACTGAGGAAGAGCTTATACGGCTTCTTCCGGGCTGCGTCGGGTTTTTGGCCGGAGTGGAAAAGATCACGGCAAAGGCGCTCGATGCGGCAAAGGGCCTCAAGGTCATCTCGAGAAACGGCTCGGGCATTGACAACATCGATCTCGAAGCCGCGGAAAGGCTCGGCATCACGATCTGCAAGACAGAGGGTGCCAACGCAAAAGGAGTGGCGGAGCTTACGGTCGGCCTGATGTTTGCACTCGTACGGCTTATCCCGCTTCACGACAGGACGATGAAAAGCGAGAGGTGGGAGAGAAAAAAGGGTATAGAGCTCGAAGGCTGCACGCTCGGGCTCCTCGGGTGCGGGCAGATCGGAAAAGAAGTGGCCCTCCGGGCGCTGGGGGTCGGCATGAAGGTGGCTGCGTTCAGACGACACCCCGACCTGTCGTTCGCGCCGTCCGATTCGTTCAGCTGGGGGTCATTCGACGAGGTGATCGAAAAGTCCGACATGATCAGCCTGCACAGGCCTGCTTCTCCTTCAGGAAAGCCCGTGATCGATGAGGGAGCCATTTTAAAAATGAAAAAAGGCGTGTACCTCATCAATACCTCCAGGGCAAGCCTCCTCGAGGATGCCTCTGTGCTCAAGGCTCTTGACGACGGGCATATCGCTGGTTTTGCAACCGATGTATATGACAAAGAGCCTCCGGATGATTACAGTCTCGTGCATCACGAACGCGTGATCGCCACCCCTCATCTCGGCGGCTATACAGATGAGAGCGTTGACCGCGCGACAACGGCAGCGGTGGAAAACATCATCAACACGCTGAAAGCAAAATAAAAACGGCCCGGCTGGCAGCTTTACAGTCAGCGTGAAGGGTACCGTTTTCATTCAATAACACGAATCAAAGGAAAGGGCCATGGAAAAGACAGAACTGTATGAAAAAATGGAAGAATGCGGTGTGGTTCCAGTCATCGCCATAGAATCGCCGGATCTGGCGGTTCCCCTTGCGGATGCGCTCATCAAGGGAGGGCTCCCTGTTGCAGAAATTACTTTTCGGACAAAAGCGGCTGCAGAGGCGATCAGCATTCTGAAAAAGGAGCGGCCGGACATTTTCCTGGGAGCAGGAACGATCCTCACCGTGGACCAGCTGCTGAGCGCAAAGGAATGCGGCGCGGTGTTCGGAGTCACCCCGGGCCTGAACCCCGAGGTGGTAAAGAAAGCTGTGGATATCGGATTCCCTCTGTTTCCGGGGGTGATGACGCCTTCTGAAATAGAGCAAGGGCTGTCGTTCGGAATAAAGGTGCTCAAGTTTTTCCCTGCCGAAGCAAGCGGCGGCGTGTCAATGCTCAAGGCGGTGTCTGCCCCGTACAGCCACCTCGGGGTGCGGTTCATCCCCACAGGAGGGGTCAATCAAAACAACCTCACAGACTACCTGGCGCTTCCTCAGGTCATAACGGCAGGGGGGACGTGGATCGCGAAAAAGGACATGATCTCACAACATCAGTGGGATTTGATCGAAAAAAATGCCGCTGCAGTGGTTGAGACCGTTTCCAGGATTCGCGGGGAGCGCTTCTGAACGGTGCGGACTATTAATCACATGTGAAGGTTTTGGAGGATACAATGAAACCGGTTATCAAGGACAACATGGTGTTGAAGCCATTTACTGTGGGATGGGACCCGAATGACGGGATAATGGACGATCCGGACAATCATGTTGAGCGCTTTCTCAGCACGCTCACGAATATGTTTTACGATGCGGATGCGGCAGAGCGCTTTTTGAAAGAACACGGAGATGTACTGCTCTACGAAGTGTATGAGAAAACGATTCCCCAGAGAGACGGAGAGATTCAGTTTTGCTCGAGCATCACCCACCCGGGAAAAATCGGAGCAGAGTACTTTATGACAAAGGGGCATTTTCACGCCCGCCGCGACACCGCGGAGATTTACTACTGCCTGCGGGGAAAGGGGTATATGCTCATGGAGCTGGAAAACGGAGAATACGAAATCGGTGAGCTCCTGCCGGGAAAGACCGTGTACGTGCCCGGAAATTATGCACACCGCTCGATCAATGTGGGAGACGAGACACTCATTTCGCTCGCAGTGTATCCTGGAGATGCGGGGCACGATTACGGGTCGATAGAGACGAGCGGGTTCAAGCACGTGGTCGTTGAGAAAAACGGGAAACCGGAAGTGATCGAAAACCCGCGCTACGGGCGCATGAAGGCGTAAACACGAAAAGGTGCGAGGAGGGTAACTGTATGAAATATAAAGGTGCGTATCTTGGAAAGATGTTACGGGTGAATCTCAGCACGAAGCGGACGAGCATTCAGCAGCTCAAAGAGAACGAGGTCGCCAAGCTGCTTGGAGGGCGGGGCCTCGCAGCGAAGTTATACTACGACGAGATCGGGCCGGAGGTCAAACCCCTTGACCCGGAGAACAAGGTAATCTTCGTCACCGGTCCGCTTACAGGAGTACGGCTTCCTTCGACGACGAAATTTCAGCTCGCGACAAAAGGCGCGGAAACCAACATGTACCTGTGCTCCAACTGCGGCGGTGATTTCGGCCCCTATCTCAAGAAAAGCGGGCTGGACGGAATGATCATCGAAGGAAGGGCGGACGACTGGACCTATTTGATGCTTATTAACGGGGAGGTGACCTTCGGTGATGCGAGACCCATGGAGGGAATGACTACGGGCCAGACTCTCAAGGCCCTCAAAGAGGCAATCGGAGACTCACGTGCGGCTGCGCTCTCGATCGGCCCGGCAGCCGAAAAACTCGTGCGCATCTCCTGCATCTGCGTGGACACGCGGGCGTTCGGACGCGGCGGCGCAGGAGCGGTGCTGGGATCGAAAAAGCTGAAGGGCATTGTCGTGAAAGGTTCGGGCAAGATTCCTGTTGCAAATCAGTCAAAGATCGATGAATTCAGGAAGGCGGCGATACAAAATCTCAGGGAAACACGCGCCAATCACACAAAATACGGAACACCTCAGTACATCGAAGTGATAAATGAGCTCGGCTGCATGCCCACGAGAAACTTTCAGACCACCTATTTCGAAGGCGTAAGCAAAGTCGACGCGCACGTGATGTACGACCAGTATCTCGATAGGAACTACGCCTGCTACATGTGCCCTGTTGCGTGTGGAAAGGTGTGCATTGTGAAAGAGGGGCCGTACAAGGGGGCGCAGGCCCGCACTGAGTATGAAACGATTGCCCTTCTCGGCCCTGATTGCGGAGTAGACGACTTCGGCGCAATCGTGAAGGGAAACGAAGTGTGTGACGAACTCGGAATCGACACGATGTCAGGCGGTAATGCTGTTGCGCTTACCATGGAGCTCTATGAAAAAGGGCTTATTACAAAAGAGGACACAGACGGTATCGAAGCCCGCTTCGGTTCCGGGGACGCGCTGATCGGGATCCTCAGGCTGATCGCCGAGCGGAAGGGTATAGGTGATCTGCTTGCCGAAGGAATGTCAGGTGTGCTTGCGGCGCATCCCGAATGGAGCCCCTATATCATGCAGGTCAAGGGTCTGCCTTTTGCAGCATATGATCCGCGCGGGTTTTACGGAAACTCCCTCACCTACGGCACATCAAGCAGGGGTGCGTGCCACAACGTCGGCGGATGGACGATCCGTGCGGAGCTGACGAGTGGAAAATACGACAGGTACGCTCTCACGGGCAAGGGCCTCCTGGTAAAGACCATCCAGGACAACAGAGCCTATGTTGACAGTCTCGGGATCTGCACGGTGGTGAGAGGCTCCATGAATTTTTCGGACAGCCCGGAAGGCGGGGTCATGGAGGCGGTCACAGGGTACGATTTTACTCCTGAGCTTCTGGCTATCGGAGAGCGCATCTACACCCTCGAACGGCTGATCCTCAACAGGGAGGGCATCAGAAGAAAAGACGACATGATGCCTGAGAGAATCATGAAAGAGGCTGTCCCTTCCGGGCCGATTAAAGGGCAGCGCCTCACCCCTGAAATGTACAATGAGATGCTCGACGAGTATTATGAGGTCCGCGGGTGGGACAGTGAAGGGGTCCCCACAGAGGAAACGATTGAAAAACTGGGGCTCAAAGAGATTATTTCCTGAGCCGCACCGCTCGATTCGGGCAACCGGACCGAACTTCGAAGAGGATGAGATATTGTATGGGCACGATGCGTGTAGATGAAGCACGGTCTGAGGTTTGCGTCACACTGAAGTATCTTGCATCAATCAGAGACCGGACCGGGTGCAGGGAGGAGAGCGCATATTTTCCTCAGGGGAGTACCCTCATGGATGTCCTGGTCCTGCTCGGAGAAAAGTACGGGATTTCTCTGCCCGACCCTCAAATACTCCTCATTGTAGACGGGAGAGGATGGAAACAGCTCCCCATAAAGTTCTCCACGCCGTTGCAGTCCGGAAACACGATCTGCCTTCTTCCACCCATCGCAGGGGGGTGAAGCAGAAAGGACACATACGCCTGATAGAGTGCACCGTGACGCTTGTATGAGGGGGCCCATATGGAAGAAAAAATACCGTTTCTAACGCAGGCCGAGAAAGAACGTTACAACCGGCAGATGATCCTTCCGGGGTGGGGAGAAGAGGGACAGCGAAAGCTCAGAACAACAGAAGTCTTCATTGCGGGTGCCGGAGGGCTGGGCAGCGCTGCCGCTCTGTACCTTGCTGCTGCTGGTATCGGGAGCATCAGAATCTGCGATTCGGGAAAAGTCGAACATTCCAATCTGAACCGCCAAATTCTTTATACCGGCGATGCTGTGGGAGAAAAAAAGGCGGATTTCGCGGTTCGTGCGGTTTCGCAGCTGAATCCTCACGTGCAGATCGAGCCTCTTTTTGGAAGCATCGAACCGGGCACTATTTCGTCTCTTGTCGGTGAAGCGAAAATCATCATCGACTGCCTCGATAATTTTCCCGCCCGCTGTATTCTCAACGAATATGCGGTCGGTATGCGGCTCCCGTTGATTCACGCGGGAGTGTACGGTTTTTCCGGACAGGCTACCTTCATACACTCACCTGAAACCCCCTGCTTGAAATGCATATTCCCGGAGACACCGCAGCCTGCGGCCTTGCCCGTGGTTGGCACTGCCGCCGGAATACTCGGGTGTGTCGAGGCGCAGGAAGCGTTGAAGTACCTTATCGGCAAAGGAAGGCTTCTCAAGAACAGGCTCCTCATCTGGGATGGCGACGGGTCGAGCTTTGAGGAGATTCACGTGGAGAAAAACCCTGAATGTGAGGTGTGCGGCACACCGGAGGCAAAAGGCTCAGAGTGATAAATACCGGGCTGGTGCCGGCCGCGTTTTCACACTGCGCGGTTGCTTCTCATGCGCTCACTTCTCTTCCGGAGGAAGAATGTCGTCTACCGTGAAGGGTTTACCATCTTTTCCCGCAGAAAAAAGCACGTAGTGGCCGCTGAGTTTCTCGTAATAGTAGGGTCTTCCCCATGCATCTTTCAGGATGCCGGTGTCCTGTATGTTTTTATTTTTGAAAAGTTCTTCGAGGGTATCCGGGTATTCGCCGAACTCCCGTTTGTAGAGTTCGAGTGCAAGGGACATGGTTTTCAACCCGTCATGTGTGATGAGGGAATTGACGGAATCCGTCGGTGTTTTCCTTGATTCACAGCAAAGCGTACCGCAGCTGAGAATGAAACACAAAAATATGAGAGAGAATATATTCATAAAACCCTCTCCGCGATTCGTCGGGTATTTTGTTCCACGTAGCGCCTGATCTCTTCTGCCATGAGCTTTATGCTCCCCCTTCCCGCCATTCTTATTTTACCATTTTCCTCGATTTTTTTTAACAGGAAACCGTCTTTGAGAGTATCAAGTATGCTCCACGCGATACGCTCTGGGTCCGGCGGTCCGATCTGAAGCGAAAGGCCGAGAAGGCGTTTTTGCGCGACCAGGAATTTTTCCGTCATCTGGGGGCCTTTTCCCCAGAATGCGAAGACGGGCTTTCCCAGTCCGGCCGCCTGCTCGTTGCCTGTCCCGGACAGTCCGATAACGGCCCTCGATTCATTGATGATGTCCCCGAACGAGGTCTGGGAAATCACAATTTCCGCCGTGCTCCGGGGCAGCTCGTACTGAAGCGCGTCCCGGATGAGTATTTCTTCTGTTTTCGGGACCTGTCGAAGGTGGAAACCATGCACCACTTTTTCCCGGTCAAGATTTGGAGACAGCGCGACAGCGAACAGCAACAGCAGGTCTTTTTCAGCAAGTTTTCGCACAATATGGAACGCGACCTGAAGGTTGCCGTACGCTTCCTTTTTGCTTCCCGGAAGTATTCCCACTAGTGTCCTCTTAACTGGAAACCGCGGGCCCTCGGAAAGCGAGAAGCAGTCCATCATCGGGTTTCCCGTGCATTTCACGTTTTCGAGCCCTTTTGAGGCGAGGTAGCGTGCGGTTTTTTGGTCCCTCACAAAAACGAGCCCTGCAAATCTTTTCAGCCACTGCCTCTCAACCGTGCTGTAATGCTGTTTGAACGCCTTTTTGGATCCGTACCATTCTGATTGCTGAACACCGACAAAGATGCGGTTCGCTTTTGGCTTTTTTGTGTATATACCGTTGAGGAGGAGGAGGTAGGGATCTCCTGTAAGAACGAGGTAATCGGAGTGTGAGGAGGCCTTTCTCAAAGACATTCCGAGTTTGAGAGTTTTATGAAAAAACCCGTTCAGGATATCGTTGAACAGGTCCCTGAAGCTTCGGACAAACCCTTCGCTTGGAAAATTAGGCCCCCTGCCTGCGAGCTCAATTCCTGAATCTGTGTAGAATTTTCCTCCCCCAACTGTAGGAAACCCATTCACCGTGCAGCCGGGAAAGTATTGGGGGAATACACGCGCGATGTGCGCGGATACATTGTCTTCTCCGTACCCGTTCGAAATAAAGAGAAATTTCATTTTTTCAGCCGCTTTTTCTATTCGCCTGAACGAACGGGGTTTCTCAACACGCCGATTCCCTCAACCTCGATCTCGACGGTATCTCCATCCTTCATTGGACCGACTCCGGACGGTGTTCCGGTGGAGATGATGTCACCAGGATTGAGCTTCATGATGAAGGAGACAAAGGAAAACAGAAAAAACATGGGAAAAATGAAATTACATGTGTTGGAAAACTGTTTTTCACCCCCGTTCAGCCTCGATCGTACATTCACATTGTTGGGGTCGAGTTCTGTTTCTATGACGGGACCGATCGGACAGAACGTGTTGAATGACTTTGACCGCGTCCACTGACCGTCTGTTCGCTGCAGGTCGCGCGCCGTGACATCGTTCAGACAGGTATATCCGAGAATGTAGTCTTCTGCGTCATCCTGAGGTATTTTATACGCCTCTTTTTTCACCACTGCGGCCAGTTCAGCCTCATAGTCAACTCTTTTCGATGATGATGGCAGCACAATAGCGTCTCCGGGGCCGATCACCGCGGTGGCCGGCTTTATAAAGAGCACAGGCTCTTCGGGTATGTGATGGTCGAACTCCTGTGCGTGGTCACGATAGTTGATTCCGACGGCAATGATCTTTGTAGGTGTTACCGGTGCAAGGACCTTGAGCTTTTCAAGGCGGACCGATTCTTCTTCCTGCGTACGGAAAACTGAGAATATATCGCCTTTTATCATATGCACACGTCCGTTTTTCAAAACTCCATAGCGGTTATCATTTTCCTGTTCCTGTGAATACCGTATAATTTTCATCTGGCCGCTCCGAAAAGTGCGTAAAAACGATGTTTTTTCACCTGGTTGGTAATATATTATAGTGGTAAATTTTTGATATACAACATTATTTTATCTTTATGCGCAAGGGTTTTTCGATGAAAAAGGTCATACTTGTATTTTTATTTGTTCTTGCTGCGTCAAATATGTATGCGAAGAAGATAGAAATAAGTTTCTGGCACAGCCTCGGGTTTCACGTGAAGGAACTCATCGAACAAATGGCTGAAGAGTACAACACGGATCATCCGAAAGTCAAGGTCAACCCTGTATTCCAGGGACTCTACGAAGAAATGCAGGTAAAGATGCTCGCGGCAGCGGTCACCCGGCAGCTTCCTGATGTTGCGCAGGTCCAGATAGAGTACCTCGATCCATATGTGGAAAACGGAATACTTGACCCCATCGACGACGAAATCCCTTCTGACCTCCGTGAGGACATTCTCGACAAATTTTGGGGCGTCGTTTCCCGGGATGGGCATATTTACGCGGTTCCATTCTGTATAAGCACGACGGTGTTTTTTTACAATGCGGATATTTACAAGGAAGCGGGATTGGATCCTGAGAACCCCCCGCGTACGTGGGAAGAGATGATTCGGATGGGAAAAAAGCTTACACGAGATACGGACGGAGACGGGAAGTATGATAAATATGCGATGATGTTCTGGGCCGACGGGTTTTACGGCATCATGCCCATTTTCTGGGCAAACGGCGGTGAGTTCTTTTCACCGGACGGAAAGGTAGTTCTCACCTCAGATGAAATGG
>Ga0315545_1001477_pt1 | contig 22794 bp, 27 predicted proteins | sample SalMarSW160210MG_FD_203096 | JGI IMG/M metagenome (GOLD analysis project Ga0315545, IMG submission 203096) | Salt marsh sediment microbial communities from the Plum Island Ecosystem LTER, Massachusetts, United States - Salt Marsh Sediment SW1602-10 ...
CCGAGAGTCAAACTGAACCAGAGGAAAAGGTAGAAGAGAAAAATGCTTGAAGTTAACGATTTTGATGCTATTCGTATCTCACTGGCTTCACCGGAGCAGATTAGGAGCTGGTCCTACGGCGAGGTAACCAAGCCAGAGACGGTTAACTACCGCACCCTGAAGCCAGAAAGAGATGGGCTTTTCTGTGAGAGAATCTTTGGCCCCACCAAGGACTTTGAATGTTATTGTGGTAAGTACAAGAGGATACGCTACAAGGGGGTCATCTGCGATAAGTGTGGCGTTGAGGTCGCCCGAGCCAAGGTGAGAAGAGAGCGCATGGGGCACATTGAGCTGGCCTGCCCGGTGAGCCATATCTGGTTTGCCAAGGGGATACCCAGCCGCCTGGGACTGCTGCTTGACCTATCACCGCGGAGTCTGGAGCGCGTCCTCTACTTCTCTCATTACATCATCACCTCCATAGACCAAGAGGCGTGCCAGGAAGCAATCAAGCAGCTGGAGGAGAACTGCCTGCAGCAAATAGAGGAAAAACAGGGCGAGCTGGAGGCTAAAGTTGCCGAGAAGGAGAAGGAGGGGGCAGAAGTAGAGGAGATAAACCAAATGCGGCAGGACTTCTCCGAGGAAAAAACGCAGCTTGAGGAGAAGCTTTCTGCCGATGTGGAACAGCTAAAGGACCTGCGTAAATGTGCCCTGCTTACCGAGAGCCAATATTATGAGCTGAAACAAAAATACGGTCAGGTTTTCAACGCCGAGATGGGAGCTGAGGCTATTCTGCAGTTACTTAAGGACGTCAACCTTAATGAAATGCGTAATGAGCTAATCCGAGAAACCCGCTCTGCTTCAGGTCAACGTCGCCGAAAGGCAGCTAAGCAGCTACAGGTAGTGGAGGCTTTTCGCCGCAGCGGCAATAAGCCAGAGTGGATGGTTCTGACGGTGCTGCCTGTCCTACCTCCCGACCTCAGACCTATGGTTCAGCTAGACGGAGGCCGGTTCGCCACCAGTGACCTCAATGACCTCTATCGGCGAGTCATTAACCGCAATAACCGGTTGCGCCACCTGCTGGAGATAGAGGCGCCTGCGGTTATCATCCGCAACGAGAAAAGAATGCTCCAGGAAGCGGTCGATTCCCTTATTGATAATGGCAGGCGAGGACGAGCCATCTCAATTAGCGGTAATCATAAACTTAAGTCACTCTCAGACATGCTGCGGGGCAAACAAGGGCGCTTTCGCCAGAATTTGCTTGGCAAGCGGGTCGACTATAGCGGGCGTTCCGTGATTGTTGTTGGCCCCGAGCTTAAGCTTCACCAGTGTGGACTGCCAAGACGGATGGCGGTGGAGCTATTTAAGCCCTTTATCATGCGCCGTCTGATGGAGCAAGGGCTTACCCACAACATCAAGAGCGCCCGCCGGCTGGTGGAGAGAAATAAGCCAGAGGTATATGACATACTTGAGGAGGTGGTCAAGGAGCAGCCGGTGTTGCTTAACCGGGCTCCTACCCTGCATCGGCTTAGCATCCAAGCCTTTGAGCCGGTGCTCATTGATGGCAGTGCCATCCAGATACACCCCCTGGTATGTGCTGCTTTCAATGCCGATTTTGATGGTGACCAGATGGCAATTCATGTTCCCCTGTCTAAAGCTGCGGTTAAGGAAGCCAGGGAAATCATACTCAGCACCCACAATATGCTGCTGCCAAGCTCCGGTGAGCCAATAGTAACACCAACCCTGGACATGGTCCTTGGCTGCTATTACCTGACTACCATCATACCCGGAGCCAAGGGTGAGGGCACAATCTTCGGTAGCTTTGAAGAGGCAAAACTCACCTATGAACTGGGGTATATCGACCTCAGAGCCGAGATTGAGGTCAGAAAGCAACAGGAAAACGGGCAGAAGATTAAGACCAGCGTGGGTCGTATCATCTTTAATGATATTCTGCCCCCCGAGCTGGGCTTCTTCAATGAAGCCATTGATAAGTCAACCTTAAAGCAAATAGTAACCGATTCCTATAAGCTGCTAAGTAGCGGGGATACCGCTAAAGTAGTGGACAACATCAAACAGCTAGGCTTCCGCTATGCCACTAAATCGGGAACTACCATTGCTATGAGCGATATTCAAGTTCCTCAGAGCAAGCCCAAGCTACTGGAAGAGGCTGGGGAGAGGGTGTCCATTATTGAAAACCAGTATAACAAGGGCTTAATCACCGAGGACGAAAAGTATAATAACACCATAGGGGTATGGATGGAAACTACCGACAAGATTACTGATATCATCTCCCAGACCCTTGACCGCTATGGTGGCATTTACATGATGGCAACATCGGGGGCAAAGGGTAATATTTCCCAGATCAGACAGATGGCAGGTATGCGGGGGTTGATGACTGACCCCTCGGGTAAAATAATAGACTTCCCTATCAAGTCAGGTCTGCGTGAGGGCTTGAGCGTTCTGGAATATTTTATCTCCACCCATGGTGCCAGAAAGGGACTGGCCGATACCGCCCTGAGGACATCGGATAGCGGCTATCTCACCCGACGCCTCATTGATGTTGCCCAGGATGTTATCACTCGCGAAGAGGACTGCGGTACTACCGATGGCTTATGGATATCTGAACCGCAAGAAGGGGAACTGCTACCACCACTGGCTGAGCGAATAATCGGCAGGCTAGCGGCCAGCAAAATAGTTAAACCCAAGACCAAGAAAGTCATCATTGACCGAAATGAGGAGATTGACGAGCAGAAGGCAAAGGAAATTATTGCTGCCGGGTTAACCAAGGTCCATGTCCGCTCCCCCCTCAGCTGCCACTCCAGGCACGGTGCCTGCCAGCGGTGCTATGGCCGAGACCTTGCCCGGGGGCATCTGGTTGACCCCAACACCGCCGTAGGCATAATTGCCGCCCAGAGCATCGGCGAGCCAGGTACCCAGTTAACTCTACGTACCTTCCACACCGGCGGCGTGGTAGGACTTGACATCACCAGCGGTCTGCCCAGAGTGGAAGAACTCTTTGAGGCCAGACCACCCAAGGGCCAAGCCATTATCTCAGAAATAGACGGGGTGGCTGAGGTGGTTCAGGATGAGGAGGGGAAGGTGATAAAGGTTACCAGCTCCGAGGTGTACCATGATGAGTATCCACTGCCGCCAAAGTGGCAGGTTATGGTGAAGGACGGCCAGTGGGTGGATATAGGCGCCGAGTTAGCCAGCCCACCTAAGGCTAAAGCTTCGTCAAAAAAGTCAAAAGCCCTAACTACTGAAACCAAACCTATCCTGGCCCGTGTCGCTGGGGAGGTAACTATTAAAGGTAACCAGCTAGTTATCAAATACCTGGAGGAGCAGCAGCAGGAATACGCCGTCCCGGCTAGTGCCCATATTCGTGTTCAAAGTGAAGAGCACATAAAGGCAGGACAGCAACTTACCGAGGGTTCTATCAACCCACAGGATATCCTGCATATTTTAGGTAAGGAGGCAGCCCAGCAATACCTGGTAGATGAGGTGCAAAAGGTATACCGCTCCCAGGGAGTGAATATCAACGATAAACACATTGAAGTTATCGTCCACCGCATGCTGTCCAAGGTCCGCATTGACTCCTCGGGTGACACCGAGCTGGTGCCCGGGGAGCTGATAGACATATTCCGTTACGAGGATATTAACGCCAAGGTACTGGCTGAAGGGGGTGAGCCAGCCACCGCCCACTCGGTACTGATGGGTATAACCAGAGCCTCGCTGAATACTGAGAGCTGGCTGGCAGCTGCTTCCTTCCAGGAGACCACCAGGGTGCTCACCGAAGCTGCGGTCAAAGGTGAGATTGATAGGCTGGTTGGACTCAAAGAGAATGTAATCATCGGTAAGCTGATTCCAGCTTGCAGCCCGGTCTCCGAGGAACCGCCAAGCCTGGAAGCCAAGGAGGAGGAATTGCCAAGCTTGCTCGGGGAGGAGGCACCAACTTTGGCAGTCGAAGAGACGCCCAGTCTGGTAGCCGGGGAGACGCCGAGCTTGAGTGCCGGTGAAGAAAATAAAGAGGAAGAGACAACCAGCTAAGTATGGCACCACCGATGGCTTTAAGATTAAGAGTCGCCCCAGCTAGGGCGACTTTCCATTTTATCCCGACTCAGATATGCTATAATAGGCTAGCTTAGCAAGCGGGTTCCCAGAAAAATCTTTGATTTTTCTGGGTGCAAGGGAGGGATTGAAATAGACCGCATTATCTCAGGTAAGCCCGGAGCCGAGGATGTAACCCTTGATACTAGCCTCCGACCCCGATGCTTTGATGACTTCATCGGGCAGGACAAGATTAAGGAAAACCTGAAGATAGCTATCACTGCGGCTAAAGGCAGGGACGAGGCGCTGGACCATGTCCTGCTCTACGGTCCCCCTGGTCTGGGCAAAACCACCCTGGCTTATATCATTGCCGCCGAGATGGGGGTCAACATCAGGATTACCTCAGGTCCGGCGGTGGAGCGCACCGGAGACCTGGCAGCTATACTCACCAATTTGCGCAGCCACGATATACTTTTCATCGATGAAATCCACCGCTTAAATCGGGCGGTAGAAGAGGTGCTATACCCGGCTATGGAGGACTTTGCCCTGGATATCATCATCGGCAAGGGGCCCGGTGCCCGGAGCCTGCGGCTAAATCTGCCTGCCTTTAGCCTGATTGGCGCCACCACCCGCTTTGCCCTGCTCAGCCCACCCCTGAGAGACCGCTTCGGCGCCGTTTACCGCCTAGATTTCTACGACCAGCAAGCTATAGAAAAAATCCTCAACCGCTCAGCCAAAATTCTCCAGGTAAAAGCGGAAGGGGGAGGACTAAAGGAGATAGCCCGCCGGGCTAGGGGTACACCCCGGGTGGCTAACCGACTGCTCAAGCGGGTCAGAGATTATGCCCAGGTGAGAGCAGAGGGCGTAGCCACCCAACCGGTAGCCGTTGAAGCATTATCCAAGCTTGAAGTAGACCACATAGGTCTGGATGAGATAGACCACAAGGTGCTACATACCATCATTGACAAGTTTAACGGGGGGCCGGTGGGGCTGGAAACCATCGCTGCCTCTATCAGCGAGGAGGCAGATACTATCATGGATGTCTACGAGCCTTACCTGCTGCAACTCGGCTTCCTGGAGCGAACGCCCCGCGGACGATTAGCTACCGAGCTGGCTTATGAGCACCTGGGACTGCCCTACAACAAAAAGCCCCCGCAGGGAACGCTGCTTTAAATCATTCCCTTCAGGTTTTTATTAAGTGACCCCATCACCTTTATCCCCTTCCCCTTGTTAGCGGTCGTTCTCCTTCCCACCCTGACCCACCCTCAAAGGCTGTGCCTCTCATACTTTCTTGAATAGTGAGGGGTGGAAAGAATTAATGAGGGGTTTCACCTCTTAAGGGCGGGTGGGAAGAAAGGCCTAAATTAAACAAGAGAAAAATTTTTAACAAATAATGTAAAAGCTACTTGACATTAAGTACTTTATGCTTTACAATATGTATTGTCTAGATTACTTGGGAAGGAGGATAATGCAGACATGGCACCACTACAGAAAAGAGCCTGGTGGGGGCTAGCTATCGGGTTTGTTTTCGCCATCGCCTTCGTGCTGGTCTTCATATTGATGGGGGGCATCGATACCTTTGATGCCGACCAGACCTTCAGGATAATCATCGACGTGCTCTGGGTGGGGGGTCTGGTGGCTAACCTCATCATTGTGAACCTGGCCCTGCGCAAGCCGGGCATGGTGGACGAGAGGGACAGGATGATTCTGGACAGAGCACCCCGCATCCAGTGGATAGCAGTCGTTTTCACGCTGGCGGCCTGGGTTATAGCCCTGAACGAGGTCTACCGGTCAACCGACCTCATACCCGCCGTCTATCTTTACGTGATGTTTATGTCCGTGCTCATTGTGAGCACGCTGGCGCAATGCCTGGGCATACTCATCAGCTACTGGAGAGCGAATAGAAATGGCTAGAATAAACAACCGAATCCGGAGGCTGCGCTTCGACCACGATGAAATGACACAGGAAGAGCTGGCTCAACGCGCCGGCTGCACCCGCCAGACCATAATCGCTCTGGAGCAGGGAAAATACGTGCCGTCTATTGAGCTGGCTTTCAGGATCGCCCGAGCCTTCGGCGTATCTCTGGAGGAGGTCTTTAAATACGAGGAGCAAAAGAAGTGAAGAGTTTAAATCATTTGTCCCTGCAATCTACCCCTTGATAAATAACCCCCGATAAAGCTAAGATTAGAAAGTGAAAAAAGTTCTAATCCATAGCTGCTGCGCCCACTGTGCCGCCTATACCGTTAGCCACTGGCGGCAGCAGGGCTACGAGGTCAGCGCCCTGTGGTATAACCCCAATATCCACCCCTACATGGAGCACCAGCACCGGCTGGAGGCAATGCAGACGCTGGCTCAAGAAATGAGCCTGCCCTTGATAACCACTAGCGGCTATGAAATCATTGATTACTTCCGCCAGGTAGTGGGACATGAGTCCGAGCGCTGCCAGTACTGTTTTAAGCTCCGCTTATCAAAAACAGCCGAAACCGCTAAAGCGATGGGCTTTGACGCTTTCACCACCACCCTGCTCATCAGCCCCCACCAGAAGCACGACCTTCTGAAGGAGATTGGCAATGAGCTGGCCGGGGAAATGGGTGTAGATTTCCTCTATGCCGACCTCAGGAAGCGCTATTCTGATAGTCGGCGCATGACCAAGCCGATGAATCTCCACCGCCAGCAATACTGCGGCTGCGTCTATAGTGAATGGGAACGCTATGCCAATATAACCATAAAATAAGGGGAGCCTCTAAAAGAAGCTCCCCGCTAAAACCGGGTATAATTACTGGCTTAATCACCGATTAAAGATACAGCCACCCTCTTGGCTACCATATTATCACTATCATAGATGGCACGGGCATATTGTCCTTCCTCCACGGCGATAAACCCGTTGAGGACAAATTCCGTGCTCTCATTATAGGACAGGGTAACTGGCTCACCATCAGCGGGGGTTATGGTGATGGCTGACGGGGAAATATCGGTGATAGTGCCGCTGACATGAGCGTAGGTGGTCGGCTTTATAATCAGCACCCTCTGTGCCAGGTTATTCTCTTCAGGGGCTAACCACACCGCTACCCTATCGCCAACCTCAATATCACTGAATTCAGCCCTTTCGCCAAGGCGGTTGAGCAACCTCAGCTTGGCTCGTTGGAGCCTGGGTATGCCTACGTCTTCCGGCAGGAGTAGCTGGTTCTGAGCCCTCAACTCTATCTGGTGCCGAGCCAAACCCATAATCCGCTCCGGCACACACAGTTTGAAGTACTTGGTATTGCCATCTACCGATATGGTAAGCTCCTGCTCCCCGGACTGGATAACAAACTCCTGGTCACCGACACTGAGCACCTCGCCTCTCACCACTTCAACTTTAGAATCGCCAGCCAGAAGTGGCGCTTCACCTGAAGCGGCCAGAGCGGGAATGGCTAGTCCCAGAATCAAACCCAGAGCTATTGCTGAGACTCCAGCTATGGTTAAAACCTTCGGCATTCTACCCTTACCTCCTGTAATTTAGGTTTTCTTCCAGCGGTTAAGATTAGCCAGAGAATGGTCAACAGCTTGTTCATTTCAACCTCCTGTTTAAAGATTTTTCTCTAATCAATAGCGTAAGCTACCTGAACAGTAAGAGTTAGCTCTATTTCCCCGGGGCTGATTGGTGTTGAGGGTGCTGCTGCTTCTTCCGCCCATGCGTCTCTATATATAACGGGAGTATATACGGAGCCCTCGGAGATATAGGTTGGTTTACCCAACCCAACGCCAGCTAAATCAGCCAGCTGCTCGGCTTTGGCTCTGGCATCAGCCATTGCCTCCGCCCTTGCCTCCTCGTAATAGGGTGAGGGGTCATCCACAGAAAAGCTTATGTTATTGATGCGGGTGTAGTCTCCACCGGCGGCGGCAACGGCATCAATAATAGAGCCGACTTCATCCATCTCCCTTATCTTGGCAGTCACCATATTGGTTACCCGGTAGCCAACCACAACCACTTCGTCCTCGAAGTCATCCCACCTGGTTACCTGGTCAATGCTGAAATACTGGGTCTGAATGTCATCCTCATCCACGCCATTGTCAGTCAGGGCAGTCATTACACTATTCATAGCTTCAGCCGCCTGAGACTGAGCCTCAGCCACAGTCTCAGCTTGAGCCTCAATGCCCAACCACAGGGTGGCGATGTCAGGGATGGCGATGACCTCCCCCTCACCGGTGACCCAAATCCCCGACTGCTGATTATTGAAATCTACCGTGCCTATGGTGGTAGGGCCGGCAGTACAGCCGCCCAAGCCAATCAAAGATAACACCAATGCCAGAGCTATAGCCACCATGCCTGTAACCACCAGCAAATTCCGTTTCATTATTCACCTCCTCTCAAAAACTCTCTCCAGTAATATATAACGAAAAAGTCGCCGTTTGGTTAGTGACGACTTGAGGTTATCTAGGAGAAAGTTTTGCGACTAATCCAGAGCCTCAAGGGCTTCCTGATAGCCGGCTTCCGATACGGCAATTGCCTGAAGCAGAGCCGCCCGCACCGGCTCTGGCACTTCTTCCAGCGCCGCACGTAGCGCCGCCTGATTACTAGCCGCATAATCCGCCACCGTCACCCTGAGTTCAGCCCGGTTATTAGCCCAGTCAGAGGCACCTCTGTCCTCCGCAGATGGCATAGCCTCCTCAGCAGATGGTGCCAGCAACACCGGCGACTCCTCTTCCGCTTCCAGAGCTGAGGCTAGAACGGCCAGCGTTGCCAGACGCTCATCCAGGCGCTGGGTGATTAACTCCACCTGATGGACATCGCCTTTGTCTGCCATATAGATTATTTCTGCCACTCGCCTATCCGCCAACCTAGCACACAGCCTTATCTTACCCATCTGAGAGGGGGTCAGCATTAACTGCACCCGCTCTGTGGCCAGCTTCACCGGATAGAGAAGGCTATCGGGCATGCTGTTGCTAGCCGCCGCCACTGTGCCTCCGCCAGCCAGCAGCACGATGAGAACAATAGTCACCACCGTTGCCCATCGTGGCAGCCAGCCAAAGAAGGGGCGGCGCTTGGGGGTGGCCGCTTCTTGGAGCGCCGAGCGGAACTGGTATCTGGCTCTGGCTTTAAACTCGGCCCGGGGCTGAATGGCTGACGCCTTCTTGGCCGCCAGAGCCGTCTCAAGCAATGGCTTGAGCTGCGCTGCCTGCTCAGGATAGCGCTGAATACACTGCTCTATGGTCTCGCCCCTGACCAGCAGTCGCTCCAGACATTCATCTAAGATATTATCGAATTCTTTATTTTGCTTCATTTTCCGTCACCAATAATGTCCGACGCAGAGCTACTATGGCACTGTGCTGCAATGCCTTTACCGCCCCCTGACTCTTGCCCATAATCTCGGCTACCTGAGCAATTGACAGCTCGCTGGTAAAGCGGAGGGAAATTACCTCGCGCTGGGCATCGGTTAGCTTTTGGGTAGCCGAAAGTAACCGCTCAATATCTAGCTTCTGCTCAGCGATTACCTGAGGGGTATTATCGTTGCTTGCCACCGACTCATCCAGGGGCACAGCGGTACGCTTTTTCCTCCTCAAATAGTCGACCGCCTGATTGTGGGCGATGCGGAATAGCCAGGAGGAGAAGGGTACACCCTTCCACCTGAAGGAAGAGATGGACTGGAGTGCGTTTAGAAAGACCTGCTGAGTCATATCCTCCGCCTCCGCCTCATTTCCTATCCTGAGAGCTATATACCGATAAATCTTATCGAAATGCTCTTCATATAACTGGGTAAAAGCCTCCTGGTCACGATTCTGCGCCCGCCGAACCAGGCTCTCTTCACTTTGCACCTGACAACCCCCTGCCGCTTCACGGCAATTATGGCGTTATCCTGTGCATATAGTATAACGAAGGAAGCGGTGAAAAGATAGTAAAAGAGGGGTGGGGTTCCCCTAATCAAAAATATAAGGGGGGATTGCCCGGTTTTTTAGAGTTTGTTCTACTTCCCACCCAACCCACCCAATAGAGGTCTCACCTCTCAATAGATTCTTTTTAAGCCCCTCCCCCTGTTAGCGGGTGTTTAGGCTACCCACCCCAACCCACCCCCCAAAGGCTGTGCCTTTAAAATTCTCTTGTATAGAGGGGATAAGGGAGTATAATTTCTCTCCTCTGGGGGGCGGGGCAAGAAAGTGTGAGAGGCGTAGCCTATGAGGGTGGGAGGGTGGGAAGAAAAACTTATATTAGAAGCGGGGCGGGGAGGAAAGAGATAAAAAGAATATGCTACAATGATTTTAATATCATAACTTTTTCAGGAATAAAAACTTGGCTCTTAATATACGCTTGATACGTAAAGAGGACGTCCCCCAGATTACTAGGATTGACCGTGAAGCCTTCCCTACCCTGTGGCCGCCGGCTAACTACCAGCGTGAGCTACAAAACCGGTTAGCCCATTATATTGTAGCCTACGATGAGGAGGAAAGGGTTGAGCCGCCGGAGCCGAAAGCCATCCCAAAGAAAGGCTTCTCTGGCTTGGTATCCAGGCTGAGGCGGTTCTTCGGCAATGAACCTCCCTCACCTGGAAGGCAACACATTTTCGGTTTCGCTGGTTTCTGGATGATGGCTGGGGAAGCTCACATAACCAACCTTGCCGTATGGGAGAAGCACCGCCGCCAGGGGATAGGAGAATTGCTGTTCATAGCCATTATCGACCTAGCCACAGAGTTAGACGCCCGTTTTATTACCCTAGAGGTACGTGCCTCCAACACCGCTGCCCAGAGCCTCTATTCTAAGTATGGCTTCACCCAGGTAGGTGTGCGCCGTGGCTATTACACCGATAACAGAGAGGACGGGGTTTTGATGTCCCTGGAAAATATCACCTCAGCCCCGGTTCAGGCAAACCTTAAGCGGTTGAAGCAGGCTCACTCTCAAAAATGGGGAATAGCCGACTACCGCCTTGCCCGACAGCAGCTAGAACCTCCCCAGGAAACCTGAAAAATAGGTCAGGGATTAAGGCAATAACCTATTGACAAAAGTAAAAAAAAGCTGATAATACGATGCATACGTAAAAACGCACCCCCTAATTGGAGGAAGGAGACATTCACCGTGCCGGCTATAGAAAGAAAGGAAAGGAAAATAAGAATCCGATCCATGGAACCTGAGGATATTGACGGTGTTTTAGCTATCGACAGGAAAATCACCGGGATGCGGAGGGCAACGACCTATACCGATTTGCTTATAGGAGACCTGGGGAAAATTCCCGACCTCAGCTTTGTCGCTGAAGTCAATGGAGAGGTGCAAGGCTTTCTCCTGGCGCGGAGAGCCTATTTTGGAGAACCATTTACTGAAGTGGGATTGATTCAAATACTGGGTGTTGACCCTGACCACTGGCGCCAGGGTATTGCCAGCAAACTGATCAATGCCCTGGTAGAGACTAGCCAAGCTAAGAAGCTCAGCGCAGTGCGGATAATGGTTGACGAAAAAGATGACCAGCTAAAGGCGCTCTTTTCCCATATGGGCTTTAAACGAGGACAGCTTATAGACTACACCAAGACCTTATGAAGTCGAATCACCGCTCTCTTCAGCTGGCTTTTTCCTCCCCTTATTCAGCTCAAACCATTCTTCAAGCCCCTGCTTACTCTTAGCCAGTGGCTCTCTTAATCTATCCACCCGGATACCCGCCAGGTAGCTCGCCGACCTATGCTTCTTAGCCGTATCTATCTCCCTATTGAACTCTTCAGCAACTCCGTATGCGCCAGCCAGAGTAGCGTGCAAACCCTGGTCTATATAATCCATTTTACCCTTGTTTCTTTTCCAGGTGCCGGTCTTAAACTTCCTGGCTTGCCACTGAAAGAGGAAGGCTTCCATAAGCTTCTGGTTATGGTCTATCTCAGATAGCAGGCTTTTAACCACGGTCAGCCGCCGCTTCTGTTCCTGCTGCTTGCGGAAGAAAACATTGAACAATATAAAAATAATTACTGGTATCAGGTAGGAGAAAATTTTACCTATTTCTTCCCAGTCAAAATCCACTGGTCTCTCCTTACCTCAAACTCCAAAATTTAATTAAATCATAAACCTACCGTCATGTCTATAAGAAAAATCAAGAAGAACATTGAACAAAAGTGGAGAAGCTGTTATTATAATGCAGCCTATTCTAAAAAGCAGTTAGTTTGTTCCGATAAACATAAAGTGGGGGTGATTATTATGGCGAGCGCAGAGAAAGAGGTAAAGATTAGACCTATGGGGAGTGGAGATATTAATGCCGTTTTAGCTGTTTACGACAAAATCAGGGAGGAAAAGATACCCGGCATCAAGCGGAGCCGTCTTAGCTATAGAGGCACCATGACCTACGACGAGGTAGCCTCGACTAACCCCGGAGGTCCCCTTGACCTGAGTTTTGTCGCTGAAGCCGATGGGCAGGTCATTGGCTTTATCTGGGGCCGGTTAGCCTTCGCCGGCATACCAGTTGATGAAGTGGGCATCATCCACATGATAATTGTTGACCCCGACTACCAACGGCAGGGTATTGCCGGCAGATTAGTCAACGCCCTAGCCGAGCGGTGCTACACCAGGGGGGTTAACACGGTGCGCGCCGTCATTGATGAGCGTCACTGGGAACTGCAGAACTATTTCCAGAAGCTGGGCTTCCGACGTAGCGAGCTTGTCATCTACACCAGAACCTCCAAAAGCTAAGCCGACTCAAGTAAAGTGGACATGGGGAAAGAGGGCATTGGCTATCAGCCCGGCAATGGGTGGGAAGAAAAAGGTACAGGCCAGGCGAATGAGGGTGAACTGCCACCCCAGTATACCTATCTCCATCGGCAGCCGAGTAACTGCCCATAATGACCATGCGGTTATAAAGGCTACCATGGTGCCAACACTAGCCCCCACCCGCAACAGTCCGGCGGCAATGGGTAAACTAACGTAGGGACCGCCGGGCATAAGACCACCGACCACGGTGCCGATGAAAATACCGCGAATACCGGACTCCTCCCCTACCCACTTGGATATCATCTCGGTTGGCACCAGAACTTGAATCATACCGGCGATGATGAAGGCAAAAATCAACAGGGGGAGTATCTGTAAGAGCAGGATTCCCCCCGATTTTAACCCCAGAATATGTTCTCCACCGCCTTTCTGGTAGCCAATAACGACAAGGGCAATAGCAATTACGCCCATTATTATGGTGGGGATAAGCATTTTCGAAAACCTCCTGTCGTCACTCATCCGATTTCTCCGTTTGCCTTCCAAATACCATTGTATTATACGTCCTGAAGGCTAATGTTGTCATTAGAGCGATAAAGAGATTGTCTAACACCCCATCCCCCTTTATCCCCCTTCCCCTCAAGGGGAAGGGGGAAGTAGTTTTAAGAGGGGGTTTCGCCCCCTCTTTTTTATTTCTCCCCCTCTCCTTGGTAAGGAGAGGCCTGCCTGCGCGTAGCCGCTTCGGCGAAGGCAGGGGGATTAAGGGGATGAGGTTGACAAAATAAAATCTAGAAGCCAATTACTTGACAAGAGTGTTATAATACTAGTATAGAATAAGGCCAAAAGGAGGGAAAAGTGCCAGATATATTCAAAGCTCTAGCCTCAATAACTGCCTGGATACTGTGGATTTGTGGGCTGGCGGTGGCGATCATAACCTTAATTGCTATGAGCTTCCGCGACGTACTATTTAGTAGTGATGCGCTGGGACTAAACGACGCCGTTGCTTTCGCACTTGCCGCGGGCATGGTATTTTTGGCAGTAGTGGTCATGCTGATAAGGAACAAACTGGAATAAACTAGCTCCTAAGCACTCTATTTCACCAGAAGGCATATATTCTTTGAAAAGAACTTCATCGGCAAGCGAGAGGAGCTTGCTGGGAAGTACGTGAGTATCTAGTGTCCCTTTTCCCTTAACAAGGAGAAGGGACTTATTATTTGAAGGAGGTAAGGTCAATAAACATAGAAGCTAATTGCTTGACAACCAGTGTTATAATGTTGGCACGGAATAAAACCAAAAGGAGGAGAAAATGCCACAATATTTTAAAGCTTTAGCCACAATAACTGCTTGGATTCTGTGGATTGCTGCGTTGGTAATGGGGTTCAGTACCTTTATTATGGGCACTATCGCTGGAGACCTATTCAGTACTACTGAGGTAGCACCAATAGCTTACGACATAACTTTTGCCGTTGCTGGCTTCTATGGCATTTTGGCAGTAGTGATCATGATTCTCCGTAAGAAGATGGAATAGGACGGCTCTAATCGCCTTTTTTTAGCAGCAGACATATATTACGGGAAAAGAACTTTAGCCGGAAGCGGTAGGCGCTTTCGGGGAAGGATTTAAGCACCTCAAAGCCTGCCCTCTTTGCCAGCCTCCCCAGTTCAGGGTAAGAAAACAGGTAATAGTAGCGATAGAGGGTCTTGCCCTTCTTTCGCCAGGGGACAGCTACCTCCTTCGGTTTGAGCCAGAACCTGGGTTGCCACCGGTTCCAGACGGTGATAAAGGCTTCACCACCCGGCTTTAATACCCGCTTGAGTTCCTTTAGTGCCGCTTGATGCTCCCCGCCCCTTATATGGTGATAGGTAGCCACCGATATTGCCCAGTCAAAGGTCTGGTCGGGATAGGGAAGGTGGCAGACATCAGCCAGCGTAAGCTCGACAACAAAGCCAAATTTTCGTGAGTATTTCTCAGCGAATTTAAGCATCTCGGCCGAGAAGTCCACCCCATATAGCTCAAAGCCCTGCCTGAAAGGCAAGAAGTCAGGTCCGTGGGCACAGCCAATGTTTAACAGTTTGCCCTTTTGCCAGCGATGAGCCAGCGCCTCCAGCTCACTGCGGAATATAGACCAGTGCCTGAAATTATACCAGCTAGGGGCTATCTGGTCGAAGATATCTTTATTCACCCCATCCCCCTGTTTTTAGCCTGTCTCTTTCTTCCCACCCACCCTCATAAGCTACGCTTCTAAAACTTTCTACCCCACCCCCCAAAAGGCGGGGGAGTTTCCCTTCCACTTAAGGGCGGCGGGCGGGAAAAGATACAAAACGGGTGGGGGATTAGTCCCCCTAAATACCCCGTTTTTGTTTATTAACCTAATCTGCTAAACTGTTTATGGCATAAGATGAAGAAATTTGCAAGGACTATATCCGGGGTTACTCCGGTGGCGGTGATGACCCTGCCCCTCAAGTGCCCGGGACAATGCATATATTGCCCCACCTACAAAGCTATTCCCCAGAGCTATACCCCGGAGTCGCCGGCAGTGCTACGAGCTATAAAGTGCGGCTTTGATGCCAAGAAGCAGATTAAGCTAAGGCTAAAAGTTCTGTCCGAAATGGGGCACCCCACAGATAAGGTTGAGCTGATAGTGATGGGCGGCACCTTCCTGGCTTATCCCAAGGATTATCAATACCAGTTTATCAAGGACTGCCTTGATGCCTTAAATAACGAGGAGTCGGCAGACCTGGAAGAGGCAAAGCGACTTAACGAAACGGCCAAGCATCGCTGCACCGGGCTGTGCATAGAGACCAGGCCAGATTGGTGCCGGCAGGAGGAAATAGACAGGATGCTCCAGTTTGGCACCACCAGGGTGGAACTGGGGGTTCAAATCTTAGATGATGAAATCTACCGCTTGACGAGGCGAGGACATAAGGTGGAGGATGTGGTCAAGGCTACCGCTTTGCTCCGGGAGCATGGCTTTAAGGTGCACTACCACTGGATGCCGGGACTTCCCGGTTCCACCCCGGAGCATGATTTAGAGCTCTCCCAGAGGCTTTTTGATGACGAGTGCTTTAGGCCGGATGGTTTGAAGCTATATCCCACCATGGTGGTTGAGGGCACCGAGCTGGAGAGGTGGTATCGGGAAGACCGCTACCAGCCATACGAGGTCAGCACTATGGTCAACCTGATGATTGATATCAAGTCCATTGTGCCCAAGTACGTCAGGATATCGCGGGTGCTGCGTGATATCCCGGCCAAGTTTATCACCGCCGGTTGCAAGGACTCGCTGCGTGGGGTGATTAAGCAGCGAATGAAGCAGAGGGCGATTGAATGCAAGTGCATTCGGTGTCGGGAGTATGGCCATCGGGCACGGGACGGCTGGGAAATAGGCAAGCCCCGGATGGTGAGGATGGACTATGAAGCCTCAGGGGGCAGGGAAATCTTTCTATCCTTTGAGGATGAGGCGGAAACCCTATTTGGACTATTGCGGATGAGGATTCAGCCCCAGCCAGAGACCGATGGAAACTCGGCTTTGATACGGGAACTACATGTCTACGGACCTGAAGTTCCCCTCAGTGAGCAGAAAGAAGGGGTAGCTCAGCATAAGGGTCTGGGCAAAGCCTTGCTCCGGGAGGCGGAGCGAATTGCCAGTGAGGAATTTCAGGCGCCGAGAATGATAATCTTAAGTGGCGTTGGCGCCAGAGAATACTACCGCACTGAATTTGGCTATAGCTTGCAGGGAGACTATATGGTCAGGGATTTAATCTCCTAGGCGATATGCCTAAGGGGCTTCACCCCTTTCCAGTTGTCTCAGCCTGGCATCCCCGATGCCAAAGTGATGGGCTATTTCATGCCGGACTACCCTCTGTATCTCAGCCGTAATCCTGGCATCATCTCTACATCTAGCCTCAATCGGCTTCTGAAAAATGGTTATTTTATCCGGCGGCACCAGTCCATAATGTCCACCCCGCCTGGTTCGGGGCACACCCTGGTAAAGACCGAGCAGGGTTTGACCGCCCCTCAGACCAACCTTAGCCATTTGGCTATGAGTCGGCCAATCCTCCACCACCACATCAATGTTTTCCAGCTTGGTGCGAAACTCCTCAGGCAAGCTATCAACCGCCTTTGCTACCAGCCATTCAAATCTTTCCTTGTCCATAGCCTTATCTCTATCACTTCCCCCTGGTCTTCCGAGCCTTCCAGATGCCCCATAGCAACAGCACATAGATACTGACACCGGTGGCAAGGAGTAAACTGGCTATTACCAGGCTAAGGGGCGAATCCGCCTCCGGCGAGGGAACAAAACGAATATAGTGAATGGTGGCACCAGCCAGGGCACCGGAAAATACTACTGTAACCGATATTGCCAACGGCAGACTGATAAGCTTCTTCAGGCTGGGCTTGATAGTGAGATAGAGGATAAGAGCATAGATGCCAAGAGCAGCAAATATAAGCAGGATTAAAATCACCATACTGACCACCGGCAAGGGTTTGGTGAGCGCCCATACCAAGCGGACAATGGCAGCACTAGTAGCGAAGGTCATACCTGCTATCAAGCATATCCTGAAAGGTAAGCTTTTCATATTCATTCATTGCCCCTCAGGTAGTCTATAGCCCATTGGATGGCATCCTCGCCCTCAAGCTCAAGTTCATAGTCCGGGTATAATCCTTCACCCTCTATCAGGCGGCCATTGGGAGTGAGCCAGCGGGCGTTGGTGATATATAACCCCGAGCCGTCATCAAGCTGGCGCAGGATATTGACACTGCCCTTGCCGAAGGTTTTAGCGCCGACAATGGTGGCACGACCGTAATCCTGGAGGGCTCCAGCCAGCACCTCGCTGCCGCTAGCGCTATAGCCATCAACCAGAACCACCATAGGCAGGTCGGTGGCTATTTCGCCGGGCTCGACCGAGTAAGCTTCATGATTCCCTTCGTTATCTACCACATCCAGCACCACCCCCTCATTCAGAAAGAAGCTAGCGACATCAACTACTGCATCCAGTAAGCCACCGGGATTGCTGCGCAGGTCGAGGATGATGCCAGTAGCCGCTTGCTGGTTTATACTCTCCACCACCGTTGATAGCTCCTGAGCAGTGCGCTCAGAAAAATAGGTGATATTGATGTAGGCGATTTCCTCCCTCATCTCAAAGCGTACGCTGGGCAGCTCAATCTCAGCCCTGACTATCTCAATCACCACTGGTTCGGTCTCGCCCTCATGAAGGACAAGGAGGGTGACAGTCGTCCCTGCGGGACCCTGAACATTGAGCACAGCCTCAGCCAGGCTCATGCCTGAAGTAGACTCACCATCGACTTCCAGAATGATATCACCAGCCTTAATGCCCGCCTTATCCGCCGGTGAATCAGCAATGGGGGCAATAATTATCAGCTGTTCATCCTTCATTGCTACATAGGCGCCAATGCCCTCAAATTTCCCTTCCATGTTCCTCAAACTCAGCTGGTAGGTTTCAGCATCCAGGTAGGAGGTATAAGGGTCATCCAGTGCCTCCACCATGCCCTTGATAGCCCCCTGAGCCAATGCGCCAGTGTCAAGATTGTCCTTGTCCACATAATCCTGGAGGATTATCTCCCACGCCTGCTCCACAACATCCAGACCCGGCTCCGGCTCCGTGGAGTTTCTGGTACCTATAACACAGCCAGCACCGAAAGATAGGCCGACAATAGCCGCCAATAACAGGCTTATCGCTATAATTTTTATCGTTTTTGACATCGGATTCACTCTCCCTTAAAGCGTTTCAATTAAGTAAGCGAGGTTATCTTACCAAAGAGGGGAAAGAAAAGAAAGGTAAAATGTGGTGGCAAGGCTACTTTGCAGTAGCGACGGTGTCTACCATCCTGATGGTATCTTCTATGCTGGTGAGACTTAAGGATAGCCCCAGCTTTCTTAAATCGGTATAGCCCAGCCCCCGGAACAGTCGGCGCCCAGCTACCCAACACATCTCATCATAGAGGGCTGGCCACTCTTTCCCCTGACGCTGAACGCAGAAGAGGATAAAATCACGAACTACTGGATCGACTGTTTCCATACTGGCTATTTCCGGGGATTGACCCACTGACACTCTACTATATGCCCAACCGGCCTGGCTGACAAACTCACTGAGGGCTGCTGGTATTATATTTTTAGCCCCGATTATGCTTGGAAGCCCTCGGTTACTCCCCTTTTCTCAACGCCAAGCTGGGAGAGGAGGAAATTTTTTGCAAGGTTTACATGCTCCCCAAAATCATTGCCAGGCAGATGAGGGAACCCATGCCCATCATGAATACGAGGGTCAAGGTATAGGCCAGCTTAGGACTGGGGCGGGTAACGAAAAACCCGGCACATATCAAGCCCACCCCTATGAACACTAAGTCAAGGTATAAATAGATAGCACTGAATTCACCCGTAAAGTACGCAGCTAGGCTCAGGGCAAATGAGATGAGCAGGCAGATTGCAGTAAACTGCGCGGTACGCTTTACTCCGTAGCGCTTCGGCAGAGTCTGCACACGAGTGACCTTGTCCTGCGGAAAATCACGGATATCAATCATCCCCCGCCCGCCGAACATGGCGAAGAAGAACATGCCAGCCAAAAGCCCTAGCCCCGGACTTAGACTGCCAGCCGCACCCCCCATGAGCACATACAGGGCTTGTAATAGTCCCAGGCTCAGGGCGCGGGCCAAGGGGGTTTCGAAGAAGTGCAGGGCTAAGACGATGACGATAGCCAGAATAATACCCCAAGGTAGCAGAGCCCAGGGGGCAATAAGGGAGACGATGACGACGCTAGCGGCGATGAAAGTCAAGGAAAAAGCCAGCCCTGTCGGTGGGGAGAGGGAGCCATCGGACAGGGGATTGTGGCGCATCTCTGCTCGAGGTCCCTCAATGTCTAAATCACGGTCAGCGTAGAAGTCTAAGGAGAAGCCACCCACCGCCAAGCACCAAGCTCCAAAGGTCATCCATAGTGAAGGAACAACCCCAGCGCCAGCAGCAAAGGCTGCTGAACCGGCGATCACGGCCACCATGATGGTGCGGTTCAGGCGCAGCAGCCAGAAAAAGGCCATAGGTTTGGAAAACCGTGGTTTGCTCTCGGCGATGGTCGCCCCTCTAGGCTCAAGGCTGTTAATAAGGCCAAGTAAACCTGTAAGCCGAGTTCTGTACTCCGACGGGTCGGGGCGGTGACCATCTATCTAGCCCTTCCGTTACCGGAAGGATCAAGCGACCAACCCGGGGACAGGCCGGGCGTCCTTATGTCCCTCTATTTGGTCTTGCTCCGGATGGGGTTTACCCAGCCGACCGGTCACCCAGCCGCTGGTAAGCTCTTACCTCACCATTTCACCCTTACCCGCCTACGCTAAAGCTACGGCGGGCGGTGTGTTTCTGTGGCACTTTCCGTAGGGTCACCCCTCCTGGGCGTTACCCAGCATCCTGCCCGGTGGAGCTCGGACTTTCCTCCCGCCTGCGCCAAGGCTTCGGCGGGCGGTCACCCGGTTTACTTGACCTATCTATAGTGTAGTATGAGGGGTGTTATTAGTCAACTGGCGGCAGGAGCTACCTTAATGCCAGGTGAGCCAGTTTATGAGCCTCGGTATTTTGCTCGCGGGCGGTATGAGCAATAGAGAAGCCTTGAAGCTGGCCTTGTAATTGCTTTACCCGCTGATATAACGGTTTAAGAGCTGCCTTCTTTACCCGGTAGCTGCCGTTGATTTGTTTCACCACCAGCTCTGAATCCGACCTTATGTCAACCTTTCCGGCACCCAGCCTGACAGCTTCTTCCAGGGCATTAATGATAGCCCAGTATTCTGCCTGGTTATTGGTGGCTCGTCCGATGCGCCGGGAAATGCGGGCAACGAGCCTGCCCTGCTCATCCTCTATGATAGCACCGATAGCCGCTGGCCCGGGGTTGCCCAGCGAGGCACCATCGGTGCATATTACCACTCTTTTCACCGTCATCTTTCTACTACTTCAGGCTAAGAACAGGATACGCCCGCAGCTACTGCACTGCACCAGGTTGCCACTTCTCGCCTGCTGTAACTCAGTGGTGGGCAGTGATATCCGACAGCCACGGCATATCCCCTGCTCCACCCTAGCTACCGCTGTCCCCTTTTCTTTTCTCAGTTCCTGATAGAACTCGACTGCCGGTGGGTCAATCTCGCCGGCCAGTAGCTGCCGCTTACGCCCCAGGTCAGAGAGTTTGGCTTTGAGCTTCTCCGCTTCATCGGACAGCTGCTGCTGCTGGCGCTGCCACTCAGCCTTCAGGGTTTCCAGTTTATCACTTATCGTAGCTAAACTGGTCTCAGATTGCTCAACCTTGTCCATTATCTCCAGTGCTTTATCCTCCAGTTGGGTGCGCCTGGCTTTCAGCGCATCAACCTCATGCTGGAGATTAGTCAGCTCCTTGGGGTTCTTTATCCTGCCACTGAATAGCGTCTCTTCGGCAGCAGTGAGCTTGGTCACGATGTCATCTATCTCCCACTCCGCAGAGCGCTGTTTATGCCTTGATTCCTCCAGGCGCTGCTGCTCCAACTCAAGCTGGTTCTGGGTTCTAGCCACCGCCTGACTCCCCCCCAGCTGGCTGGTAACACGGGTTAGCGCCTGCTCATTGGACTCAATCTCTAAGTCGACCTCCTGAAGCTGATAAAGCTGCTTGGCAATACCCATTTCCTACTTCCAGCCTATTCTATAACGGCTATGCCATAATATCAATTCATTTGGGAACCCTATCCCCCTTTATCCCCCTTCCCCTTGCTAGCGGTTGTTCTTCTTCCCACCCTGACCCACCCAACAGAGGCTAGACCTCTTTAACACCCTAGAAATATAGGAGCGGGGGACTAAGCGCAGAGGTAAATGGGCGGGCGGGTACGGGAAAACAGACAACGGGGGGAGGTGGTAAGGGTGGAAAGATATGACAAAGGCTTATAGTTAGATTAGAACATATGTGCTATTATAAATACTCAGAAAGGGGGAGGCGATGAGACTACTGAGGCTAGCCGTAGAAATTCAGAGATGGGACCTGGCAGCCCATACCATCGTCTTGGCTACTGCCAGGCTACTGAAGAATGGAGATAGACCATATGCCAGCAAAAGCAGGGAGAAAAAGAGGCGCCCCAAAGGGCAGCCAGAAGGCTAAGAAGCAGAGCTTCTATTCTAAGGTGCTGGATGAGGCAGAACAGCTCGACTTTGAGCTAGCCGCCGGGGTTGAGGGCTTTGATGATGAGATTGCCCTGCTTCGGGTTAAGATAAAGTCTCTGCTGGAGAATGACCCGGAGAATATCAAGCTCATTCTGCAGATGACCAACGCCCTGGAGAGACTGGTCAGGACCAGATACAACATCAGCAAAGAGCAGAGGAAGGGACTCAAGGAGGCAATAGAGAATGTCCTCAAAGAAATCGCTATCCCCCTTGGCATCGGCATCGGACAAATTGTCGCTAAATAGATTGCGCCCCTACCAGCAGGAGGTGGCTTCGGCTATATTGAGCAGCGTCTTCGGCAAGAAGGGGCTTACCTTCTCCGTGGAAATGGCTCGCCAGGGGGGTAAGAACGAGCTATCGGCTCAGCTTGAGCTTTTGCTGCTAACCTTCTTCATGACCCAGCCCCAGAACCTGGTGAAGTGCTCCCCCACCTTCAAGCCGCAGACAGTCATATCCATGATTCGGCTCAAGGACAGATTAAATGATGCCGGATTTAGCGGCATCTGGATGGCTGAACTGGGCTATATCATCAGGCTGGGCAATGCCAGAGCAATTTTTCTCTCCGCCGATGAGTCAGCCAACGTGGTGGGCAACACCGCCCATATTTTGCTGGAAATAGACGAGGCGCAGGACGTGAGCAAAGAGAAATACACCAAGGAGTTCAAGCCGATGGGGGCAACGACCAATGTCACCACCGTCCACTACGGCACTACCTGGGATGATTCCACCCTGCTGGAGGAGGTGAAGCAGACCAACCTTGAGCTGGAGAGGAAAGACGGCATCAGGCGCCACTTCCGTTATGACTGGCAGGAGATAGCCAGCTATAACCCCGATTACCTGGCTTATGTTGAGGCAGAAAGAGAGCGCCTGGGCGAGAATCACCCCCTGTTTTTGACCCAGTACCGGCTTTTGCCTATCCATGGCGGCGGTGGCTTTTTGAGTCGGCAGCA
>Ga0315545_1001481_pt1 | contig 22732 bp, 16 predicted proteins | sample SalMarSW160210MG_FD_203096 | JGI IMG/M metagenome (GOLD analysis project Ga0315545, IMG submission 203096) | Salt marsh sediment microbial communities from the Plum Island Ecosystem LTER, Massachusetts, United States - Salt Marsh Sediment SW1602-10 ...
CACTCAACTTCTTGCCAATGTTTTTGATTTCTTTTGCGTACATGTCGATAATCCTCCAAATAAAGTTATCCAAAGGAGTTATCGACTGAGTATATTCAAATTCTTGAGCCTTTATGGCGCTGTAGTAATAGGTTCCAATTGTTTAATTTGTTCGGCGTCCATTCCGTATCTCCTTTCAGAATAACAGGTTCTGAAAGAAGATATCGGCCAGCCGCCTGAAAATCTTGAGCTAAAATGGCGTTGTAGTAATAGGTTGTTTAACAAAATGTATGTGGAGGCGTTTGAGACGATTCTGTTTATCGAAAAGATTTTCGGCACTCAGCTCAGAGAATATGCGGTTAGGATTAGTAAGGTGAAGTATACCCTGAGACAACAAGTTCCGAGCACTGGATTTTAGACTTCTTCCGATGCTCTCAAGAAATAAGGCTACACTTTTAAATTACACTTTTAGCAGTTGTGGTTAGGTGTATTTGTGAGGTTCTATTATATTCGAGGTTTTGTAGGTGTGTCTATGGTACAACGAAAAGACCGGATCGGAGGTTTTTTGATTTTCTATGGCTGACGAGGACGAGCTTTGATTATAAGAGTAGTTCAGAGAACGCATCAATTCTGAATCTCTCAAGCTTAGCTGAGGTATCTTGATTAAACTTATAAAGTTCTGGTCTCTGACTACCGCCCTTAAAAAATATATTAACCACAGGACGCTACTTAATTTTTCTTTACCAAATTTAGTACTACAACGCCATTTCGGCTATTTTTGAATCGCGAACCATTGTTTTTCGAGCATTATCGCAGGTTTTCCTGTGCTAAACCTAAAAGTAGCGTTGTAGTATTAGGATATGATTTACAATTTTTTCAAGTATATATTGATAGAAGTGCGAGTCTGGAGACAACAACTCTTGCGTATAGATTTTTTTTGACCGGTAGAGGTTGATGCACAAAATAAGTGAGTACGATTATGACAGACAAGCAGAAATTTTTCCTTGAACCCAGAATTCTCATTGCGGATGACGAGCCTGACGTATTAAAGGCCCTACGGTTACTTCTCAAGCCAGATGGTTTTCAGATCGAAACGGTCTCTTCCGCAGCCCAAATAATTGAAGCCGTCAAGTCTCGGGATTTTAACATTGTTCTCATGGATCTCAACTACGTACGCGGTGAGACCTCTGGAGAGCAGGGCCTTGATGTGCTTTCGAGGATTCAGCAGATCGATTGTTTGCTTCCTGTAGTTGTGATGACAGCGTGGAGCAGTGTAGAGCTTGCTGTAGAAGCCATGCGTCGGGGGGCCCGTGACTTCATGCCCAAGCCATGGAATAACGAGCGTTTACTAACGGTTTTGCGAACGCAGATCGAACTCAGTCAGGCCTTGCGAAAGAGCAGACAACTCGAACAAGAGGTCGTCTACCTAAAGAATGAGGGTTCTCAGTCGCTGATTGCCGGCTCACGTGCGATGCAGCCTGTGTTAGAGGCCATTGCCAAAGTGGGACCTTCCGATGCTAATGTGCTTATTACCGGTGAAAATGGAAGTGGCAAAGGTGTCGTAGCTCAAGCCTTACATGCGGCGTCCGGCAGAAAAAACAATACAATGGTTACGGTAAATACGGCCAGCATCCCGGAAACCGTGTTCGAAAGCGAGCTGTTCGGGCACGTGGCTGGTGCTTTTACAGACGCCAAGTCCGATCGTTTGGGACGGTTCAAATTAGCTGATGGGGGTACGTTGTTCCTGGATGAGATTGCTGCCATTCCGGCAAGATTGCAGTCTAAACTGTTGCGGGTTCTTGAGAGTGGTCAATTCGAGCCTGTCGGATCATCCAAGACTTATCACGTGGATGTACGTGTAATCTCTGCGACTAATGCAGATTTGCATGAAGAAGTGGCACAGGGCAGTTTTCGCCAGGATTTGCTCTATCGCCTCAATACCGTTGAGATTCACGTACCTCCTCTGAGAGACCGGAAAGAGGACATCCCGCTTTTGGCTAAACACTTCTTGCAAAGCTATGTCACGAAATATCGCAAACCGATTACCGGCTTTGATATGGATGGCATGCAGTTATTGTGTTCCTATCATTGGCCCGGAAATGTACGTGAGCTTGACCACACTATCGAGCGGGCTGTTCTGATGACACAGGAAGAGCTCATACAACCGCGAGCACTTGGACTTCAATCCAAAATGGATGTCACAGCTCGATTTGAAGATATGACACTTGACGAAATAGAATGTTCAGCCATTCGCAAGACACTTACACGATTTAACGGTGACATCAGTAAAACCGCCACAGCCCTGGGGCTTAGTCGTGGTGCGTTGTATCGACGCATGGAGAAGTACCAAATTCACTAAGATGAGATTTGAACGTCAAATTGTTATTCGGTCTCTGTTAAGCGGCCTGGTGGGTTTTTTGGTATCGATGTGGTTTGTGTGGACCAGGAATTACTCCATCCAAACACAGATCATCCTGACAGCCCTGATCCTTCTATCATGGATCGGTTTTGCTCTCGGCTTAAAATCCAAAGTGGTTTTTCCTTTGCGTACAATATCGAACATTCTGGAGGCGATACGGGAAGGTGACTATTCTCTGCGTATTCGCGGTGCCAGCCGTGAAGATGCTATGGGGGAGCTAATTTTGGAGGTTAATGCGCTGACCCGGTCACTACAGGAGCAGCGTTTTGGGGCGATGGAGGCTATGGCTTTACTGCGTAAAACATTGGCACAAATCGATGTCGCCATGTTTGGATTTAACCAAGAGGGCAGACTCTGTTTAGTCAATGATAGTGGCCAACAGGTCTTAGGCAAAAGCGAGAAGGATATACTTGGTCTTCATGCCAAAAATTTAGGACTTGCGAGCTGTTTAGACGGAGCCACACCACGTGTCATGGATTTGGTACTTGCAGCAAGTATGCGCCGTTGGGAACTACGTCGTACAGCCTACCGGGAAAAGGGCGTATCACATCAACTAATTTTTCTATCCGACCTGACACGCACACTTCATGAGGAGGAACGCCTGGCGTGGAAGCGATTGATCAAGATTATGCGTCACAAGATCAATAACTCTCTCACTCCCATTCAGTCGGTAGCGCAAACTCTTCAAACTCGGATCAAAAAAGATCCCTCCAAAAGTCAATTGCAAGAGGATGTACAGGAAGGATTGGAAATCATTGCTGCACGTTCCGAAGAGCTTGGCAGATTCATTGAATCATACTCACAGCTCACACGGCTGCCGGTTCCGGCGTTCGATAAAGTAAACATTAATGCCTGGGTGCAGCACGTAGCCGGCCTGGAAAGACCCGTGAAAGTTACCGTACAAACCGGACCGGACGTAACAATCGACGCAGACCGAGGCCAGCTAGACCAGTTGTTAATCAATCTTGTTGCTAATGCCGTAGAGGCCAGCTTAGGAACCAAGCCAAATGGTGACGGTGAAGTAGTGGTCGGATGGCGGGTTGAGGCCCGGCACTTGCAGGTGTGGATTGATGACGACGGTCCCGGTTTTGACGAAACCAAAGATGTATTTGTACCATTTTTCACAACTCGGGCGAAGGGTTCGGGTATTGGCTTGGCCTTGAGTCGGCAGATAGCTGAGGCACATGGAGGGCATCTAACGCTCGAAAACAAACCCAATAGAAATGGCTGCCGCGCAAGCCTCTGGCTCCCAATTATACAGTCATAACACTCTGTACAAGCTGCAGGTAAGGATAAACTGAAAAAAATACTAAAAAAGGATATTGCAGTAACAAAACGGTAACAAAGATCTTTCACGATAGCTTTATAATTTTATGATAAGTGTTTGTTATTGTTCATTCAAAGGAAGAAGTAAAATGCAAAAGTTAAAAACAGTAATTTTAGTAATCCTGACGCTATCTGTAACATCGGGAGCATCTGAACAACCGCGAGATAATGTCACACAGCGCATTTCCGAACCAGGTCGATATAGCGGATATTCAGAGCCTTTATACGATAGCTGGCAACGCAGTTCCGTATATGTTCCGGTGCGTGATGGCGTTAAGATTGCGGTTGACATCTTTCGCCCAACTCTTCAGGGGCGTCTTCATGCGGAGCCTCTTCCGGTTATATGGGAACATCGCCGCTATCAGCGAGCTTCACAAGGTAACGATGGCAGGATTTACTCACAACTTGACCGGCAGGACCATCCGATGAGGAAGGTTATACTGCATGGATATATCTACGCGGTAGCTGCCGTAAGAGGCTCTGGGGCTTCTTACGGTACACGTGTCGATCCAACACCGCCACAGGAGAGTCTGGATGCTTATGATATCACCGAATGGTTGGCCGCCCAATCGTGGTGTAATGGGAAGGTAGGCATGTACGACATTTCTTATTCAGGTACGGATCAGTTTATGGCTGCGAGCACATCCCCGCCACATTTAAAGGCCATCTTCCCGGAGATGGCAATGTTCGATCTATATGAACTTTGTTATCCGGGCGGCATTTTTCGCCATACTATGATGATCGATTGGGCTCAACAAATACAAGGCTTGGATAGATACATCACAAGAAGGGCGGCGCCTGTTGATGGAGACAAAGAACATATCCTTTTGAAACAGGCCCTCGAACAACACAAGGCTAATTTCGATGTATCAAGGGCCTCAGAAGTTCCTTATAGAGACGGTGTTATTGATAATATTGGATCCGTATATGTTGACAATAGTCCCTCAAGTGTTGTCGAAGGAGTGAATCAGTCAGGTGTCGCGGTGTATCTGCGGACCGGCTGGTATGATATATTTCCTCGTGACATGTTACTCTGGTTTAATAATCTCGATATGCCAAAGAAGATTGTTATGGGTTCCTGGAACCATTACCAAAGCTATGGTCTGGATAGGGGCATTGAGATACTCCGTTGGTTTGACTATTGGCTCAAGGGTATTAACAACGGCATCATGGATGAACCTCCCATTCACTATACCGTGATGGGGGCCCCTGATGAGGACAAGTTCCGCGAGGCCCATCGATGGCCTCTACCCCAGACCAGGAAGATCAAGTACTACTTTCATAGGGGGCCGTCAGGTTCTGTGAAATCTGTAAATGACGGTTTGTTGGGTTCATTGATGTCTAAGAAAGGATTTGATTCATATGTCACAGATTATACAACAACGAGTGGCAAGGCGACCCGCTGGTACGGTCAGGCAGTACCAGCATATCCGGACATGACAATCAATGATCAAAAGGCTCTTACCTACACCACAGAGCCTTTAACCAAAAATGTGGAGATTGTGGGGCATCCGGTCGTCCATATTTGGTTGCAGTGTTCAGCAAACGATATTGATGTATTTGCATACTTGGAAGAAGTGGATAAAGATGGTAAATCGACATATATCACGGAAGGTTGTCTAAGGGCTTCCCATAGAAAACTTAGCGAAGCTCCCCATAATCGTATGGATATACCTTATCACCGCAGCTTCAAGGAAGATATAGAACCATTGCCGAATGAACCTGTCGAACTCGTCTTCGATCTGTATCCAACGGCAAATTTCTTTGAAGCCGGTCACCAAATCCGAATTTCAATCACATGCGCAGATAGAGACAATAATCAAAGTCATAAACAAAATCCAACACCTGAAATCACAGTCTATCGTAACGCCGAATACTCATCCTATGTGATACTACCAATCTATAAGCGATGAAGCAAAACTTCATCAAACTCAATATCAAGTTTCTATCAACCTTAATCGGCAGTAATAATGTTACGGTATTTATTCCTAGCAAAATGTCCATTATCGGGCGCGAGTTACTTAAAACTGGACACATGGACGCTGTCAAATATGATAAAAGCGGCATTTCGGGCTTAAAAAGCTATAATTAAAGATACGCATTCTTGGTATGGCTATTGCTCTAATTTTCGGCATGGATATACCAAGAAAAAACGCTAAACGTAATCGTTGGCTCCGCCGGGGGTTGTATGTCATCATTATTCTGATCCTTTTGGGGCTGGCTACGCTGGGATTATCGCGTTTGGAACCAGCGGCTCCTTCCGTGGACCGTCGCATGCTCTGGATTGATACGGTCAAGCGCGGTCCTATGTTACGGCAGGTTCGAGGTGTGGGAAAACTGGTCTCCGAGGATGTTCTGGTCGTTCCTGCGACGGTAGGCGGACGTGTCACACAAATTCTGGTTGAACCTGGCGCAATTGTGGATGCCAACACTGTAATCCTTCGGTTGAGTAATCCCGAGCTGGAACTCCAGTGGCTGGATGCCCGGTCTCAACTGAATTCGGCAAAAGCCCGTTTGGATTCCCAAAAGACCCAACTCCAGGACCAATTATTAGGCATGGAAGCTAATATCGCCCAGATGGAAGCCAATCTCAGAGAAGCCAAACTCACCCTGCAGGTGGACCAGAAACAATTCGATGAGGACCTTATTTCCGAGCTCAACTTATCACTCTCCAAGGCCCGTGTAGAGAATATGGAAAAACTGCTTGAGATCAATAGACAGCGGTTGGCCATGTTTCGAGATTCAACTTCCCCAGCCCAACTGGCAGAGTATGAGGCTTCATTACGTCAGGCGGAATCCCTGTTTAATCTTAGGAAAAGCCAGATCGACTCTTTAAATGTTCGGGCTGGTACATCGGGAGTTTTAGCCTCTGTAAAGGAAAAAATTGAGTTAGGCCAGTCGGTCTCGGCCGGAACAATACTGGGCAGGATTACAAATCCCAAACGCCTCAAAGCCCAGTTAAAGGTCCCCGAAGTACAAGCCCGCGATGTACGCATCAGCCTATCCGCAGAAATAGATACATATAATGGAACGGTTGCCGGGAAGGTATCACGCATTGATCCCACGGTAATGGAAGGATATGTAACAGTGGATATTACCCTCGAAGGAACAATGCCAGATGGAGCGAGGCCTGATTTATCTGTAGTTGGTGTGATAGAAATCGAACGTTTGAACGACATTATCTATGTAGGTCGGCCGGTTTTTGCGTCCAGTCAAGCGACTGTCGAGCTATTCAAGCTGATCGAAGACGGTAAATACACAGTACGTACACGTGTACAACTTGGACGCAGCTCGGTTAGTACGATAGAAGTCATAGAAGGCCTGATGCCCGGCGATGAGATTATCCTCTCGGACATGTCGCAGTGGGACGAGCACGACAGAATTCGGTTAAAATAGAAATGTATTAATTCAGGACACAGAATATAGAATTGAGGAATTATAAAAATGATGACAATATGGCAGGATATTAAATGCGGTATTCGGCAATTGGGTAAGAATCCGGGCTTTACTGCGGTGGCAATGTTCACTATGGCGTTGGGCATCGGGGCTAATCTGGCTTTGTTTGGCATTCTCAACGAGATGTTGCTACGTCCCAAGCCGGTGATGCGGCCTAATGAACTGTGGGCTATTGGGCCGGCGGGTACAGGGGGACAGCCTGTGCGTGAGAATTTCTGTCGACCTTATTACGAGGCTTTTCGGAAAAATCCAGGTATTTTCGATGGCATCATCGGTTATGCAGGGATTACTGCCAAGCTTAAAACAAAGGACGGCTTGGAAGAAATTGACGCAGAGCTGGTCTCTGGAGATTATTTTTCATTTCTGGGGGTGAAGCCTGTACTGGGACGAGGCTTTCGTCCGGAAGAAGAGAGTTCAACTCAAGGGCAATACGTGGCTGTGATCAGTGATGCCTTTTGGAAAAGTCAGTTTGGCAGTGCGACCAATGTTTTGGGAGAGACCCTTACTTTGAACAATACAGTCGTTGAAATCATTGGTGTGGCCCCCAAAGGATTTGCTGGACTCGATTTTCAATCGCCTTGCCTTTGGTTGCCTGCGAGTATGGAACCGATGTTAGGTGGGGCGATTTACCAGTTTGTAGGGCGTCTGAAAGATCCGAAGTTGGCAACTGTGGCAACGGATTGTTTGACACCCGTTGCAGCAGACGTTAAGAAACAGCTTGAAACTCGATCAGATCCTCGCTGGTTTGTATACGGTACGTCACCTGACTTTCACAAAATTCGCTTGGAATCCTTTGGACGAGGGCTGTTGGGTACATCCCGTCTCAAATCAAAAGTCGTTCGATTTTTACAACTCGCTGCCATGGCCACGATCTTGTTACTTTTGATCGCCTGTGCCAATGTATCCGGATTGTTTCTTGCCCGTGCCATGAAACGGCGAAACGAAATCGCCACACGCATGGCGCTAGGTGCTTCACGTTTGGATTTGATGAGACAGGTGATATGTGAAGGGATTTTGGTGGCTGCAGGTGGAACGGCAGGAGCTTTGTTGGCGTTTACGTGGATCAGTCGAATGATGATGACGTTTGTGAGTTGGTGGCCAGGCAGGCCGCTGAGTTTGATGCCTGATGTGCGGATTTGGTGTTTTGCCTTGAGTGCTGTACTGGTCTCGGGGCTGGGATTCAGCGTGTTACCAGCCTGGCAAGCCAGCAGATTCGAACCGGGACTTGTGCTGAAAGATACTCAGGGCATCAGTCGAAAACGAGCATGGTTACGACACGGTTTGATTGTCACACAGGTAGTAGGATCTTTGATTTTGTTGTGCGGAGCGGTATTGTGTCTTCGCAGTATGGGCAAACAACTGTCAGTGGATCTGGGTTATCCTCACGAGAGATTGGCCCTGGCACCGCTCAATTTGGAAGGCATTGGATTTACCACGGAAAACCTCGAACCGCAACTGTCTGAAATCGTTCGCAGAGTGTCACTGATTCCTGACGTCGAACAGGTGTGTGTGTCACCCTATCAGCCGCTGGTCAGTGGGATCGGTGTGATCGATACCTTTGGTTTTAAACCGGAAGGATACGAGGGCAGTAACGCAGACATAGGCTACTATGGAAATATCGGCCCTGGACTTTTTGCTTTGATGGGCATTCCTATATTGCGCGGGCGTGAATATACGCCAGAGGATATTGACACAGGACGGCAGAATATCATTGTGAACGAACGATTCGCACAAACCTTTTGGCCAGGTCAGGAGCCTCTGGGTAAACATTTCGGTCAGTGGGTAGTTATTGGAGTGGTCAAGGACGCGAGTTTTCATCGACATGATGACTGGCTGGAGACAGGTGTATTTCGCGTGACCAAACGAGATAAAATGCTCCATGCCGCACTCGTGATCCGCACCTGATCCGACGCACATCAGGCCTTGGCAGCAGTACGTGCAGAACTTGGCCGTATCCATCCCAAACTCGTGGATGGGAACGTTCGAGCGTTGCGTGACATCCTCAAGCTCGATCTGGCGGTTCAGCATACAGCCATGCGAATTCTCGCCATATTGGGGTGTGTGGCTTTGCTCTTGGCTTCAGTTGGCACCTATGGTGTGATGGCCTATGTGGTCAACAGCCGGACTCGGGAAATCGGTATCCGCCTGGCAGTCGGAGCCACTCGCACCCATGCCATGGTATTGATCTTGTCCATGGGTCTACATCTTGGATTGCTTGCCATCGTCATCGGTGTGCCCATTGCCATGGGATTGGCCACGATCCTTCGCAGTCAAATCGAAGGCATCAGCCCCTTTGATCCCATCTCGTTTGTGGTGGTCATCTTGTCAGTCCTCACAGCCCTGATCGTGGCTTGTTGGATTCCTGCTCGCAGAGCAGCCCGAATCGATCCCATGGAGGCGCTCAGGTATGAATGATGAGAACAGAATACAGAAAACAGAAGACAGAATACATAAATACAGTACTCAAACTGACCTATTTACTAACATTATTATTGATAAGTCTTTTATACGCCTCAGGCGTATTAATTTGCAAAGACATATATCGCCTTGTCATTCTGAGCCCTTCGCTGGGCTCAAGGGTAAACTCCACGAAGTGAAGCGAAGAATCTGGCCAGAGAAAATATGGATTTTCTTTTGCTAAAGCCGGATGCTTCGCCTTCTCGCCTTTGCGTAGCCGCTTCGGCGAAGCGAGGTCGGCTCAGCATGACAATAAAAACGGTCAGTTTGAGTAAGTAACATACGGATATGGGGCCATAGTTTTTTGCAATTAAAATTTTCTTGGCACCTTCTTTTTATATCTTTCTATCAAGATAACCGATGATAAGAAAATATGATTTCCCAGCAGTTTTTGTCCTTACAATCCAGAGTTTTATAATTCGTAAGATCTCTGAAGCTTCTATAGCGTATGGAAATTGTATTTCTGTCTGCAAACATAACGGAAGATCATTCATATTTCTTATGAGAAGCGAAAGTTTTTCACTTCCTCAAATCCCGGTTGCTTACTGGCAAAGTGCCCAGCTGACGCCATGTGCGAATTACTGTGAATACGGTACTTGCTCGGGCCAGCAGTTACAACGGATGACCAACGGATTCAATGTCCTCAACCAGCAATTGCTGACTGTAAGTAGTGCTGTTTGCTGACATGTCTTAACAGGATGCCTCAAAGAAAAAATATTTGTGGTAGAGGAGATTTTACTATTTGACTTTGATCTATTCATAGGTGTCCATTACTTATGTTCTGCTGTCTTGCCGCAGATGGCTCCGAGATAATTGAGGTTCCACAAGGCGTCATATTATTATAAAATGGAATCTCAGGTAAGGTTGGTAATAACTTGATATCTTATATGGAGCCAAGAATGAGGGTAATACTTTTTAAGGGCAAGGGCGGAGTTGGCAAGACAACGATTGCCGCTGCTCCTATATCGAGCGCAATAATTTATTATGATTTGTATAACCAGCATATATCGCAATACGGCGCTGCGGCTTTGACAGGCGGGGCCAGCGAGAGCAACGCCACGGTGACGAGAATGGTCTTAAACATAACGTAGACTCCTATGGAAAAAAACGAAAAGTATCGGATGAGCCGTTTTTCATCCATAATCCGTAAATTTGCCGTGATGTCCTCCCGAAGTACTTCGGGATTTCGATCATTAGCCCAAATAGGGATAGACCCATTAGCCGCACACTCACCTCGTGGCCTGATCCAGGCTCAGCAACCCCAGTCGATAGGGCAGTAGGCTGTACCTTGTATTGACGGCCGGATCACGACCTTGATAAAGGAGTTGGAGGTTGTTGGGGTCAATGGTCAGCGTTTCATCATATCCGTCGCGAATCAGCTCTCCGTGGCTGATGTCCCTTGTCCAGGGCGTCACACCCTCTTCGAAGGTGACGTTGTTGATCCCGGCGAAGGGTTTCTGCCACGTGTCTGCATCAGGAACGGGCGTCCATTCGCCGTCGAGGCGGTCGGATGTCCAGGCGCGGTAGTATCGTGCTGGGCCGATGGCCTCGACCAGTGTCAGATAGGTGTCGGTACCTTTGATCTTGTAGGTCATACTTCCTTCGAAAACGTCATTTCGTGGGCCCTCGATGACAACTTCCGGATCGCTCATGCCCTTGGGGAAGTCCTCGATCTTGGTCCGGCTGCGATACACGCGCCCGTTATCACCGGTAAAAAACAGGTAGGCATGCGTGTCATCGCAGATCATCCAATAGTCAATCCAGAGCCGCGGGGCACTAGTCGGCTTAGTATCAAAGAAGTTCTCCGGCTTGGTCCAGGTTTCCGGCTTGGAGAGGTCATCGGCGGTTGAATACTGCGGCGGCTGAGATTGGTAAATCAGGTACCACTTCTTGTGCGGCCGGAAGTAGATGACTTGCGGGGCGCAATGATAGCCTCGCAGGTTCGGATTATTGTCAATGTAATAAGGCTTGGCATTAGCGGCCGCCGCCCAATCCGAAAAACTAAGATAGACCATGCTCCAATTGCCTTGATTATTAGCGGTGGTCGCATAGACGTGCCATTTGTTGTTGTAACGGACGACCGTTGGGTCTTTGACGGACACGAGATTGTGCGTTTCGTCTGAAACCGGCTTGATCAGCACACCAGTTGATTTCCACCGGAGCGGCGTGGCAAAGGGCAGCTTGGGAGCGTCCGCACGTACCGTTGCTGGCTCAGCAGGCTTGGTCTGGGGGGCTGGCTCGGCCGCGGAAGCGAGACGGACGCTGCCAGACAACAGCACCATAGCGGCGAACCACGAGAGAATGGGGTTATTCATAGCAAAATTCCTTTCTATGGGCTTATCAGATCCAGTTATTATTTCACCGGACAACATTCATAGACATTCACGCTTAATGGGGCGAACGTCGGGCTCATGGGAACGGTCTCCGGCGATTAGGCGCCGATTCCGATGTCTGGTCTTCGGCCACCTTCAGTTTTCGTGAAAGAAATTCCTCAATCATCTGTCTGCTTTCCTCGCTATGGAACTCTGGACCCTCGTGCTGGGCGCCGTGAATGGTCTTCATGGTTACTTCCTCGATGCCTGCGTCGATCAACGCCTTGGCCAGAATGACGCTCTGACCAAGCGGAACAAGTTGATCGTTGTCTCCGTGCATGATCAGGAAAGGCGGATCATTCACGTCAATGTAGGTGAGCGGATTGGCGGTGTTGGCCAGTTCAAGCATCTCCTGCACGGGGCCGCCCAAAAGTAGCGATTCGGGCGAATTGGGGGAGTCGTGCTGGATCATGCTGCCAGGAACCGACTGTTGAGCCATGAGTGTAAAGTCAGTGGGGCCGAACCAATCCACGACCGCCTGCACGCGACTGGAAATGTTCGTGTTGCCCAAGTCGCCTTCCATTTCACTCACATCGCCACTGGTTCCGATAAAAGCGGCCAAATGTCCGCCGGACGAATCACCGCCGACTCCAAAGTAATTGGGATCGAGGTTGTACTTGGCCGCGTGGTCACGCAGGAAGCGGATGGCTGCCTTACAGTCGTAAGCCTGTGCCGGCCAAATGGCGTGGGAAGAAAAGCGGTGCTGGATGCTGGCAACAGCAAAACCCTCTTTCACCAGATAAAGCATAGGCGGATTGGCCTGGCTGCCAGCCATCCACGCCCCGCCGTGAATCCAGATCATCAGCGGCAGCGGTTTGTCGGATGGCTGATCAGGCAGGTAAAGGTCCAGGACCTGATTGGGGTGGCCGTTCTCGACGTAGGGAATGTTTCGCTCCACCTTCATACTCTCTGTTGTCTGTGGGAAAAATGGTTGAGCCCCATAGGTATAAAGGACGCTCCCGGACAGCAGCACTACTGAGGCAAATAACTTGAATTTGGTTTTGTTCATCATAAAGTTCCTTTTATTGAAACGACTCACTTCAAGGTCTTGAAACGAATGACCGAAATGGATTGACCCGGGAAGGTGTGTGTCCAGTTGGAGCTTGCATCAGCCACTATGAAACTCTTGGGAACCGTGTGGAACGGATCATCCACGGTATTGATATCGACAAGGTCGCCTGCCATGACCTGACCAGTTACCACTGGTTGGATATTGGCTCCGACCAACTCCACGGTCATGGTTTGATCCACGTCAAAGATATTGACGACCTTCAAGATGATGTCACCGGAGGCATCCTCTTTGCTTGCACATGCGAAGAGAGGCTCATCGGGACTGGGTGGAACGTCCCTACGACCACGACTAAATCGACCAGCGGGGGCCGGTGCGGGCTCCGGAGTGGTTTCGGTGGTCGGTATCGTCTGGGGAACGATTTCGGCAACGGGGAGGACATGGTCGCCCTTGGCATTGAAGAACATCTTTTGCACATAGTACGACGGCGAACCAAAGCTGGTCAGAGTATCGTAGCCGATCAGGTCGGTTCTCCACTGACTGCCGCCTGGATTCACCCGGGTAAACAACGGAGCGTAGCAGGTCATAATGACAATGTCGGCGTTCCGTTCCAAGCCGGTAAGAAACGCGGCATCGGACAAGGCACACTGGAACGAGGGAGTAAGACCCCGATGCACACCGCGTTCCTGGGAAGCCCACTCGCCTTCGAAAATCTTCGGGCCGTTGCGATCGGCATTGTCATATATATGGGCATTGCGGATGGCGGTGTTGGGCGACATATAGTGGTGGTTGTCGATAACATCGTGCGGCACACCTTCACCCGGATTGGTGGTGGCTACCACTTGGATGTTGGGGTATTTGGCCTTGATGGCATTGTAGAACATGGCGAAACGGCCTTGCGGTCCCCGGTAGGTGGCGGCGCCTCTATTGAGGAAGTCCTCATTGCCGATCTCGACGTAGGTGAGCTTGAACGGGGCTGGATGGCCGTCTCTGGCGCGGCGGGCGCCCCACTCTGTGGTCACATCGCCGGTGATGTACTCGATTTCGTCAAGTGCATCTTGAATAAACGGTTTGAGTGCCTCGCCGGTCCTTATATCACGGCCGCCGTCGAGGTGCAGGCCAGCATAAACACCCACAACCGGCTCCATATTCAATTCTTCGCACCATTCGAGGAATTCCAACAGACCAAGGCCGTCCGAAGACCGATAGCCCCAAGGGCTCTGGTGGCCAGGGCGTTCTTCCCACGGTCCAATCATGGTTTTCCAATTGAAACGATTCGCGAAATTGGACCCTTCGATATAATTACCACCCGGGAAACGCAGGAACGCCGGTTGCATATCGTCCAAAAGTTGCATAATATCTGACCGGAATCCGGTGGCGGGACGACCGCCCAGTGCGGCGCCGATGCGTTCCTTGAATACCGGCGGGAAAAGAGACACAAGATTGAAGTTCACCGTGCCCTTTGAACCGGTGGAGATTACAAAACGGGTATCGGCTGTGGGCGTCACCTGCCCGGTTTTCAACGTGACCTTGTAGCGTTGCCATGTGCCGGTGATGGCAGGCACCTTCTCGGAGGCGTAAACAGTTGCGCCATCGTTGGACTCGATGGAGACCGTCAATGGCCCGGAGAAATCATCCGAGGCCTTGGCGTAGAAAGAACACTGATAAGTCCAGTTGGCTTTGACAGGAATGCCCCAATACCCATCATTAGCAATACCCATGCGACCACCATCGGGTACATTGGAAATGGTAAGCTTCAGACTGGTCGTCAAAGCGGTGGTATTAATGTGGTCACCGGTATCGGCTGCGGCGGTGCCTTCAGCGCCCGTGGAGGTCACGAGGAACCAGTGGGGAACACCATTTATCCAGTCGCCGGGAGCTTCCACGATCGGGCCGTGATCGACCGTATCGCCTCCCTCAAATCCTTTATCCGGCTGCCAAACCTGGCCGCTCGAATCCGTAAATGGCTCGCGCTGCCCGGCCCTGATCCGTATTGTCGTTGTGGAAGATGCGGTCTGTGGAATGATTTCAATCGCGTTAATTGCCGGGTTTTCGATCTGATGCGTGAAAACAATGCGGAATTCTCCGTTGGTTACTTCCACGGGCACAGTTTCAACGTAGGCGCGGTAGGGACCACCGGCCTTGGCCCAAATGTCAAAGTCCTTGAACTCATGCCCCTGGACATTGAAGGAAAAAACGCGCTGGCCGGGGCCGGCAATACCTGAATACGTCTCCGCAAAGTAGAGCTTCGCGATATACTTGCCGTTGGGAACCTTGCAGGAGAACACACTCATCGAATAATGCTCGCTCGTAAACAGGCCCGGTTCCTTGGTTCCGGTGACCACAGGAGCCGAACCACTGCCCAGGGGATCCCGGAAAATGCGGTTCTGAATCAATTCGCCATAAAGTCCGCCCTCGTAAGAAAAATTAATCTCCTCGGTCATAATACCATAGAACATGGGTTCGATTTTGGCGCCGGGTTTGTCAACCTGCACGACGATCTTGCCGGTATCGGCGGCGAAAACGGCGTTAGTGTAGAGCATAACCAAAACCAACGCGGCCAGCGATAAAAGGTGCTTGCGGGCAGCACCAGCAAAGAAAGAATTCATAAGTAACTCCTTGTCATAAAGTGTGTTTCTAATGATGTATCCTACAGTTATTTTGAACCGGTTCTTCTCATGGCTATTTCACCGGGAATTCATAGATATTGACGCTGAAGGGAGCGAAAGTCGGGCTCGTAGGGATGGCATCCAGCGTTTGTTCTTCGATCTTGACGCCGGGTTCCTGGCCGACGACCACTGTAACGGTGAGACTCAGCGGGGCCATGCGGCGAAGGGTGCCTTTGCCGAAGAGCTCGGCACCGCGGATTTGGAGGCTCAGGGTTTGGGTGGATTCGGTCGGATTGATGACGGCGACGGTTAGGGCCTTGCGGTCGGCGGTCCAGGCAGCGGCCACGTCCAGGGGGAAAGTATCGCTGCCGGCGTGGACGATGGGCTGTTCGCCGCCGGGGGGTTCCTTGGGTTTGGGTTGCGGAGAGTTGCCTGAAGTCTCCACGGGAATGGTGCCATAGTGGTCGCGGTAGAACTTAAAGAGCATGCCGACGGGATTGAGAACGGCCTGGCCACGGGCGGCGCTGAAAGTGGAGGTGCCAAAGGTGAGGGTGGCAAGCTGGAAGATGTCGGAGTGGCGGAACATTTCGTGGAAGTTCCAGGCATAGGCTGGAGCGACCTTGTAACCGCCACCGCGGCCGCCGGCGTAGGCGTATTCATCCAAAGCGATAGGGACCGGTTTGTTTTTCAACGCGGGGATGCGATTGAGGTATTCCTGATACTCTTCGACCTTGATACGGATGTGGTTGGCCGGGCGGCGCATCCAGTCAACGAGAGGTTCGTTGGGATCGTTAGGCACCTGCTTTGCGAGCGCCAGATCGAAGTGGGTGTTATAGTTATAGTAATGCTCGCTGATCATGTCCATGTTGTCGAGGCAATTGAGAAACAGGGCGCCCGTCCAATCGGCCGGCCCGAGATAATCGGGAATCAGCTTGTCGCCCAGTTTCAAGGACTGCTTGGAGCCGGTCATGGTGTCGGGCATAGCGCCGCTGGCAATGAGGATGATGTTGGGATCTACTTTACGCATGGCCTTGGCAAAGAGGTTGTGCTTGTGCACGTACTGGGAAAGGGGCATGTAGCCGAACTGCCAATCGCCCCACATCTCGTTGCCGATGTTCCAGAACTTGACGTGATACGGCTCGGTATGGCCGTTGGCGGCGCGCATCGCGCCCATGCGGGTGGTGACGGGGCCATTGGCGTACTCGACATATTCGGCGGCGGAACGGGCTTCGCCGAAACCGGAGTTGACGGTGATGTAGGGTTCGACCTCCACCAGCCGGCACAGGGTCATGAATTCGTCGGTGCCGACATCATTAGGTTGCAGAGCATTCCAGACGGGATCCCAGATTGGTGGACGCTGATCGGGGTCGCCGATGGCGTCGCGCCAGTCGTGGGCCGAGACGAAATTGCCGCCGGGCCAGCGGTAGACACCGGAGCGAAGGGACCTGAGCACGGCGATGACTTCGGACTTCCAGCCTTGGATATTGTCGGCGGGCATCAACGAGACGGCGCCGATGTACAGGGTGTCGCGGCCGGTGGCTGTGATTTCAAGCTGGGCATTGGCCGCATCAACCGGGGACTTGAAGGTGAGGGGGAATTTGGCGTAAGCAGGTATCAGCTTGCTGATGGTAAGTGTTTGGCGGTCAGTGGTGCCGGTTCCCCACACGAGGCTGACAGACACCTGAGCGGCAGGATCACCTGCGAGGACGATTCGGCCGGTGTAGTCCTTGCCCTGCATGAGCGTGAGGCCAGCTTGGCGAATGCCGTGAGGCTCACCGGGGCTGAGTGCGATCGTGGGTGAGTGGTCACCGACATAGGCATGTCGGGTGTCCATGGTGATGGATTCGGATGGGCCGACGGGGATCCAGCGACGGGGGGCGCTAAAACCGCGGCGGCCACCGCGCGCTCCTGGCTGGCCAGGCACACCACCTGCGGGTCCGGTCGGGGCCGAGCCCTGGGCGGTGATGGGGTAGTAGAACTTGCGGTCTTCGATCATTTCGGACCACATGCTGCTATTTATGGAGTTGCGAATGTGCTCGAGGAACATGCCGTAAATATAGGGCGAGATTGGAGCATAGGTTTTGCTGGCGTCGATGGTGGCATTGACGGACGTGGGGGCTGTCGTGGCAGCGGACACTGGCGCTGCGGTGTGCAGGGCCCACACGCTGGCTGTCAGGATGGCTGTGAAGCAGGTGAAGCGAACTTTGCATTGTCGGGTGTTCATAGTAATTCCTTGTGAAAGAAACATTTTGTTTTGTCGGTTATCACGTGGACTTATTCGACGGCAAAGGTGAAACGCCGTAGAAGACCGACGATGGCGAAGGCGCCTCATTCGACTGCCTTCCATTTGAAACATGCGCCGCCCTTGCGGTCCGGGCGCGGTCCGGTGGCGGAAATGGTCACCGGGCCAGGGGAGTTGGGCTTGGTTGCCAGATAGCGATGATTCGTGAGGGACATCAGCATGGTGTCGCCTCGCATCAGGTTGACCCATTGGAAGGATTCTGCCTCGCCGGGAGCCTTTCCGGCAATGTCCTTCAAAGCGATACCATCACTGGCAGCGGAAACGAACCGGCCGTTGGCGGCCTTCAGCGCCACGCGGCCCTTGCCCAGATCAACGACTTGGAATTTAGCATTCTGCACGGTCGCACCAGTCGCATCGGCCGCCATATTAACAAGCGACATGTTTTGCATATCGGCAGCCAGGAAGCTGCCATCGGCGCCGCTGGTCAGTGTAATCGTCTTGCCCACGGGAATCATGCGTTCAATGCCCCGCGCGCGCGGCTCATCAACCGTTAAGTTGTCGAAGTCGGCATAACCACCGGCTTTGCCGCCAGTGTTGTAGTTGAACAGGGCAAAGCGGACGCCTTGGAAGGTTATGAGTTGGAACGCCATGGTGAAGGGGTCGCCCAGCGGAGTGAAGTCCTTGCCATCGACGCTCCAACTGAAGACGGCTTTTTCGGTGTCGAAGTTGCAGTCAACACGGAGCCAAACATGGGTGGGGCTGCTCGGAGCATTCGTGGTCTTGCGATCGGTCTGATCGAACATTTGCAGAGTTATGCCTTCGGCGGTTTCCACAAGGCCAATCCAGGCGTAAGGAGCACTCAGAAGCGCCAGACCTGCGGTATCTCCCGGCTCAAGGCCTGAGCTGTCGAGTTCGACCGTCGCGATGGACTCGGGACCAGGCGGCCGCTGCGTCAGGCTGTTGCGGGCCATCCAGAAGTCATCGGCGGCTAACGAGTGCAGGCGAAGCACGCCGGGCTTTTCAGTGAGAGACCATTTGGTGTCGTCGGGGACGTGATTCCACTGCCAGACGGGATTCATTTTCGGAGAATCGAAGTTGTCGCTGCGCACGAATAGCGTCTTAGGAGCCTGGGTATAGCCGGTATTGGGCTTGATCCAGGTGTTGGGTGCCTTGCGAAGGTTGCCCGGCAGGCCGATGAGCGGGAAGCCGTTGTCCCAGGTTATTGGGACCAGCGCAACCATGCGGCCGATGCTGCCGTGGTCCTGCATAATGATGCTCCACCATTCACCAGACGGCGTATCCACGATGCCGCCTTGATGGAGGGTCAGGCCGCCGCCGGAATTGGGGTTGTTGTGCACGACGGTGAAGGTTGGCTTATTCCCGCGGCCTCCGCGGAGGCTGTTTTGAGTGGGGACGCCCAGGGATTCGCTCCGGACCATGCGTTCGACCTCCCAGGGACCATCAATCGAGTCTGCGCGCGCGACGACCTGATTGGTGTGCGCACCTGGGATGGCGGAGACGTCGAAGTATTTCCCGTTGATTTTGTAAAGGTGGTGGCCCTCGCCCAAGCCCGGAGCGTCCATCTGGTGGCGGGCGCCTGGGATTACGCCGGTGAGGTCCTTGTTGAGTTCCACGATAGTGTAGGGGTTCCTGTTCCCGGAGACGAGGTAGATTTTGCCGTCATCGTCGAACAGGACCGACAGGTCATGGAAACCCTGAATCTTATTGTGCTGCCAAGGGCCGCTGGCGGACTTGGAGCGGAAGATCTGTAAGCCCACCCTGTTGACGTTGCAGAAGACATAGAACATTCCGTCATGGTAACGGATGCAGGGCGCCCAGATGCCCTGACCATAGATGTTGCCGCCCTCGAGGCGAAAGGCTGGGCCGAGGTCCAGCCGATCGATGCAGTAGCTGGCGAGTTCCCAATTCACCAGGTCCTTAGAATGCAGCACGACGACGGCCGGGTTCATGTGCATGGTGGTGCCGGCGAGGTAATAGTCATCGCCGACGCGAATGGGGTCCGGGTCCTCGAACTCCTCATAGAACAGTGGGTTCGAGTAGGTGCCGTTGCCGTTGTCGGCGGTCCAATGTTTTGCCGCGGCAGAGGGGGTACCGGAAGAAGCCGGGGTCGCGGCTGTAGTAATGCTGAGGGCCAGCGAGGTCAAACTCACAAGCCTAAGAAGAAATGTAAAGCGTGTCATAACGATGCTCCTTCTGAATAATTATGTTTCAGCATAACAAGTTTACCATATATCTATACCGATGACCACTGCTCACAGCGGAAGATTCGCGACATGCGTATTTCGCATGTAGTCATCGTCATCCAAAAACAGGATAGTACAAGCTCCCCTCATTGGATTCCATCCCATTGAGCACTCCGGCCTTTAACCAGGCTCAAGTCTCGCGTGACGGCACCATAGCGAAGTCGGCAGGATCCGCCTGCGAGCGAACGCACGGTTACGTTTACGAGCGAACTATCCTTCCACTGGATGTCCAGCTCGAAGCCACCACGGGCACGAAGGCCCTTGATGGAGCCGCTTGGCCAGGCTTTTGGCAAGGCCGGCAGCAACTCAATCTCGCCCGCACAGCTTTGCAGGAGCATCTCGGCGATGCCGGAAGTACCACCGAAGTTGCCATCGATCTGAAACGGCGGATGGGCATCGAACATATTCGGGTAGGTCCGCTCGGGCCGCAGAAGCATCGTGAGAATCCTGTAGGCGTGTTCGCCATCGTGGAGGCGTGCCCAGAGATTCAGACGCCAGCCGATGCCCCAGCCGGTGGCTTCGTCGCCACGAACCTCCAGGCTCTTGCGTGCCGCGGCCGCCAGATCGGGGTTGGTCCGCACGTGAATCTGATCGCTCGGATACAACCCGTACAGGTGCGAGACATGCCGGTGATGAATCTCAGGGGCCTGCATATCCCAATCCTCCAGCCATTCCTGGAGCTGGCCGGCGCCACCGATCTGATTCGGGGCCAATCGCTGACGCGTTGCAGCCGCTTGTTTTCGGAAGTCCTCATCAACGCCCAGAATCTCCGCCGCACGGATGCAATTGGTAAACAAGTCGCGCAGGATTTGCATGTCCATCGTGGGTCCCGCGCAGACGCTCGTACCGAACGGATGGCTATTTTCAGGCGATAGCGACGGGCACGTCACGAGCCATTTGTGGTAGGGTTCTTCGATCAGTGTGTCGAAGAAGAACTGCGCGGCTCCCTTCATGGCCGGATAGACCTTGGCCAGGTATTCCTTGTCGCGGGAATAATCATAATGATCCCACAGGTGCAGGCACAACCATGCACCACCCGTCGGCCACATGCCCCACTGGGGACCGTCGATCGGTGCGGTGGCTCGCCACAGGTCGGTATTGTGATGAGTGACCCAGCCGCCGGCGCCGTAGCAGACTTCGGCCGTGCGCGCGCCGGTTTCGGTAAGATCCATCACCATCGCTACCAGCGGCTCGACGCACTCGACGAGGTTCGTCGGCTCGGCGGGCCAGTAGTTCATCTCGGTATTGATATTGATCGTGTACTTGCTTTGCCAGGGCGGGTTCCTGCTTTCATTCCAAAGGCCCTGGAGATTCGCCGGCTGACAGCCTGGCCGCGAGCTGCTGATCAGCAGATACCGGCCGAACTGGAAATAGAGGACCGCCAGTTGTGGATCGTTCGCCTTGTTGGGATCGCGGATTCGCTCGTCCGTCGGGCGATTGGCGGCAGCCATTGTGCCGAGATCCAGCGTCACCCGCCGAAACAACTTCTGATGGGCGGCCACGTGATCCTTGAGCAATGAATCGAAAGACTTTGCGCTGGCTTTGGCGATGGCATCTTTGGTCAGCGTCTCGGGGTCGCCGGTTACGTCCTTGTAGCTCTTGTAGCTGGTCGCCGCCGCGATCAGCAGTAATGCTGAGTCCGCATCGGTTACGGTGATCTGGTCGTCGCCTGGCATGATCCGCCCGCCCGAAGCCGCAACGGCCACGCAGGCCTGATATTTGAGAGCGCCGGCAATACCGCGAGAGCCCCCATTGACGCCTTGCATCACCAGAGTATTGGGCGACTCGACAATCACCGACGCCCTCTGTGGCGTCTTCATGCTGGCCGTAAACATGACCTTGCCGGGCTTGTCCGCTTTCAGGCGAATCACAATGACTTGATCCACGGGGCTGGAGAAGACTTCTCGCGTGTAGTGCACCCCGTCGACCGTATACACTACGGTGGCTACGGCCGTATCCAGATTGAGGTCTCGCCGATAATCCGTCACCCCGTTGGTGTCCGGAAAAGTCAGCAGCAGGTCCCCCACGCACTGATAAGGCATTTGGTTCAAGGGCTTGGCCATCATCTTCTGACTGATCAGATTATGTGCTTGCCGGTATCGGCCGGCGAAGAGCAATTCCCGCACCTTCGGCAATGCCTCAAGCGCATCGGGATTCGCCGGGTCGTACGGCCCACCGGCCCAGAGCGTGTCTTCATTCAACTGGATCCGCTCCTGCGCAACACCGCCGAAGACCATCGCCCCAAGCCGCCCATTGCCAATTGCCAAGGCCTCGACCCACTGCTGGGCCGGCTGGCGATACCACAGACTCAGCGGTTCCGCAGGTGGCTGCGCCATAGCCACACTGCAGGATAGGGTCAAAATCAACGCCAGGAGTGTAGGATGTGTGCCGATCATGTTATGAGCCTTTCAAAGAGTAAACGCTTATTTGCCTCCAAAATCCCGGGCAAAACGCCCTTTATCTGGGATATATATCACAATATTCAACCAGTTTAAAGAAGGGCGGATTCAACTCATAAGTGCAACAAGTAGCGAAAAAGGTAGTGAGTTGGTATACTTACTCGCTAACCTAAAAAACGCTAAAAGGAGAGCTTATGAGA
>Ga0315545_1001485_pt1 | contig 22661 bp, 23 predicted proteins | sample SalMarSW160210MG_FD_203096 | JGI IMG/M metagenome (GOLD analysis project Ga0315545, IMG submission 203096) | Salt marsh sediment microbial communities from the Plum Island Ecosystem LTER, Massachusetts, United States - Salt Marsh Sediment SW1602-10 ...
TTTTAATCTTTAGTTGGTAGAGATTCATCCGTTTCTGGGAGAATATGATTTCTGTATTCTTCCAGTCTTTCAGGTGAACAACTGTCAAGAACAGTTGGTCTGGAGATAAAAAAATCGTTATCCAGCAGTGATATTGAGATTTTCACAATGCCTATGGCTGAGTATCGGCTATCTACAAGCTTACTGGGTGGATTTTCAGCTTCAAAAAGCTCGGCAGCTTTCTTTGTACGTTCAAGAGTTTTGTGAACATCGCCAATTGTATCGAAGCCACCATTACTCAACTCGACAACAAGCTCATTTAATGATCGAGAAAAATCATCAAATGAACGTTCATCAGTATATCTATTTTTCAAATATTCTGAAAGCGATTCAGGCTTAATATCGTTAGTGATTGTATTCTTTGATCTGACCATTTTTCACCTCTTTTTAATCTGCGTTTTCAGACATAATCATCTTAAAGACATGTCAGTTTAATTAGGCACAAACCAAGCTTTATGCCAAATATGGTATACTATTTTAGTATTCAAGATTGACAGAATTCAGAAACTTCTTAACACGATCGACTATAGCGACAAAATGGACTCCGGCTTTAACGATCAGGTCCGGATCTTGAGTTCTTCCTTCATTAAGTTTGCTGAATGTCCCTGCGATCATGCAAACACGATCCCACATGTCATTTGCACGATGAAAATGATAAGCACCTGAATACATTGTTAATCTTTCGTTCAGAACATTCGATAATTCAAGACCCAAGTCAGGATTCTCCTTGGCAAAAGTAAACATAAACTTGGCATAAACGGCATCCAGGACAGCACTTCGTATCTGGTTATATTGTCCCAGAACAGCGGTTGTACCATAGTCCACCGCAAAATAAGCCAAGAAGGTTGCTTCTGCTATGAAATAATTTTTTTCCACAAATTGTTCAGTTTCAACTTCCCTGTGTAGTGGCTGCAATGCCCAAGGTTCAGGCGCATCTTCGTCCGCCCATTCTGAAGCGCAAAGCAGAACAAGAAATTCTGCGGCGTCTTCTATGTGCATTGACTTTTTGTTGTTTTCTTGCCTCCACAACGTTGTTAGAGACTTAGTGCTATCAGAGCGTTCTTTCGCCTGTCTTTCTATTTCAGCTTTTGCTATTTCTTGAATCATTTCCCACTGCGCTTTCCCTTCTTTTCGCCAGCCGGAGTACCCAAGATGCACAAGCGCGTATGCCCCCGCTGCAAGTAATCCAACAATGTTCATTTTCAATCCTCCAAAGAATTTTCAGATTAACGCCAATCAGACGAGAGGCAATGGACATTCGTTGAAATTATTCTCCTTCACATCATCAGTCCAATATATTTTTGCACTCTTGGGAAGTGCCGAAGGTTTTAGGTAAAGGATATAATCTCTATGTTCGTGTCCGCTCAACTTAGTAGTAATCGGCGGTTGTCTTTCGTACCAAAGCGGATGTTGCTCGTCTAATGACTTACCGTCAAGAAGGACCTTGATATTTCTAGCTTCACCTTTGAGTTTATTTTCGATACGGAATTTTCTTACCTTTCCAGAGAGACGAAAATAAGCTATCAAAGATGCTGCCTTCTCTTCAGAACGCCTTTCCTCTTCGATCTGAAGTTTCCTTTTTTCAATATTGTTGATTTTCAAAAAAGAAAACACGGCAAAACCGAGAGAACCAAACGAAATGACATTATTGGTTTTGAACAAAATAGCATAAATGAGCGCCAGAAGAGCAAGCAAAATCCAAAACATTTTCATTTTCTTAATCTCACGCCTTTCTTCTGAAGTTCTCAAATATTCCTGCTCGCTTCGATAATTTTATATCGACAGGATTTTGGAGGAAAACAAGAAAAAGTCGGAAGGTTCGGGAAAAACAATACCGATAATAATAGCAAAAATGGTGGGCTAAAGTCCACCCTACGTTTTTATTTGAAACGAGATACGCGGTTCATCCTTCGCAGCCCCTAAGGGGCGGAGAACGGGTACGCACTACGAATTGAGCTGTTCGCGGACCTTCTGGTAGACTTCTTCGACGGTTATGGTTCTGATGTTTTGTTTCGGGTCGTTGCTTCTTATTTTGGGGCCCCTGCTGAACGGATCGCGAGCGACCATGCACTCTAATCTGCCGTATGGCGCAATTCTGGCTGGGTTGGACCAGCTAAACATCAAGACCAAAGGCGTGCCCAATGCGGCGGCAATATGTCCCGGGCCGGTGTCGTTGCTTACGACAAGCCTGGCTGAGCGTAAAAGAGCTATCAACTCGCCAAGAGAGGTTTGACCTGCAAGATCAGCTATTGCCGTGCTGGTTAGAGTCGTTAGTTTCCTCACAACCTCGGCCTCGGAAGAGCTTGCGGTAGCCACTATGGGGAGTTGAAAGTCTGAGGAGATCCTATCAGCTAAGGCTGCGAAGCGCTCGATCGGCCAACGCTTGCCTTGATCGGTGGAGCCCGGTACAAAAACCACATAATTGTCAGGCTCGACGTTATGTGCCTGTAATAATTTCCTAACTGAGTCGGCGGCAGCAGGATTTTGGGGCACTATGAACTCTACGCGGAGATATGAGGCGCCGGCGCTTTGGGCCATTTTTAGATAGTAATCAACAAGATGGATACAAGATTGGTCCTGTGGAATACTCTGCGTATAAAACAGGGTAGCTAATTCCCTGGCATTTGCCATACCAAAACGCCTTGCCGAGCCGGACAGCCTTGCTAACGAGGCTGTTCTGAAAAGGCCCTGGAAATCGAATACTGCATCAAACCTGGCATGTCGAATGCGGCGGATTATAGAAACGAGGGCGGCGAAAGCACGAGGATTGAACCAAGCTCTACCGAGATATTTGCGGTCGAAATGGATTATCTCAGTCAGATGAGGGTGATTTTCCAAAATTGCGGCAAATTCGGGACGAACGAGCCAGCTAATCCTCGCGTTAGGAAAATTTCTGTGCAATGCTGAAAGAGCCGGTAAAGCTAAAACAATGTCGCCGAGTGAGCTGGGCTTTATTATCAAAATATTCTTGAGTATCTCTGACATAACAAGATAATTGTAAGTTATAGAGGCGGTTGAAGCAATCAGCCTAAGCAAATCAAAAATTAAAATATAAAATTCAAAAATACATATTAAAATGCAAAATAAAACAGTTCTCTTTAAGAATTTTCATGCGGTGATTGTATAAATACTTTTATTGGGGAGATATGAGTAAGAAGAAATATATATATGACTGGCCCAGACCAATGGTTACTGTTGATGCGGCTGTATTTACATTAAGTGGGAATAGAGCGAAGTTGCTGCTTATAAATCGCGGCAAGGAACCTTTTAAGGGTAAATGGGCCCTTCCAGGTGGATTCGTAGATATAGATGAAGAGCTGGAAGATGCAGTGGCGAGAGAACTACAGGAAGAGACAGGTCTGGAAGGTGTAACACTAAAGCAGATGCACGCCTTTGGCAAATGCGGAAGAGACCCACGAGGCAGACAAATTTCAATAGCATTTATGGGTATCGCAACGAAGGGACATAATAAGATAAGAGCCGGCGACGACGCAGCGAGGGCAAAGTGGTTCGATATCGAAAAACTACCAAATGATATGGCATTTGACCACGATGAGGTCGTTAAGGTCGCAATAGCTAAGCTAAAACGCAGAAAGAAATATCGGTTGCAGATAAAAAACAACGCGTAAAATATATTTATGATGCATTGAGTGACTTTCTAAGCTGCTTGTTGAACATGCGCAATTGGATGTCGATAGCACTTAAGGCCCAATCAATGTAATGCAAATTGTGGGCTGGACGATAATGCGCTTCATTCATTAGTCCTCGCTGGATGGTCTTTAAGAATCTGCCAATTGTTTGTGCACTTATTTCCGTGGGCTCAGTGGACCATTTTTTCAATTGTTCATACTGTCTTTGCAGCCTTCGGTTACTTCTCAGTTGCTCAACGGTTAGATAATCGCCAGGATTATAGTCCAACTGTAGGCCTTTCAGACAAAGAATCAAAGGCTCATAATTTGCCCTTTCTTCAAGACGGATAAATTTGTACTGCTGTACATACGTTGTGGCTTGAGATGGAGGTTTATTTGCAATTTCGTCGCCACCGAGATACCACTTGCGTTTACTGGTTCTGGCAAAGACAAGCTCCTCGCCATAGCCATATTGGGTGATCTCATCGTGACCCATTCTTGAAACCCAGAGTCCACCTGCTCCTTTGAACTCAGGACCGCCTCCAAGAACAAGCAGACATTTTACAAAATTTAGAGGCAGAACTCTCTGGGTGCCAATCTGGTTTTTACGTAGCTGAAAAGATAAATGCAAACTGTGTGGGGGTATATTATAGAATTTTACAGCTTCATTTATTAACTGATTTAATAGCCAAGGATCAGCTGTAGCCGGCCGGGATAATTCTCCGGCAATGTTCAGTCGACCTGGCGCAAGCTCCAGAAAACCAGAGCGGCGTGCCTGGTCGGTGGAACCGGTATGGTCGTCCACATATCCTCCAAGCTTCCAGGATAATACATCCAAACTAAAGTCATAGAAATACTTGAATCCATCATATATCGGGTCAGATAATTTTTGGATGCTTCTCTGCGGCTCAACGGCTGCAGGACCAAGATTGCTAAGTTCGATTTCGCATCCGAGCGGAACGAGTCCAGGCTGTAAGTTCGACCCGATACGTTCCAGATGTGCTTGAGCGACGCGCGGGGCAAATATGCTCTTCGCTGCACGCACACCATATTTGACATAATCAATAAGGTCATGCCTTTTGTAAGGTATTGTCTTAAAACATTCCTCGATGATCAGGTTAACAGCTTCACTATTAGAGTTTATCATCTGCAAGGCTGCAAGCAAACTAACCGACCGGGCAAAATATCTTTCCGAAGTACGCATGTGCTGAAGCTCAAAACGATATCGCGAGTGAATTTGCTCCTCCAGATGGTTAAGCAAAACTTGCCTGACAACGAGAGTCAGGTAGTTCTTTATGAACGGTCTGGCTTGGGGATCATCATACAGGTGTCGTATACTCGGACGTGGCCTGTCAAGCTCATGTTCGAGGTAATAATCACTAATGGCGTCTGTGTGGTAATGGCTCATTACTAAGTCACGTTCTGTGGTTCCGAGCAGTTCTCTTTCAGCTTGTCGCTCCATCTCGGCGTCGGTAGTACGCTCACCCGGGCGGGTACGTCTCTTGAAGAATTTCTCAATTCTTTTTCGCAACCAAAGTTCGTGTATCAAATTGACGTGGAACCTATCACCGAAGTGCTTCTGCATTGACTCGTGAGTAACCAGATAAGCCTGCGTTTTAACGGTGCCATTAGCAGTATTGATCTGAACCGTCTGTCTTTGATAGCGCTTGCCTTCATACTTGTCAATTTCGTCCATAGCGGCGAGAGGGACGTTGTGAATTACAAAACCTTCGATCCTAGAAGATTCGGCTGCGACGGCGTAATAGTAAACGTTATCCGGGCTTACCCTGCGATAGCCTGGCAGAAAAGCAGGTTCGGCCAAGAGTGTCTTATCATCAACTTTCGAGGCTTTTTTAGTATAACTGAATCCACTGACAGACTGGAATATGTCAGGGTCACGTAGAGAACCATAAATAAACAAGTTAAATATGGGCTTATCCATAGACTACGATCAGTTAGTTGAACATGACAATCCACGATCCGATATTGGTCAATCCTGTTCGATTATTCGGCGTCGCAATTTGATTAGCTCCCAAAACGCGCGGCAAATAACCCGAAGACTTGCACCGGTTTGCTTGCCTGCTGTTCTGGGATAATGATGCACGCCTGTCTGCGTAATGCGGTATCCTTTCCGGCTGGCCCTTGCAAGAATCTCGGCGTCGATAAGTGCGCCGACACTTGACAGTTCAATGTTATCAAAAATCTCCTTCTTATACAATTTAAATGCACAATCGATATCCCGAATTCTGATGCCTAAAAGGTAACAAACCAATTTTGTCCAACACCAGCCATTGATTCTACGTATGAGACTATCCTGTCGGTTCAAGCGATAACAACTAACCACATCGAACCTTTCCATCAACGGTAGTAATGTAGGCATTTCGCTGGTATCAAATTGACCATCGCTGTCGGTATAGAAAATGAGCTGCTTTGTGGCTGTTTTAAATCCGGATTGCAGAGCAGCACCATAGCCAAGATTGGTCTGATGGTGAACGACCTTTATTCTATCATCGGTTAAGGCAAGCTCATCAGCTATCTGTCCGGTTCTGTCCAAACTACCGTCATCAACAATGATAACCTCGAAGTCGGTTTTGAGCTTTTGCAGGACTTCAAGGCCAGTCCGGACCGTTCGGGGTAGATTATCCTGTTCGTTATAACAAGGGAAAAAAACAGTGATGGAAGTAAGTTTTCCCGTATCCGGACGAGTCGAATCTGATAGCTCGTTATGGCCGGTCACAAGTTACCACCTTTTAGCCATAATAAGGTCCTCAAGCTCAGCCCGAAATCGCTCTGCTTCAGCAGTGTAAAGCTGGGTCATCTGGCGATCTGCCTGCTGTTGGGCTGTTCTTGCCAGATAAATGCAAGCGAATCGTGCAGCCTCCAATTTAGAGGCGTAACCGTGCTTTTTGGCGAAAAGATTCTTGCTCTTCAAAAAGGCTCGGTAGTAGCTCTGGCAAAAACTGGTTACGCGAGTTGTCAGCTTAGTGTTTCTTGCAGCAATCAATGTAATATCGAGCATCGGCGCAGGCGATGGATTCAGATTGAAGGCCTGAATGGCAAAATCGAGGCCTTTCTTCTTCACATCCTCTCTTCTATCTAAAAGCATATTGCGAGCAATAACAAGGCTTTTTGTGAATTCATCTGGATAGAGAGTTGTTCCATCAAAGATGCCATTAAAAAGCTTCTTGCCCTGAGGCGTTGTGCAATCGACAAATAACTTTTGTTTATTATTGTAAAAGACAAGGCGCCAATTAGAACTGTGCTCAAGGCCTCTGACGAAAGGTTTATTGAATTCTGCTGCAGGAATTAGAACAACCCAAACGTCTCTTGTTTTTAACTGCCGGCCTATCCACTCGCCCATTTCGACATACTCTGTTGAGGTCAGATCACGCCTTCTAAGGCGGGCACTTTCAATAATCGGTCGGACCGAGAAGATATACGTCCAGAGGTCGAAAGCTCTTCGATCATAGGCCGCCTGGGCCCTACCATCCATGAACAATTGCAGAGGCGTCCGGCCTGTATTAGGATCCGGCTCCTGGCCCCATGCGATGAATCCGCCCTCCGTCCAGTAATTGAACATGTTTCCCTTCAGCTTGTTGTCTCTGATAAATTGACAAGCATGGAAAGGTTTGGCGCCAGAAGCGGTCATCCTCATAAAGACGGAATGAAACTCGGAGTCTCTTGGCCATTCATCAAGATAAACATACTTGAACTTTAGGCCCCACCACGTTCCGAAAAAGAGCACAGTACCAGCACCAGCTATGATAAAGAGCGTTTGCAGGATTTTCGGCATTGGCGAGACTACAAGGCAGTTGTACCTGAAGAAATTATGGGCAGCAGAAATTGCACAAATCATCTGGTGAATCAACATAGCAACAATCGGACATGCAGCAATTGCCGCAATTGGAATGAATCTCCGAGAACGAATTGCCATATAAACTGTAAGCGCAGCGATTATCATTAAAGCCAAATCGATTTTGGGCAAATTGTACACGTCTTGGGATTCACTGATCTTGACCGGTGGTTGTGCTGAGGTTCTTTTTGAATGAGCGAATATAAACCAAACCATGACAGCGATTAAATTAACAGCATAGAGTCCGCCAAATAAGTGACTGTATATTAAGTCAAGGTTGCTTTCATACTCCGGGATCCATGGACGCTGAAGATGCAGGAATTGATCGACAAGCCCTGAAGAGGACTTAATCTCCAAAGGATTAAAAATTATTGACATTAACAAGATAGTTACAAATGCTGTCAGGGCAACGAAAGCGATGTTTTTAGGCCTTATTTCACGATCTTTTGAGAATTTCGTAATAGCAAAATGCAACAGGACATAGGCTGGCAAGAGACAAAAGGGATAGATGTATCTGCCAAGATAACCATTTTTAGGATCAGCAGACCACAACGCTAATAACGTCAAGGGTACAATCAAGTAAACGTAGTGAACACTCTTATAGATACTGAGTAACAAAATGCCAATAAACACTGTACAGACGAGAAAGCTGGTTGCATCAAGGCTGAGAAGTGAAAAACTTAAGAATACAACCCAACCGATAAACACCGATGCTAAACAGAAAAGGACGGTAGACAAAATTCTAAATAGTCTTTTTTGCTGCTGAAGTTCGTTCTTCGGTGCCTGGAGAAGTCTGGGCTTTAGTCGACGGCTTAGCAGCCACAATATCAGCATCCCAATAAATGGTATGAAAAGCAACAAGAACGGGAATGCCGTACCTACCTCGTTGCTCCATTCGAAGGCAGGATGCCATTCTCGGACATCGCGCCAGCGTGCGGCGTGCTTACTAACGCTGATAACAAAGGTGTGAGTCAGGTTCGTTAAATGAAAAGGATTAAACACAAGCACAGCCACGAAGGCAGCAATGCCGGCAAGGACTGTGTGACGCACGCCTTTTAAGCCGATAGAGACAAAGGTCTTATTTGGAATGCTCGTCAGAAGGTTCATAAATACAAAAGGCATAAGCATTATGAATAAATAAATATACCCGCCGTGGACGTTGCACCAGAAAACCGCCAAAGGAACAATAAGCCAGATAAAAAGTATATTTCGATAAGTTGCCAGCGCCAAGATTAGAAGAAAGACAGCAACCAAGAGATTTGAGAATCCCGCTGGTCGAACGTCTAAAAAGGACCGACCGGTGAACATTGCAAAGCAGGCCAGAGCAGCGCATAGGGCTGGATTAGCACCCAAGATTCTACCCGTGTAATAAACACAAATGACGGTCAGGATGTATATAGCGAACTTCCAAAAAACGAGGGCATTAAAGTAGGGCTGCTCCTCGGAACCAAAGGTTGTGGAAAGCCAGTAGAAAATTACGTGCGTTAGCCAGTTCTGGTTAACCCAACCAGTCGGATGCACAACCTTGACCGTATTGATACCGACTTTGTCGGTGATCCACCGAGCCCAGCTTGGCCAGGTCTTGACCTCCTGGGGTGTTGGGCCGGGTTTGTGTGAGTTTGCACTGAAGGGTTCGACGGTGTCTACGCCATGGTTGACAAAGTGCCGACCACAGGCCATCGCGACCCATGTGTCTCCTGCGGCGACCATGTGCGTTGAGGCTTGGAGCGCAAAGATAATCATTGCCAGCCAGCCTAAAATCATAGGCCAGCCGGATAGTGCCGGACGGCTCCCGAGTCCTGCCGGTTGCTGCGACGGTGCTGCGGAGTCATTTACTGACGGTGGAGATGTGTCAGGGCGTTTTCTCTTCTTTATTGACCGAGCCATTTTTCCAGTCTATTCAATCCTTTGGTGATCTGCTCAAGCGAGCAGGCAAAACTCAAACGGACGTTATTATCACAGCCAAACGGCAGTCCAGGCACAAGGGCTACATTGGCCTGCTCCAGGAGCGCTTTCGCAAAATCCACACTCCCATTTATTATAGTACCATTAATATTTCGACCATAATGGCTTGATACATCAGGGAAACAATAGAAAGCACCAGTAGGTTCAGGGCACTGGACTCCTTTAAGGCTGTTCAGACGTTCAGCCATGTATTTGCCCCGGCGTTCAAATTCGACTCTCATTCGTTCTACGACCTCACCTACAGGACCCTTAAGTGCAGCAATAGCTGCGTACTGGCCGAAGGTAACGACATTCGAGGTCATGTGAGACTGTAACCGGGCCATGGCCTTTATGGTATCAACCGGCCCTGCTGTATATCCTAAGCGCCAGCCTGTCATAGAGAAGGTCTTGCTGAGACCATTGAGAGTTAATGTGCGGTCGTAGGCGTCCTTGCTCAGAGAGGCGAAACTGACAAATTTGGTATCGCCATAAATCAGCTTCTCATAAATTTCATCTGAGATCACAACTACTTTTGTGCCTTCGAGCACCTTTGCGATCTCTTTCAGCTCCTCGGGTGTGTAAGTGAATCCACCCGGATTATTGGGGGAATTTAGCACCAACATAGCAGTCTTTTCGGTGATAGCGCCTTTTAGCTGGTCAGGTGTAATTTTATAGCTATTAGCTCTGTCAGTTTGGACAATAACAGGTGAAGCGTCAGCAAGCTTCACTGCCTCGGGATATGTCACCCAGTATGGTGTGGGCAAGATCACCTCGTCGCCAGGGTCGAGCACTGCCTGCATTGCCTCATAGATTGAGTGTTTGCCGCCAATATTTACAATGATTTGATCTGGGCTATATTCCAGATTGTTTTCCCTCTTGAGCTTTTCAGCGATGACAGTGCGAAGCTCGACTATGCCTGCTGCGGCAGTATATTTTGTTTGGCCAGCTTTGAGAGCTTCGATAGCCGCTTCTTTGATGTAGTCAGGTGTATCAAAGTCAGGCTCTCCTGCTCCAAAACTGACAACATCGACTCCCTGAGCTTTTAGTTCCTTAGCCCGTGCGGTAACAGCTATGGTCGCTGAGGCGGGTACATTTTTAGCACGTTTGCTGACCTTCATGTTATTTGCGTCTTTTCAATTATGGTCTTGTTTTGATTAACAACCAGCGTTATTAAAAACGAAAAAATGTAAGGGGTCAAGAAAATTGGCAAGGTTGACTTGCATTCTAATTAAATATCATCAGTAACAATTGAGCGTCTTAGGATAACAACAATGGTTTGACAGTCGTCTTTTCGCTGCATATTATTTATCGCTGCTGAAAAATCTCTTTGTTATGGGAAAGCCGAATGAGATTTGTTGTAGATATGGTGTATCTTCTGTTCGCGGTGGGTATAAGTCCTATTGTTATTTACCGTGTCATAAAGCACAAGCGCTACCGGAAGGGGTGGGCTCAGCGATTTGGCAAAATCAAACGTAGGTTTCCACACAAAAAGTGCATCTGGCTGCATGCGGTCAGCGTTGGCGAAGTTAACGCAGCTAAGTCATTAGTTGGCGAACTTGCGAACAGATTTTCAGATTTTGAGATTGTGATCAGCTCTACGACAGATACGGGCTTTGCCCGCGCTATGTCACTGTTTGGCGGAAGGTTCGAGGTGTTCTATTTTCCTTTTGATCTATCGTGGGCAATGCGTCGTGCATTTGATAGAGTCCGCCCTAGCTTATGCCTGCTGATGGAGCTGGAGGTTTGGCCCAATTTTATTCAAATTGCACAACAGTTGAACACACCTGTTATAGTAGTTAATGGCAGAATCAGTGACGATAGCTACGCACATTATAAAAAAATCAGGCCAATTCTGAAGAAAACGTTCGGTAAGTTGAGCCTTGTTCTTGCCCAGACAGATGAATACGCACGTCGGTTCAAAGAACTCGGGTGCCATTCTGAACGTGTGCTCGTAACCGGTTCGCTAAAATACGACACTGCGCAGATTGCTGACAAGGTGGATGGTACAGATACGCTGGCGGCACAACTGGACATCGGCAATGAGCGTTTATGGGTGGCGGGCGCAACAGGAAACGACGAAGAAGCAATATTGCTGGATGTATATATGAGCCTGAAAAAGCAAGAACAATTCAGAGACCTTCGGTTAGCGATTGTGCCGCGCAAACCCGAACGATTCGATGAAGTCGCACAACTAATAGAACAATCTGGTTTTTCTTTAATCCGTTATAGCCAAATAAAAAATAAATTAGCCTACGAACAACAAGAGCGACCAGTAAGGGATAAAAAATTATCGATAATCAATAATCAATTATCAATTGGTGTGATTCTTGGTGACACCATGGGCGATCTAAGAAAGTTCTATTCGCTGGCAACGATAGTCTTCGTTGGCCGGTCACTTGTACCGATGGGCGGCTCGGACATGATGGAAGCTGCAGCATTGGGCAAATGCGCAATATTCGGGCCACACGCCTTTAATTTCAAGCAGGCTATGGAGGCTCTTTTAGCTGGTGATGGAGCGATAATGGTCAAGAATAAAGGAGAGCTACTTCAGATGTTGCAGAAATGCCTTTGTGAACCTGATTTCTCGCGAAGGATTGCTGAGAATGGCCGGGAAGTGATAAGAAAAAACCAAGGCGCCACAGCTAAAAGCATCGAACAAATTTCAAAATTTCTTAACACTATATGAGTTTATGAATCATTGAATCAAGACAGTGGCAAACTATATGTTCTCCACCATACGGCGAAAATACATAGCTACCTTACCATAACAAGGACCCTCTAAATCCTTAATCCTGTGTTCAATGTCCACGCTTTTACCGAGTTTGCTGGTCCATCGCCCATTACTTAACTGCCTTGCCGCATGTGTTGGCTCATTGCCTAAAGCATATAGGACAATTTTTTCGTAACCCCTCTCGCGACGGCCGTCTTCACATGGCCGGTATCCCAAAGTACCAAGAACCTTGACAAATGCTGGAATAGTTACCTCTCGTGGACAATTTTGCGGCCAAAAGTGATACGGATCCCACCAAAGATTACTAACGCCGACTGCCCAAGCGATACAGTTATACCTAATATCAGATGGACTTGTAATAGTGAAAGGATACGGGGACTTATTTAAGCGTGGAAAATTCTCGAAGAAACTATGGGGATTAGAAATATCCATTTTCTCTTCCCCAATTGAGCCACGCATTTCTCATCCCCATTACATCTCCATGCATGTCTTCAGTAGTTGGATCTACCCCCGTTAGAGACCTAAGTGCCCAGAACCAGAAATCAGGTTCTTTTTTTAACTCTTTCAGAATTAGCGGTATGACTTTTGGTCCGAGCCCAATCATTTCTTGATATGCTGGATGCAATACCATTTGCTTAACTAAGGAACAATGCATAGTCTCTCTTTTCCATTTTTTTGCGAGTTTGTTAAACTTATGCAATAATTGCACGTCGACAGCAGTATACTGGGTTTGCCAAGAAGCCGATTCGACCTGATAAATCCTCGTTAAGGGGTAATCTATAGTGTCCGTATAAGATGGACGAAATCTATCCCATCCGCCCAAGTAAACAGTACCTTCTGGTGATACTGATGTTAGGTCGTTTTTTTCTAACAGTGCATAAGACATTTATTACACCTTTTTCTATCTTCTAGGCTGACTCAATCTTCTCTCCAAGCCATTTAGTTATGGCTTTTGCTGTTTCCAAGTCCATGATAACTTCGACTTCGACCTCTCGAACAATAGCATCTCTTTCTACCTTTTCTTTCCGTTCACCTAACTTCCCTCCCACTAATCCATATGTTTCTCTCTTAGGTATAGGTGCCCGCTCACTAAAGAAAGCCATTTGGATAGCATGTCCCTTAGGCGTAGCACCTCCATGTACACCATCAACGTGAATAACACGAAATTGATTGCTCTTAATATAGTCAAAACTAATTTTGTCCTGCACAGCTAAGTTAGTCTTGTCAACCTTATCAACAGCTTTCTTCATGCTCTTTTTAGATTTTACTTTTGAAGTTTTTTTCGCCATTTCAGTCACCACCGTTTAAAGTAACAACACATATGCAATACAGATATAATATACTGCATACTTCGTCTATATAAAAGGATAATATTACAATTATATATGTATATGTGGTACGTTATCATAATATTCATCATTGCTTGAGCCTACTGGCTATCGCCTCGATGTGTTCCGGGCCAGTTCCGCAGCAGCCGCCGATGATGTTAATGCCGGCCGATTGAATCTTCTGAGCCATGTCTGCGAATTCCTCAGGTGAAACCTTGTAAACCGCCCTACCATCGACCAACTCCGGCTTTCCGGCATTTGGCTCAGCGAAAATCGAGATCCGTGACTCCGCCGTTAGGCGTCCTGTGGAGTGACCCGTGGCTCGGGTCTTCTCCAAAACCTCTGTTACGGAAACATATTTACCTGCCAGCTCTATATAGTCATCAACTGAAAGCGTGCCGCAATTAAATCCGACAACATCTACGCCGAGCGAGAGCATCTTCGCAATTGCTGTCTCGATGTCAACACCCATCATTGTCTTAAAATCATTGCCAGCCCGGTCAAAGGCCATAGACGCAAATATTGGCAAATCTGAGCCAAGCGACTTTACCGCTTCTATTGCGATTGTTAGTTCGTCGAGGGCGGTCATCGTCTCGATTATAAAGCCGTCGATTCCGCCGGCTAAAAGCGCCTTTGCCTGTTCTGCAAATGCTTCCTTTAATTGCTCGGGCTTTAGAGTACCCAAGGGCTGCAAAAAATCGCCGCTGGGGCCAATGTCGCCCAGGACGTATCTGTCCTGCCCTGCTGCCTTGCGAGCTAATTGAGCGGCCGTGGTATTTATTTCAGCTGCTTGTTCAGCTAAGCCATGGCGGGCTAAAGCAAACTTATTAGCTCCAAATGTATTGGTCAAGACAGCATCGCTGCCGGCCTGCAGGTAATCGCGGTGAATACCGAGAACAATGTCCGGCGACTCAATGTTCAAGTAGTCATTGCACTTGCCCACATCAATTCCATGAGCAATCAATTGAGTTCCCATTGCGCCATCTAATAAAAATGGGCCTTTTTTAATTCTATCTCTTAAATCTATTCTGGACATATAAAGACCCTTGAGTCAATTCACTGCGTCTGCTCAATAATTTCGCCACCAAGTACTCTATAGACATGCTCGAAGCCTTTTGGCTGCGGTCGTGAAAAAAGACGATGCTGCTGCGCATCTGTGAAACTAACAAATTTTATGTAACTCAGTTTAATGGTTAAAGAATTTTCCAGGTTGTTGTCAGCATTCCTTATGATTTTTATCTTTGTTGGAACAAAGAACCGGTCTTCGAATTGTTTGTATCTTTCCATCTTTACAATTACTGCAGGCTGCTCAGTTTTATCGAGATACTCGATCCTTCGCACAAGATAATCGCATCTGTTAATATAAAACTTTTTGAATAATCTGCCTCGACCATTATAGCTGGCAAGGACATCAAAGCCTTTTTCTTTTAATAAAAACCAGTCTGTTTCATTAGCTACACTTTCGTCGATTACTGCAAGGCCAAGAGCTTCGAGCATCATCTTCGGACTAAGTATCAGTTCGTCAACGTTACTAGCCTCTGTCCAATTGCCCCAATAGTAGCTGCTGACATCCTTTAGTCTTATTGCCAGCCAGAATTCATTTTCGTTAGAGCCAACTACGACGCCGCGTGGATCAAACGCAACGTCACCCTGCATGTAAATCTCTGCCGGTGGATTCAGCCAGAGCTTGATAGGGAAGTTTTGCTTTGATAGTTTATGGTTTTCTGTATGATACCTTAAAAAACACTGGCCAGTTGCTCTGAAAGGTACGATATATTGAGAACGTGATTTCAGAGCGGATAACGCTTCGTCAGTGGAGTCTTTGCCTGGACATAAACGAATCGTCTCACCAATCTGGTTCGTACAGCCTGTAAAAATCAGGATTGCTACGGTGACAAAGAAAAACGATTTATTAAGATGGTCATATCTCACGGTTTTACAGATCCGTCTGAAGTATTTGGCCTATCTGCGAGGACAACTGCTCAATTTGTTCATCATCGAGATGAGGATTCATAACTTCGACAGTTTGTTTATCGCCAACTACACGCAGACACCATATCTCATTGCCATTCTGCATTTTCGTAGAATCGTACTTAAGACGCCTTTTTCGCATTAAAACCATTGCAAGTACGAAGCGAAAATTTATTTTCTCCCGGTCGGATTCATCTGCGAGTCGATCAAAGAAAGCCATCAGCATATCATCATCGATAAACACCTGTTTTTTTTGATCTGGATGTGGCAGCTTAGTTTTCCAATAACAAAATACCTGTGGTTTTTCTTCCTTCCAATAATCTACGCAAAAATCCCTGCGTTGAAGTCCCTCGTCTGTTTCAACTAAAGCGCCGAAATAGTCTTCGCCGAACTCGATCTTCCTGCCAGTGCCGTAGCATTGGCCAAGAGGTTTATTGATATCCCATTGCTCCATTCTCTCGCTCTCTATAATCTATTCTGCAAAAACCTTTCAAGACAACAAATGTTCAGACCCAAACCAGAAGCTTTAATATGCTAAGATAGCAAACATTGCTCGCAGTAGGCAAAGAAATTCTATCTTGTTTCAAAGTTCACGGGCATGATAATTTAAATAGCGTCTCTTCATCCAGCGTACGACGAGCAGGTCGATAAAGGCTCGGAACACACGGTTCCAAATGCCATATTTGGCCTTACCGGCATGGCGTGGTTGGTGTGAGACAGGTACTTCAATAACCTTGAATCCCCTCATCTTTACAAGTGTGGGCATAAATCGGTGCATGCCGTCATAAAGTACCAGGCCATCAAGACAGGCACGCTTGTAAACCTTTAAAGAACAGGCAGAGTCGTGAATCGATTCGCCTGAGAGTTTGTTCCGCACAGCATTGGCAACGCGTGTTGAAATGCGTCGTAGCCAAGGATCCTGGCGCTTTGTACGCCAGCCGGTGACGGCATCGCATCCGTTAAGCATATCCACTAAACGGGGAATCTCGGCTGGGTCATTTTGCAGGTCTGCATCAAGAGTGGCAATAACCGCACCGCGAGCGGCGCTAAAGCCGGCAGCCATAGCACATGTCTGGCCGAAGTGGCGGTCAAGGGTGATTACACGGAGCCAAGATTTCGACTTTTTTTGTTCCTTCAGAAGCTGAAGTGTTTTGTCCGTACTGTCATCATCGACCATCACGACCTCGAAAGAATGGTTGCGTGGCTTTAGGGCCTCACCAAGTCGATCCAATAGCGGCTTTATGTTCTGCTCTTCATTGTAGGCAGGAATAACTACCGACAGATCAATGGTTGTATTTGCTGTCATGGCTTTCTCCTGCCGGCTCAGAGTGGTTTAAGCCCGTTTGGGGCCTGGATTCCTTAGTGAAAAGCTCTTGCTTCTGCAAACGTTTGGCGTAAATAAAGTACAAGTTCCGCAAGTAGATTAGAACTCCTGCGCCCTGGCCCACGATAAAAACCGGGTCTCTTCGATGAACGGCATAACCAAAAAGCATGATCCCACCTACAAGGCTGAGCCACCAAAAACCAACCGGCACAACGGATTGCTTTTTCTTCTCCGATGCAATCCACTGCAAGAAGAAACGACCAAAAAACATTCCCTGTGCGAGAAAACCAAACGCCAGCCAAACATTCTTTACGTTTAGCCAGCCTGGTGGTCGGGGTGGAAAGGCAGTAAATTCCTTCGGATGTATGCCAACGCTACCTTTGTGCAAAAGATAAATATCCACTGCTTCTTTATCTTTTCCTGGCAAGGGCAGAGATACATCACGAAATCTTGGATGATGCAAGATGACGTGGTCGGCGACCTGCCTGGCAGTATCAAGGTGTTCGCTTTGCACCAGGACGAAGGTTTCTGGATGCTCCTCTACTTGTAAGCGCAGTTGCTCAAAATTATTTATTGTCGGAATTGTGCGATCAAGATGGTATATTAGTGTATCATCTCTGTCTTGGAAATACACGAGTGGAGATTCACCGATAACCTTAGCAATGCTCTGAGCAAAATCTGCAGAAGAAATTCTTGTCTCATAGGGCATAAAAAATCCGAAAAGTATGTAAGAGAAAACAGCAGTACCAAGGAACAATGATATAATAGCCGACCACCCCTTGGCCCTTTGTATGTAAAATAAAGCGAAAACTCCGGCGCTACCTAAACTCAGGCCAGAAACGGCAATGGCACCATAACGCCTCTGTTCTGTGTCTAAGAAACAATAAGACAAAACTACTATCGCAGCGATTACGAAAACTGCTGCCTGAAGCAATCCAAGAGCGCGGCGCCAGTATTTCATAGCCCCCCTGCCAGGCATAGCGATCTCACCGACATAAACTTCCCAGGTTTTTGCCGCGAGAATTGCCATAAAAGGTAGTGCTGGCAGGAGATAATCAGCCTTTTTCTTACTAATTAGCGACAAAATAACCAGAGCAACAATAACAGATAGCAGCAGACCCAAAAGTTTGTCTCTTTGTTGCCTGGCCTGTGCCCAAAATGGTACCGTCAGTGCTGCTGGAATCAGAGCAGACCAAGGAAAGCCTAACACAAAAAGCTGGGGGATATAATAAAAGATGCCATGATTAGCGCGATGAACTGGGGAAGTGATGTTATCGCTAACTTCCCGCGCCCAGCCTGCTTGTACTGTCTCCCATCCCAATCTTCCGACAAGCGCAACTACCCAAGAAAAAGCTAATAGTAAAAAGATAAAGATACCAAGCAGGTGCCAAGTCAAACGAGGTCTGCGTTGCGGATAAGCCCAAAGACCGTATAACATCAGAGGCATAACAAACATGAATACAGCGAGCCATTTTGCTAAGAAGCCCATGGCAATCGCTGCCCAGAGAATCAACCAGAGCCAGTCACGCCTTTTTTTGCCAAAAAAGATTACCACCAGCAGTAATAACGAGACCGTTACCCAAAAAGTCAGGTACATATCTACCCTCGCCAGGCGAGACTCGATTATGTATTTGGTTGTAAGGGCCTGGAAAAGTGCAGCCAATAACCCTATGTGCCACCCGAACATAACCCGGCCTATCATAAGAGTGAGGATGATACCGCCGATGCCCATGAGAGCCGAAGGCAAGCGGAACAGAAATTCATCTAATGGGCCAAAGATTTTAACCAGAACGGCAATGGTCCAATATGGTAAAGGAGGCTTTTGCAGACGTAGAGCGTCATTGAAGTATGGAACAATCCAGTCGCCGGATTCAGCCATGTTAGTACCTGTTACGATGACGCGGGCTTCATGTGGGCTACCAAGCTCGGGTTTGCCCAATCGAATCAGAGGCAAAGCGAAAGAAACGACCAGCAAGAAAATAAAGATAGTAAGAACAGCCGAAGCATAAACGGGGCCATGTCGTTGGCTCAGTTCCTGGCCTGTGGTAAATTCTACATTGACTTGAGATATTTCTTTCTTATCGGCCATATTTGATAATCGAGCTTAGACTTAACAGAAGGCTTATGCTAAACACGAGGCTGAACGTAACAAATCCTACTCGAAGCAAAGCCATTTTTCTATATTTTGTCCAGTTTTAAGACCAATGCCTTTGACTTTCCGCAAGTCATTGGAGTTCTGAAATACCGCGAGGTCGCTATCGCCCCTTGTAAAGTTCTCACGGTAAGTAACTATCGCGCGAGCCCTAGTAGCTCCAATGCCAGGTAGCCTCGCCAGACTCTGTACCGTTGCTTTATTGGGATTTATTCTATCATCAATTTGGAGATTGGTAAATTGCGAGCTCGAAAGGCTATATAAAATAAAACCGACGGATAGGCACACAGCTATAAAGGCGCTGATGATAAATGAGAACGAGCGAAGCTTTTCTTGGTTGGCTTCGGTTTGTTGTTTGAAGTTAATACATAACGTGTTATTTGACATCAGAATTCCTGAATAACCTTATCCGAAGTTAGGCAATTCTCAGCAAATACTCACGTTGATCTAAAAGTCTAAGCATGAGAACTATGTAATATAGTATTTTTGCTGTACTACATCTGACACTAATCGGTTCACATACTACAGGGTATACATAACAATTCATCTATGAAAAATGCTATCGTGCAGTCTCTTGAGCATCTGGAAGGATTCTTTTGGACGGAGCTGGTCTGTTAATAAGCCGCTATGGGCTATAGCACCTTCATGCGTGTCCGCAAATTTTCCATAGGTTACGGCATCTACAAAGGGTTTGCTCAATGCTATCTTGTAGAACTGTTCAACCCATCGAGCTTGGCATTGCTCATCCCACTCTTTATGCCATATTCCAGCCACCTTGCCATCAAATGGACCATTACCACTCTTGCTCGGAACTTCCACACCCGTTATGTAAAGAGGTTTAGCGATTGGCCCAAAATAATCCAAGACAGATGATACTTGCATCATATCCTTGACGTGCATTCCGGATTGGTTCTTGCCGAACTGCATATGGAGGCCAAAGGCATCAAAGTTGATGCCGCTCTGCACAACCATATCAACATAAACTAACGGTGGAATAGTGTTGGTGGTGGTCGCATAATATTCACCCCAAGGATTGCTAATCTCGACGATTTTGAGTGCCCTGCCACTGGCAGCCTTGACAGCCATGTTCGCAGCACGAGTCATTTCCAAAATTTGCTCAAAAGTGAAACCAAATTGATTGACAGCGTTTAGGCCACTAATAACGTACCACCTTCTAATATTACCTGCGTAACGAGCGACGATATTCGAGACGAAGTAATAAGCGGTTTCGCGAATCTTCTCGAAGCCCACACCACTGCGAAGTAACCACTTTGGCAGAAAATCCTTTGAAAAACAAAGCAATGGGCCCGCAGCAATGGCCACTTTTCTCCGGCCAAGTGCCTCAACGCAAGCATCGAGCGTTGAAAAATCAAATTTGCCTTTCTCAGGTTCGATTCTGGCCCAGTTTATAGGTATGGTTACAAAACCAAATAACTCTAATAAGGCCTCAAGATATTTGGGATTGTGAATCTGTGCAGGGTCCACTTGGCAACCAAGGCAACCTCGGCCGAAGCCATGACTTTTTGCCCGTGCGTCAAAAAGGCTAGCTGCCTGCTCCGTGGCAAGTCTTTCAGCGAGAACCATAGCCTTAGCGAGCGATTGGTCTGCTAACTGCGATGCTGTTGGCGGATCTGAAACGTACTGGATGGCGCGAATAAACAGATCTTGAGCCTCTTTAGAAATCTGTTCGAAGCCCTCAATTCCGTCGAAAAATGCCCAGTCTTCTCGCTTGTTAATGATTTGCATTAGCTTTGCTCGGGTTAGTTCGACGTTCAAATTGTATGGGCGCTTTCTCTCAGTCAGGCAAGTTGTCGGTAAGAGCACCCTTCCAAAACCATTGACAGGCCAGAGCAAGGCTAGGCCAGCCGTCTCTAAATTCGGCTTTTTGCAATCAACAAACCCATCTTTAAACACGATTTTAGTCCGGCGAATGCTGATTCCATCAGTGCCGAAAAGATAGGCACCACATAATGTAAACTTGTCAGCGAGCTTACCTTTGTTAAAAACTCTGAACCGCACTGTTGTCCTCAAATTAAGCTTAGCCGTCTTATCTCTGCACGATAAATGTCATGGGCATAATGAACACAGTTCAGATTATAGCGACAACAGGCTTAAAGGCAATGCAAAAAACCAAGAAGTGCGACGACAAGCCATTTGTGAATAAGAAAACAGGGGATGAGTAAGGGTGGGACTTACTAAGCACGAGCCTTTTATACATAGCGACAGCAGAATTATTAGTTCGAAGATGCCGCAGCCTTGGTGTACATAGCGTACTGCTTCGTGTGAAGCTCACAGATGAGATTGTTTTTCTCAATTAACTTAGCTATCAAGGTAATTTGATTGAGCAGCACTTCAATCAAATCAATGCTCGTCGGAGCAGACTCCGCATTGCACCGCGGCAATGCAATAATCACATAGCCACAGTCGGTCTGGTCCGTTGCCAGTTGTGCGGCAGCGATATTGACATCGCTGATGTGAGTTACAGCAGGCTCAACACCATCATCAACTTTGGCACAAAGCTCTGCTAAAAGTGATTCGTTGATGTTAAGTTTGGAAAATTGCTCGGAGTCACTCGGCCAGCAGTTACCCTGTCTGTCCATGATTAATATGACAGGGCCTTGCTCTGGTAGAATATTGAAAATTTGCCGTGCCACTTGCTCATTCAGTGCATAGCCGGGAGAAAAAAAAGTACCATACATGCTCATGAGATTGCTTCCTTACTTAACCTTATTAAAGAAGTACGAATAGTAAGGATTTCGGCTTTTAGGCAAAGTAACTTTTTCTATATTATGGCTCAGAAGGATATTTCATCTATACTACGGAAGTAAAAAAGATTAAAAGAATTGTATGGTCTGTTTATAGGACGCAAGAAGTGACTAATCAAATTATCTACATAAATGAGAAACCTTAGCTATCGAGCATTGCTTTGAGCTGGGCCATTGGAAACTTACTTCCCGGACAGTCCGTAGCTCGTGCACCAGGAGCTGTGTTGTGACCATAAATGCGGTTCTTCGGGATTGAATACCGCCTTTGCAAGAAACGAACCAGCTTTGATAAAGACCTCATCTGCTCGTCGCTGGGAAACGAACGATTGAAATTACCCACTAAACAAATTCCCACAGCGCGCTCGTTAGCCCAGTTATTCGGTGTACCCCCACAATGGGCACCAGTTCTTTGTTCTCTCCAGCGGAATGTAACCTCGACCTCTCCGTCAAGACTATCAGTACCATTACCAATAACGAAATCATAGCCGACCCCTTCCCAATGGTTGCCCTCACGGTGCCACTTGTCAAAAATAGCAGCGTTACCATTGCTGGTGCCCGAATGGTGTATCACTATGGCGGTCCATCTCTTTTCCAGTCTTTTAGTCGGGAACCACTCATACGGCACGTCCTTATTAACAACAGCAGGCATTCTCGTTGGTTCCGGGAAATTCTTGAGCGTTGGCAGAAGTTCAACGGTAGCAGAAGAACCCATAATTTCAGGGGCTGGTTCGTCTTGATAGAGACAGCCAGTCACGAAAAATAAACACATAGAAACAATGAGGCTTCTGCTAATCAATACACGGCATCGGTTTTTTTGCATTACTGGTATTGGCATAGTGCTTTATTACTATTCGCAAAGTATAAGGTTACTCAAACTGACCGATTCTTTCCCGAAGCCAGTTCGGGATTCCCGCGCAGGGCCTGT